>OLWB01003889.1_pt1 | contig 10283 bp, 7 predicted proteins | sample 1673331 | NCBI WGS metagenome assembly OLWB01 (sample SAMEA3178943, study PRJEB25190) | human gut metagenome | biome: human gut; feature: human-associated habitat; material: faeces | place: Austria | collected 2013 | reverse complement strand
GCCGCACCTCGCTCGCCGTATCGGCACTTAGAATTATGCGGTATTGCCTTAAAATAGGGCAGGAACGGAAAAGTGTAATAGAGAATTCACATATCGATAACACATTTCACTCAATACAGAGTATATAATAGAATCAGCCAAAAAGAAAGGGGTCTGTTTTATGGACCAGAAATATTATAATATCTCCTATGCCGAAAGTCCGTTCGGCACGTTAAACCAGTATATGACCCGCACCTATGGCTGGATGGCCGCCGGTTTGCTGGTTACCTTTGCAACGGCATTGCTTACCGTTACCACCCCACTGTTTGAGCTGATGTTCAGCACCGGCCTGGTATTCCTCCTGAGCATTGCGGAGCTGGTGTTGGTTGCGGTTCTGTCCGCCAGGGTGGAACGCCTGCAGCCCACCACCGCAACGGGGCTGTTCTTCGCCTATGCGGTGCTGAACGGCATCAACCTGAGCACCTACTTTATCATCTATGATCTTTCCACGCTGATTCTGGCGTTCCTGGTTGGTACCGTGTACTTTGGCGTTATGGCTGTTTACGGTGCCCGAACCCAGCGCGATTTGAGCGGCTGGGGTATCAACCTGATGGGTGCTTTGATTGCCATTATTTTGACCAGCCTGGTGGGCGGCCTGATCGGCATGCTGACCGGCGCGGGCTTTGGCATGATGGATATCGTGCTTTGCGCGGTTTCGGTCCTGGTGTTTATGCTGTTCACGGCTTATGACACCCAGAAGCTGAAGTACTATTACGCCTACTATGGCGGCGATGCTTCCATGCTGCACAAATCCTCCATCATCGGCGCACTCAGCCTGTACCTGGATTATATCAACATCTTCCTGTATATCGTCCGCATCGTGGGCCGTTCCCGCCGCAACGACTGATCGGTTTTGATAATTTGAAAAAAGGGCGCTGTTCCGCAAGGGGCAGCGCCCTTTTTGCTGTGCGTCCAGGGTTGACAAAAAAGGCCAAACGGCCTATAATGCTTTATGTTAAACGCATTGACGGAGAAAGTATGCCTGCAAACTTAGCACAGAGAGGGCGGCCATCGGCTGTAAGCCGCCCCGAAAGCCTGCTGGCAGAAGTTCGCTCCTGAGCGGCCTGTGTGAACCCTGCATTGCAGCCATTAGCGCGGGACGGTCTGCCCCGTTACAAAGCATCGAGTGCCGCCAGACATGGTTTGGCGGAACACGGGTGGTACCGCGGAGTGTAAATGAATGTTACAGCTTCGTCCCTGATTTTACCGTTCAGGGACGGGGCTTTTTTATTTTGTTTTGCAGCAAAAGCGAGCAGCCTTCGCCCCGTAAATCATCAAAGAGGTGCATTATGGAAGAAAAAATCGCCGCACTGCGCGCCGAGCTGGAAGCCGACCTTGCAGCAGTGCACAACAAAGATGAACTTTCCGCCTTTTGGCAGAAGTATCTGAGCAAAAACGGCAGCGTGACCGGACTGACCAAGTCCCTGCGCGATGTTCCCAAAGAGGAACGCCCCGCCGCCGGTAAAACCATCAATGAGTTCAAGGTCTGGGTGGAGGGCCAGTATCAGGCTGCTTCCGCCGAGATCGAAAAGGCCGAGCTTGCCGCCCGCAACAAGGCCGAAGCCGTGGATATCACCCTGCCCGGCACCCACCACGCCACCGGCGCACTGCATCCTATCACCCAGATCAAGAATGAGATCATTGATGTGTTTGCCGGCATGGGCTTTGAAATTTACGAAGGCCCCGAAATTGAGGACGATGACCACAACTTTACCCGCCTGAACGTACCCAAAAACCACCCGGCCCGCGATATGCAGGATACCTTCTATGTGGCGGATGACATTGTTCTGCGCACCCAGACCAGCGGCGGCCAGATCCGTGTGATGGATAAGGAAAAGCCCCCCATCAAGGTTCTGGTGCCCGGCCGCGTGTTCCGCTCTGACTCTGACGCAACCCACTCCCCGATGTTCCACCAGATGGAAGGTCTGGTTGTGGATAAGGGCATTACCCTGTGCGACCTGCAGGGCATGCTGGACCGCTTTGTGCAGGCTTTGTTTGGCCCGGAGGTCAAAACCCGCCTGCGCCCGTCCTATTTCCCGTTCACTGAGCCCAGTGTGGAGGTTGACGTAAGTTGCTTTGAATGCCACGGCAAGGGCTGCCCCCTGTGCAAGCACAGCGGCTGGATCGAAGTTCTGGGGGCTGGCGTTGTGCACCGCAGCGTGCTGGAAAACTGCGGCATTGACCCTGAGGTATACTCCGGCTTTGCTTTCGGTATCGGTATCGAGCGTATTGCCATGCTTAAGTACGGCATCAACAACATCGGCCTGATGTTCGAGAACGACCTGCGCTTCCTCGGACAGTTCAAGGGTTAAGGAGGGGAACAACAATGAAAGTACCATTCAGCTGGCTTAAACAGTATGTGGATATTGATGTTTCCGCCCAGGAGCTGGAAACCAAACTATTTGACTGTGGCTTTGAAGTAGAAGAACTCATCGACCTTGGCGCTGAGATCAGCAAGGTTGTTGTTGGCGTTGTGACCGAGTGCGTGCCCCAGGAGGGCACCCACCTGCATATCTGTAAGGTGGACTGCGGCGACTATGGCCATGATATTCAGATCTCCACCGGTGCGTCCAATGTGTACGCCGGTATGCACACCCCCGCTGCTCTGGACGGCTCCACGCTGCCCGGAGGCATCAAGATCAAGGCAAAGCCCTTGATGGGCATTGAATCCAACGGTATGCTCTGCTCCGGCGAGGAACTGGGTCTGAACGAGGACTTGTACCCCGGCGCTGAGGTATACGGCCTGCTGGACCTGCCCAAAGATACCGTGCCCGGAACCCCCATTCAGCAGGTTGTTGGGTTGGATGATTATATCTTTGATATCTCCATCACCGCCAACCGTGCCGACTGCCAGAGCGTTCTGGGCATTGCACGCGAAGTTGCCGCTGTGCTGAACAAGCCCCTGAAAATGCCTGCCACCGATTACACCGTGAGCGATTACAAGGACCCGCGCCTGAGCATTACGGTGGAAGCACCGGACCTGTGCCCGCGCTACCTGGGCCACTATGTGCGCAACATCACCACCGGTGAATCTCCGCGCTGGATGCGCCGCCAGCTGGCCTTGTGCGGCCTGCGCAGCATTTCCAACGTGGTGGATATCACCAACTATGTCATGCTGGAAATCGGCCAGCCGATGCACGCCTTTGATATGGACACGCTGGAAAGCTGCCAGATCATTGTGCGCCGTGCCAAGGACGGCGAGAAGATCACCACGCTGGACAGCAAGGAGTTTACCCTGACCCCCCAGAACCTGGTCATCTGCGATGGCGAAAAGCCGGTTGCCCTGGCCGGTGTTATGGGCGGCCTGAACAGCGAGATCAAGCCGGAAACTACCCAGCTGCTGTTTGAATCTGCCAAGTTTGCCCGCGATAACATCCGCAAGACCGCCCGCGGCCTTGGCCAGAACACGGATGCTTCCGCCCATTACGAGAAGGGCATCAGCGAATATACCACCGAGCTGGGCATGGCCCGCGCCCTGCACCTGATCCAGGAGCTGGGCTGCGGCGAAGTGACCGCCACCGAGTTTGACTGCTCTGCCGGTGCTCCGCGTAAAGGCAAGCACTTCACCGCCCGCATCAGCGCCATCAACGCCATTCTGGGCATTACCGTGCCCACCGAGGAAATTCTGGCCATCCTGAAAAAGCTCAGCTTTGAAGTGACGATGGAAGCCGACGGTGACACCATGCAGGTGGTTGCTCCGCGCTACCGCGAGGATATCGAGATCGGCGAGCCGGACCTGGCCGAGGAAGTGATCCGTGAATATGGCTATGACCATATCACCCCCACCTTCCTGAAAGCTGCCCAGGTCACCACCGGGGGCCTGACGGCTGACCAGCACCGCCGCGATAAGCTCAAGAGCGCTATGTGTGCCCAAGGCTTCTATGAGGCTATGACGCTGGCATTCTATGCGGATGCCGACCTGGATGCCCTGCACATTGCCCCCGATGCACCGGAGCGCAATGTCATCCGCATTGTCAACCCCATCTCCTCCAACCTGACCATCATGCGCTCCCTGCTGGCACCCAGCCTGTTGAACGTGGCGGTTACCAATCTGAAAAAGGGCAACGCTGCCGGCCGTCTGTTTGAGCTTTCCAACATTTATGTGCCCAAACAGCTTCCGCTGACCGAACTGCCGGAAGAGCGCCTGCACCTGGGCTTTGTGGCCTTTGGTGAGCATGAGGACTTCTTTGCCGTTAAGGGCGCACTGGAAGACCTGGCTGCTTCCTTCGGCGTAACCTTTGAGGTGGAGCGTGCCGAGGATGTGCCTTACCTGCACCCCGGCATTGCCGCTTACATCCTGTGCAACGGCGTGCGTGTGGGCAGCTTTGGCAAGCTGGCCAACGATGTGCAGGCCGGTCTGGATCTGCCGCGTGACAGCCGCGCCAACCAGAAGATCTTCCTGGGCGAGATCGATTACGAGACGCTGGTGGCACAGCTGCCTGCCGGTCTGCGTTATCATCCGCTGCCGGAGTTCGATACCGTGGCCCGTGACCTGGCTCTGGTTGCTGACGAGGAAACCCCCTGCGGCACCATCATTGCCGAAATGAAGCGCGCCTGCAAGCAGCTGGCCGATGTGGAGCTGTTTGATATCTACCGCAGCGAAGCCATTGGCGCTGGCAAAAAGAGCATGGCGTTCACCTTGCACTTTGCACCGGAAAACAAAGCCCTGGAAGCTGCCGATGTGGACCGCTTTGTCAAGAAAATCCTCGGCAACCTCAAGTTCAAGCTGGGCATCGAGATCCGCTGAACTCTTTTGCCGCGTTCGCTGCCGCCCGGCGGTAAGCTGAACGCCTGAACGGAAACAACACAAAACCACCCCTTGCCCCGACCGCACGGTAAAACCTTGTGCGGCAGGGCAGGGGGTGGTCGTTTTATATTTGGCCACTGGCCTAAATGCGCCGCGCCAAAAACAAACCCGCCGGGGCAGGCAGCTGTTGTGCTGCGCCGCCCCGGCGGGTGCTGCTATCTATGGTGCTGTAGTCAATCAGGTATCGGAATCCAGCTTCAGCACGGCGGTAAAGGCTTCGCTGGGCAGGGTCACGCTGCCCAGTTTGCGCATCTTCTTTTTACCGGCTTTCTGCTTTTCCAGCAGCTTCTTTTTACGGGTAATATCGCCGCCATAGCACTTGGCCAAAACATCCTTGCGCACGGCCTTGACTGTTTCGCGGGCAATGATCTTGCCGCCCACGGCCGCCTGAATGGGAATTTCAAACAAAGCGCGCGGGATGTTCTCCTTCAGCTTTTCGCAGATGCGGCGCCCCTTGGCGTAAGCGTTATCCGCAAATACGATCATCGAAAGCGCATCCACGATCTCGCCGTTCAGCAGGAAGTCTAGCTTGACCAGCTCGGACTGGTGCCAGCCCTCCCACGCATAGTCATAGCTGGCGTAACCGCGGCTGCGGCTCTTGATGGCGTCAAAGAAGTCATAAACAATCTCGCCCAGCGGAATCTGGTAATGCAGGTCCACGCGAGTCTCATCCAGGTAATCCATCGCAATCAGGGTGCCGCGCTTTTGCTGGCACAGGTCCATCAGCGGGCCAACATAATCGTTGGGGGTGTAAATGTGGGCATCCACAAATGGTTCTTCCGCCTTGGCAATGCGGGCCGGGTCGGGATAGGCGGAGGGGTTATCGATCACTTCCACCGTGCCGTCCGTCAAGGTTAGCCGGTACTGAACACCGGGGGTGGTGGTGATCAGGTCAAGGTCAAACTCGCGCTCCAACCGCTCGGTGATGATTTCCATGTGCAGCAGCCCAAGGAACCCGCAGCGGAAGCCGAAGCCCAGGGCCGCACTGGTTTCCGGCTCAAAGCTCAAGGCGGCATCGTTCAGCTGCAGCTTTTCCAGCGCATCTTTCAAATCAGGGGAGTCGGCGCCATCGGCGGGGTAAATGCCGCAGAACACCATCGGCGTTACCTGGCGGAAACCGGGCAGAGCTTCCGCCGTGGGGGTTTCGGCCAGGGTGATGGTATCGCCCACGCGGGTATCGCGCACGGTCTTGATGGAGGCCGTCAGGTAGCCGACTTCACCGGCCTCCAGCTTATCGCAGGGGGCCAGGGCAGTAGCACCCATGTGGCCCACTTCCACCAGCTGGAAGGTTGCGCCGGTGTTCATCAGCTTGATGGTATCGCCGGGGCGCACGGTGCCTTCAAACACGCGCACATAGACGATAACGCCCTTGTAGCTGTCGTAAATGGAGTCAAAGATCAGGGCTTTCAGCGGGGCATCGGGGTCGCCCTGCGGGGCGGGAACATCCTGCACCACGCGTTCCAGCACTTCGCGGATATTGATGCCCATCTTGGCGCTCACGCGCGGGGCATCCATGCAGGGCAGACCGATGACATCCTCCACCTCTTTGGCGGCGGCATCCGGGTCAGCGCTGGGCAGGTCAATCTTATTCAGGATGGGCACAACTTCCAGGTTGTGGTCAATGGCCAGGTAGCAGTTGGCCAGCGTCTGGGCTTCCACGCCCTGGCTGGCATCCACCACCAGGATGGCACCTTCACAGGCAGCCAGGCTGCGGCTGACTTCGTACTGAAAGTCAACGTGGCCCGGCGTGTCGATCAGGTTGAACTCGTATTCCTTGCCGTCATCGGCGTGGTAGTGCATGGTAACGGCGCGGGCTTTGATGGTAATGCCGCGCTCGCGTTCCAGCTCCATGTCGTCCAGAATCTGGTCCTCCATGGTGCGCTTGTCCACGCTGTCGGTCAGCTCCAGAATACGGTCCGACAGTGTGGACTTGCCGTGGTCAATGTGGGCAATGATACAAAAGTTGCGAATATTGTCGCGTGCCATCAGGTTTCCTCCAAATCGTTCCAGATACGCACCGGCGCGCCGTCCCGCAGGTAAACACGGGGAACCCGGCGGCTGATGCCGCAGATAATTTCATAGTTGATGGTGCCGGTCTTAGCTGCAATGCTGTCGGCGGTATCTGCGCCGATCGCAGCGTTTTCAGGGCCGAATACCGTTACTTCATCATTCATTTTAACATCGGGGATGTCGGTCACATCCACCAGGGTCTGATCCATGCACACCCGGCCGATTATCGGGGCGGGCTTTCCGTGGATGCTCATAACCCCCGCATTGGGGTTGCCATTGCTGCCGGAAAGCGCGCGGGGGTAGCCGTCCGCATAGCCAACGCATACGGTGGCAACCTTGCGGGGTGTGTTGGCTGTGTAGGTGCGGCCATAGCTCACGCTCTCGCCGGGTAAAAGGTCCTTTACAAATTCCACAACACTTTTCAGCGTCATGGTGGGGCGCAGGCCGTCAAAATGCACTTCCGGGCTGGGGTCCAGCCCATACAGGATAATGCCTGCGCGGGTCAGGCTGTGGTGCCATTCCGGGTGGCGCATTTGTGCGGCAGAGTTGGCGCAGTGGATGGTGTGCAGGGCAATGCCGTCCGCCTGCAGCCGCTGCACGGTGCGCTCAAACAGGGCGTGCTGGGCTTGGGTGTAGGCTTCGTTTTCCGGCGTGGTGCTGTCTGCCACGGCAAAATGCTGGAAAATACCGCTGAAGTGCAGCTTGGGCAGGGCGGCGCAGCGCTCCATGGCAGCGATTGCCGCCTCAAAGTCAGAACGCACGCTGAACCCAATGCGTCCCATACCGGTATCAACCTTAAAGTGGCAGTATACCTCCACGCCGGCGTTTTGGGCGGCAGCGGAAAGCGCCTTGGCATACTCTTCGGAATAGACGGTCTGGGTAATGCAGTTGAACGCCAGCTGATCCACCTGCAGCGGGTCGGTGTAGCCCAGGATCAAGATGGGTTTACTGATCCCGTGGCGGCGCAGGTGCCGCGCTTCGGCCAGGCAGCTGACCGCAAAAGCGGCTGCACCGTTTTCTTCCAGCCAGGGCCCGGCCACAGCGGCGCCGTGGCCGTAAGCGTCCGCCTTGACAACGCAGCACACCGGCGCGCCCACTGTCTTTTGGATCAGTGCCAGGTTGCTCTGCATAGCATCCAGATCAACCAATGCCCAACAATGCTTTTCGTACAGTTCGTTCGTCATTGCAATCCACCCCATTTCGATACAAAACACAACGGGAAATCTAGCCCCGCTTGTGCCCGGTATGCAGCGGCCGCCAGCCGTCAATGCCGCTTTGCTGCAAAGCGTGCAGTGTTTTCTGACGGAAAGCCGGGTCGTCCCGGCTCATCTGCTGCACAAACAATTTGGTCTGTTCGCGCACTGTGGCGCCATCAGCCGGGCAGCGGCTTTTGATGATGGGCAGCCCGGCGTGGTATACCGCGCTTTTTACCTCGCTTTCGGTGGCAAAGATCATTGGCCGGATCAGCGTAATGTTGCGCTGGTCCAGATAGGTCACGGGCGAAAAACACCCAATACGGCCTTCCCGCCAAAGGTTCATGTAAAAAGTCTCCACGGCATCATCCAGGTGGTGCCCCAGCGCCACTTTGTTGCAGCCGAGTTCCTGCGCGGCAGCGTGCAGTGCCCCGCGCCGCATTTTGGCACACAGCGCGCAGGGGTTCGGCTCTTTGCGGTAATCAAATACCACGGGGCCGATATCCGTGCGCCGTATTTCGTAAGGAATGCCTTCCTGCGCAAACAGGTCCGCAAGTGGCTGGTAGTCGGCTTCCACCCCGCCAAAGCGCGGGTCCAGCGTGACCGCCATGACCTCAAACGGAACGCCGAGATACCGCCGCAGGTGTCCCAGTGCCACGGTCAGCGCAACGCTGTCCTTCCCGCCGGAAACACCAACGCATACCCGGTCGCCCGGTGCGATCATCTCGTAATCCTGCACTGCCTTGCGCAGCAGACCCTCCAAGCGCTGCATGCCCGTTCCACCTTACCTTTATACACTCTAAGACGATACTATAAATATCGCTATTATAGCACATCCTGCTGCCCAATGCCAACAGCCGCAGCCAAAATGGAAGAATTTTATCAAAGCACCGCACAGGAGCTGCAAAAACAAAGCCGCGCCCGCGCCGCAGTTTGGTTGGCAAAGCAGGGCAGGGGAAAAAAACGGAAACCAGCAGACTGCACAAAGCGGGCAGAACACTTTGCTGCAGGGTACACAAAAACAGGTGCAAAAGGCAAAACAGTAAAATGCCGTTTGCGAAAACGTTAGAAAACAAGAGAAAACACAAGAAAACAAGAGCTACGCGAGAATAAAATGATTTTGTTTGCAAAATCCCTTGACGAAACAGCGCGTATTTGCTAAAATCATACTTGCGCGAAATCAGCGCAGTGCCGTGCTGTGCATTGCGCTTTGAATAAACCGAAATGATTCGGATGCGTCACTATAAAGTATGGAGGATTCAAATCATGAGCACTACTCTCGCTAAGCCCGCTGAGATGGTCGACCGCAAGTGGTATGTTATTGATGCTGCCGGCAAACCGCTCGGCCGCGTTGCTGCCCAGGCCGCTGTCCTGCTGCGTGGTAAGAACAAGACTACCTTTACTCCCAATGTTGACTGCGGTGACCATGTCATCGTGATTAACTGCGACGAAGCTGTTCTGACTGGCAAGAAGCTGGAAAAGAAGTATCATCGCACCCATTCTGGCTGGATCGGCGGCCTGAAGGAAACCCAGTATAAGACCTTGATGGCTGAAGCCAGCGATAAGGCTATGACCTACGCTGTTAAGGGCATGGTTCCTTCCAACACCCTGGGCGCTAAGGCTATGACCCGCCTGCACTGCTACAAGACTGCTGAGCATGCACATGTTGCCCAGAAGCCCGAAGTTGTGGAATTTTGATAAGGAGGCAATAGAAGATGTACGAAACTAAACAGTATTTCTACGGCACTGGCCGTCGTAAGCATTCCGTTGCCCGCGTCCGCGTCTACAATGGCACCGGCAAGATTACCATCAACAATCGTGATATCGACGATTACTTCGGCCTGGAAACCCTGAAGCTGATGGTCCGCAGCCCGCTGGCTCTGACCAACACCGATGGCAAGTTCGACATCGTGATTAACGTTGTCGGCGGCGGTACTTCCGGCCAGGCTGGCGCTATCCGCCACGGCCTGTCCCGCGCTCTGCTGCAGTTCGACCCCGAGCTGCGTAGCACCCTGAAGAAGGCTGGCTTCCTGACCCGTGATCCTCGTATGAAGGAACGTAAGAAATACGGTCTCAAAGCAGCTCGTCGCGCACCTCAGTTCAGCAAGCGATAATCTACAGCTTAAAAATGCTAAAAAAGCCCGGAAATACGCTATTTTCCGGGCTTTTTCTATGCCAAAAATTCTGTCTGGACTGTTCGGTTTTGATGGAATTTGAACGGAAATTTATGGGTT
>OLWB01003884.1_pt1 | contig 10296 bp, 5 predicted proteins | sample 1673331 | NCBI WGS metagenome assembly OLWB01 (sample SAMEA3178943, study PRJEB25190) | human gut metagenome | biome: human gut; feature: human-associated habitat; material: faeces | place: Austria | collected 2013 | reverse complement strand
TTGGCGGCGAAAATGGTAAGGTCTACACGGATCAAAGCGGTATGATTACTTACCAATACAATTCGGAGAAGCTGAACGAGCGTCCGCTCGACCCGAACGTCGCGTACATGCTGGCGGAAACGCATGCAGTCGAGCCGTACCACCTCGTGCTGGAGGATCGCCCGCTGGTCGTCTTCCATATCGTTCCGAGAGCGGACGATACCGAAGCACATCCGGAGAGATACCCGGACGGTCTCAACAATGGCAACTTCGGCACGATTTCAAAGAGTCGGCTGCAGGAACTCATGACTGCTTCCGGCATCAAAGGCGTGGTGGATGGACCGCACACCGTCAACGGCTCTGCGAGCATCAACGTTCAGGTGAAGAACAGCAAGGACCGCCACGACATGGAGGTGCAGAAGAACTGGGCTGGCGACGACGCCCATGAGAATGCGCGCCCTGCCAGCGTCCTCGTGATGCTTCGCCGCTATGCGCTGACGCAGGAACAGTATACCGACGTGCTGAACACGGGTGCAACGCAGAATCCGCAATGCATCCTGTCTGCGGAAATGGTCAACAATAGCACGAAGGTTGCGCGACAGTTCCCGGAGAATCAGGACGTTACGCTAACGCTGAACCTGCTTGATGGCGCACTTGACAACGCTGCGCGTATTGTGGCTCGCGTAGACGGAAAAGAAGTGGTCTTGGAACCGCAAGATACGTCGAGAAAACAGTTCGTTTACACCACCAAGATGACGCATCAGAAAAAAGTGATTTTCTGCTTGCAGTGGAAAAACTGGGAAGGAAAATGGCAGGACGGTCGCTACTATAACAACGTGAGCATCACGATGACCCCGGAAGGCACACCGGTTGACGAAGTGCCGACGCAGGTCACGCAGTTCACCGATGCGCAGTGGGCAAAAATTCGCCAGCACCCGGACGACGCCTACGGCGGTCGCGAGGCTACGCTGACGGCAGCGAACGGCTGGCACACCCAGTGGTCGCAGCTGGAATCCACCGGCGCGGACGCGAACGGCAACAAGCTCTACTACATTTACTACATCGTCGAGGGTAAAGTGCCGAGCTACACCACATCCGGCATCACTTACACCATCGACCCGAACGCCAGCAAAACCACCGGCACGGTCACGGCGACGCTGACCAACGTCTACCGCCCGGAGGACAAGTACGGCGAAATCAGCATCGACTTGTCCAAGGAATGGTACGCGCCGGATGGCACGAAGCACACGATTACCGAGGAATTCGGCGGCGTGCAGGTCGCGCTCTACAAGACGCGCTGGGATTACGTCAACGGCGCGTGGACGAAGGGCAGCACGGAACGCTTTCCATAGCGAACAAATGGAGCGCCAAGTTCGAGGGGCTGGCAACCTACACGGTCGCCATGGAAAACGGCGTTGTCCAAAACGCCTATGCCTACACCTACAGCCTCCGGGAACTGAACGTGCCGAGCGGCTTCTACTGCCAGCTGGCATACAGCGGTCTCCCGCAGCATCCGAGCGAGTACTTCACGGACGGGAATCCCGCCAATCCGAAGGCGGACGCGCAGAACGCACGCGGCACGGCGACGCTGCGGAACTACGAGATCGCGAAGCTGACCATCGAAGCCGAGAAGCGCTGGGGTGAAGGCGCGAAGCCTGAAAACATGCAGGATACGCTGACCTTCCGCCTGACCCGCGAAAAGCAGGAGAACGGCGCGTGGGTCGCGGACGACAGCTTCCAAGCGGTCACGAGGGTCATGAGCATCAGCAGCCTGAACACGAGCAAGGTCGTGTTCGGCACTTTCCCGAAGTACGCTGTGACGGGCTTCGACGAGCAGAATCAGCCCATCAGGCAAAGCTACCGCTACAAGGTGGAGGAGGTCAAGTACCAAAACGAAGCCACCCTCCCGTTCAGCGTCAGCTATAGCCCGGCGGATGGTTTCGTGACGACGGAGGGCGATGCGAACACCAGCACCACCGTCACCGTGACGAACAACAAGCTGACGAGCGAGAAGGAAGGTCTGTACCGCTTCAACGTGGCGAAGCAGTGGCTGGATGCTTCCGGCAATCCCGCGGACAAGCCCACGCCGGAAGGCACGAAGGCGAAGATTACCGTGACGCGCACCCGCCATGTCTATGCCCCGGATACGGGCTGGACAGCGGAAACGCCCACCGCAAAGACGATCGAGCTGGACACCACGGCAACGTACACGGCGCTTTGGGCAGACTGGAACGAAACGCAGTCGGTTTATGCGCAATACAACGCCGACGGCACGGTGAAATCCGCGTGGGCGTACACCTACGAGGTGTCGGAAGCGACGATTGACGGCTACTTCGGCACGCAGCATCTGCCTGCGGACTTCCCGCAGCAGCCGAGCGACTACTTCACAGACGCGGCACTGACCGATATCAAGGAGATTTATCGTCAGCCGCTGACGGACACGCTCCCGGAAGTGACCGAAAAGAACTACTACGTCGAGCGGTTCAACGTCAAGGTGGACAAGACTTGGGCGCGCTTCCGCGACAGGGATGAGCTGACGTTCTGCTTGATTCAGGCGAAGAAGCAGCTCACCTTTGACCGCAATGGCAAGCCCATCAAGACGGCTGATCAGCAGTACACCTACGTCACGAAAAACTGGACGGAGGGCGGCGAAGAACCGGTTTGGGAGTTCAACAACCTGCCGAAGTACTACTTTACGGTGAATGAGAACGGCGAAGCGGCGAAGAAGCCGTACTACTATTACATCGTAGAGGGGTACGAAACGATTAATGGTGCGCTAAACCCGTATCTGTATCAGGTGAGCTACACAGGCGACGCTACGCTTGTCAAGAAAACAACCGGTGCGGTGAACCAGCCTGCGGACGGCGGAACGGCGAACATCCACGCGAAGAACCTGCCGGGGTATGAAGTGGGAAATCTCAACCTCAATTTGACGAAAGAATGGGTCAATGTCAACGAGAAGCCGGAAAAGGTTACGCTCAACTTGACTGAGACAACGCATTCATGGGATAAAACAAAAGGGTGGATAACTTACGACCCCAATCCGAGTACCGTTGAAATAATGCCGGATGCGAATGGAAACTGGACGACAACGCAACCGCTGCAAGCGTACGATGTTGAGTATAATCCGGACGGCTCTATTTACACGGCGCATGTTTACACCTATGAGCTGACGGAAGCCCCTGTGAACGGTACGATGCCTGTTTACACCTTCTCGGAGAACTGGCCGAAAGAAGTGGGCGACGTCCTTGAACTCAATTCGGCTGGCGAGCCAATCAAGGCAAAGGATGCGTTCAAAGCCTCTTCGTCACAAATGGAAGGAAGCTTCTTAGTCACCATCGCGGACGCAAGCGCGACCATCACCAACGTGCAGACCGGCAAGCTCAACATTGTGAAGCAGTGGGCGGAAGAAGTGGAGTACGACGGCGCACAGAACCCGCTGGACATCAAGCAGGTGTCGATTTCGCTCTTCCGCAACGTCTGGGGCGAAAACTGGACGGATTCGGACGGCGTGGTGCACTACAACTGGTGCTATGACCCCTTCCAGCAGAATTACGTCCTGTCGGCGGAAAACGGCTGGAAGCTGACCATCGACAACCTGCCGTTGTACGACACGACCCTCAATCCCGACGGCAGCCTGCGCAAGTACCGCTATTACATCCTCGAAAGCACGAGCGTCGGCAACGACACGCTGGACCGCTACACGCCGGTGATGACGGCGGATGAAAGCGAACTCGTCGGCTCGACTCTCTACATCACCTTCAAGGATACGACGGAAAACAACGTGACCATCACCAACGTGCCCAAGAGCATCAGCATTGTCAAGCAATGGGCGGACGCGGACACGTTCGGCGAAGAGGGCATGATGCAGGACATCTACCTTGAAGTCATGATGAAGTATCAGGAAGTCTACTCCACGCAGTGGAAAACGGAAAACCTGCTGGAAAAGAGCTACTTCAGCCTGAAGAACGTTATCTGCACGCCGAGTTCGCTCACGGCGGAGCTGGTGCAGATTAACGGCGCGCCCTACCTGCATGTGTCGGGGCTGGCGAAGGCGGATGAACCGTGGCGCGTGACCATCCGGAATCTGCCGGGCTACGGCAGTGCGTCCTTCATCATCCGCGAAGTGGAGCTGGCGGGCTACCTGAACAACCTGCCGGACGGCAAGCTGGAGCTGGGCTTCAACGAAATCGGCACAATTACCAACACGCCGACGAAGCTGAAAATCACCAAACAGTTCAAGCAGGCGTATTTCCCCGTAGGCAGCGGAAGCGAACTGCCGCTGAATGTCCGCAATACCGTCGTGTACCTGCAAATCTGGCGCGAAAAGCGTGACGGCGCTGGTCTTCCCCAACACGAACGCTACACGCCCTTGCTGGGCGCGCTGGAAGCGAACATGGACGCGACGATCTTGCCGGACGGCACCGTGAAGCTGACGGTCGGCACGAATACGCCGACCGACGCCGCAACGCTGACGCTGACCCGCCTGCCGCGCTACTGGTTCGACAAGGATACGGGCGCAAGCGGCGAATGGTACTACTACGTCAAGGAAGTGGACGCGGAAGGCAACGAAGTCCATTCGGCTTCTTACCCGACGAGCGGCGTACAGCCGGAAATCAACCCGAACGTCAAGACACTCACCGTCACCAACACCCTGACCGACATCAGCGCCCGCAAGGTCTGGACGTCGCTGGACAATCAGTTCACGCTGAATCCCGCGAACCTCCCGGACATCACGCTGACGCTCAAGCAGACCACCGCGGAAGCGGCGGCGGACGGCGACAAGACCATCGCGACCGTTACCCTTGGCTGGGACGCGGAAGCGGGGAAGGTCGTCACGAAGAATCTGGATGGCTGGCAGTTTGGCGAAGTGGTTGAATACACCGCGCCGGAAGGCAGCAAGAACATCTGGTGGGGCTACAAGTGGTACAATCTCCCGGCGTATGACGCGGAGGGCAACATCTACCGCTACTACGCCAAAGAGCAGACCCCGGTGGGCAGCGGCTGGCAGCTGGTGACGGACGACCCGAACGCCACGAACACCGCGCCGATTCCCGCGAACAGCGAAAATCGCGTCTTCCAGATTACGAACACACCCATTACCTACACGCTGCCCGAGACGGGCGGCATCGGCACACTGCCGTTCACGGCGGGCGGTCTGCTGCTGATGGCAGCGGCGGCATTGCTGCTGGGGCAGGAAATCAAACGCCGGAGGGAAGGCTGCTGAGCAGTCGGCAGCCCCCCTTCCGGGGGATTCTCAATCCGTATACGCGGGCGAAAGCCCTTGTATAAACATGGGGAAAAAAACGACGGGAGGAGGAATGAAAAAAGCATAGCAGCTATACGTCAGGAGACCTCCCGACGTAGGCAACCCCGGTAATCCCCGCAAAACGTTTCCCAATGAGTGAAAAACGACAACGAAAAGGAGAAAAACCATGAAAAAGTTTTGGGCAATTCTGCTGGCCATGATGCTCGTGCTGAGCATGGTCACTGTCGCAGGCGCAACGGAAGTGGAAAATCCGTCTACGGGCGCGGAAGGCGATACGCCGACTGCTACCGGCTTTACGATTCAGGTAAATCCGAAGGACGATGTCACACACGAATACGAAGTGTACCAGATTTTCACTGCTGATGTTGAGACAAATGCAGGTGAAAAAGTGCTGACGAGCGTCAAGTGGGGCACAAACGCCAAGAACGACACTGCTGCGGTCAGGACTGGTGATCCTGTGCCGGACGCTGTTCTGGAGGCTCTGAAAACTGTTTCGGGCACGAATCAGGAAAAGCTGGCTGAAATCACGAAGTATTGGTATGCTGACTCCACTCCGGTTGATAAGTTCTCTTCCACCAAAGCAGCCCCCGGCAAGAGCAAGAAACTGACCCCTGGCTATTACCTTGTGCGGGACAATCAGGCAAAGCTGGAAGGCAAGGACGGCGCTGCCACGCTGCTGATTGTAAAGGTGCTGGATCAGGACATCGTTGCGACTGCAAAGTCTGAAAAGCCCTCTGTGGACAAGCAGGTACAGGACGAAGTTGCTGATGCCGAAAAGAACGGCGGAGAAGTGAATCCGGAAGGCTGGGGCGAGAGTGCCGACCACGCGCTGTTTGAAAACTTCAAGTTCCGTCTGGTCGCGACTATTCCGGTCAATGCGGATTATAATGACTATCCGACGTACAAGCTGGTCTTCAACGACACCATGTCCAAGGGCATTACCTTCGTTCAGATTGATTCTGTGAAGGTGAACGGCATTGCACTGAAAGCTACCGATTATGTTTGCACTGCAACGCCTGGTCAGAAGGGCGCAGGCAAGGTTGGTGAAAATCAGGATAAGCCGTCTTGGACGCTCACAATCGAAGACCTGAAGAAGGTGATGAAAGAAAACACCAGCATCCTTGTTACGGACAAGATTACGGTTGAGGTTGTTTACACGGCGTATCTGAACGAAGAAGCGCAGGTCTTCAACGCGAGCGCAACCAGCACGGACAACAAGAACAGCGTCGATTTGGAATACTCCAACAACCCCAATGCTGATGGCATGGGCAAAACGCCGGAAGACCATGTGTGGCTCTTCACCTATGTTGTGAACAACACGAAGTATGCGAACACGGCTGAAGCAGGCAACGAACTGCCTGGCGCTGGCTTCACGCTTTATGACCAAAATGATCGTGTTGTTCCGCTGTGGAAGGATGCCGCTGGCAATTACATTGTCGCAGGCACCACGAAGCCGAATGATACCTATGTGGATGTCGAAAACAATGAAATGATTACGACAGCCAATGGTACGTTCAACATCATCGGTCTGGATCACGGCACGTACACGTTGAAGGAAACCACGGTTCCTGCTACCTATAATCCGCTGGATCCTGTCACCATCACGATTTCGGCAGACCACAAGGAAGCTGCTGGCGGCGCAAGCGCATCCATGGAACTCACGGCGGCTTCTACGATGAACAACAAGCTCGTCAACAAGTCCGGCGCGACCCTGCCTGAGACCGGCGGCATCGGCACGACCATCTTCTACGTGCTGGGCGGCATGATGTTCGTGGGCGCGGCGCTCATCCTCGTCGTTCGCCGCAAGGCCGAAGCGGACGAAATCTGATTTCTCTCCCGCAATTCGTTGAACATCCCCATGTTCTGATGAACCCCCGCCGGGCGGTGCGCGCAATGCCGCCGCCCGGCATTCCCAAGTGGAAATAATGGAGCATGTTTGCAGAAAGGAGGCGGCTCATGAAGCGCAATATGACAACCATTTTGCTGTTTGTGGTGCTGTTTGTGGGTCTGGCGCTCCTTCTGTACCCGTCCGTGTCGGATTTCTACAATTCCTTCCACCAGTCGCGTGCCGTAGCCACCTACAACACGGTGGTGGAGCAGGAGTCCAAGAAGGATTACGAGGCGGATTGGGCGGCGGCAAACGCTTATAACGAAAAACTCCGCGCACAGTCCACCGTTGATCGCTTAATCATGACCGACGAGGAGCGCGAGGAGTACGACGCGGTGATGAATGTCGGCGGTTCGGGCATCATCGGGGTGATTGAAATCCCGCAGATTGCCGTGACGCTGCCGCTGTATCACTCGACGAACGCCAACGTGCTTCAGGTCGCCGTCGGTCACATCGAGGGCACAAGCCTGCCGACCGGCGAACCGGGAACGCATTCCGCCTTCTCGGCGCATCGAGGGCTGCCCTCCGCCAAGCTCTTTACCAACCTTGACCAGCTCACCTACGGCGATACCTTCACCCTCCGCGTGCTGGACAAGGTGCTGACCTACGAAATCGACCAGATTCTCATTGTCGAACCGCATGACGTCAGCGCACTGCAAATCTATGACGGCATGGATTTGTGCACGCTCGTCACCTGCACGCCCTACGGCATTAACTCGCACCGGCTGCTTGTCCGCGGACACCGGGTCGAAACATCGCTTGCGCAGCTATCCGTGCGCATCTCCGCGGACGCACTCGTGATTGACCCCTACATCGTCGCGCCAATTGTCGCCGCGCCGATGCTGCTGATTCTCCTCATTCTCATGCTGGTAACAACCAGCCCGAAACACAAGAAGCGGAAAGGAGCTGAGCGGTCGTGATGAGCCGCAAACCCTCGCGCCTGCTGGCGCTTGTCCTGCTGACAGCATTGTGCTGCCTTCTGCTTGCGCCCTGCGCGCTTGCCTTTGAACGGGTGGATTTGACGCACCCCTTGACGTTCGCCATTCAGGCGGATGACAACGAGGATGATGCGCACTTGCCCGGCGTGACCTTCCAGCTGTATCAGGTGGCGGACATGGATGCGGACGCTCGGTTCGCCCTGCGCAGCCCGTACAGCACCCTGAATATCGACATTAACGCGCTGAAGAATGCGGCGGACTGGGCAGCCGCGTCCGAAGCGATGAAAGCCCTCACCGCGTCCGAAACGCCTGATTTCACCGGCACGACGGACGAAAACGGCAGAGTAACATTTACGGGCCTGAACCCCGGTCTGTACCTTGTTTCTGGCACGCCGGTCATCATCGGCGGCTGGGCGTACAGCTTCCAGTCCTTCCTGACCTCTGTGCCGACGCGCAATGTGGACGACGAGTGGCAGTACGATGTCCTCTCCACCATCAAGCTGGAACGTTCACCCGCGCTGATTGACCTTGAGTGCGTCAAGGTGTGGGACGACGACAACCGCGGCACATATCGCCCTGTGCAGATTGAAATTCATCTGATGCAGGACGGTCAGCATATCGACACGGTGATTCTGAACAGCGAAAACAACTGGCATCATATCTTCAAGGATTTGCCGGCTGATCATGTGTACACCCTCAACGAGATTCTGGGGTCTGATGTGTACTATGAGCCGGAATATTCCATCGAAAACGGCGTGTATGTGATTACCAACCGCCGCACGGTCACGCCGACCCCGACCGCCCCGATTCCCGAAACGGGGCAACTGTGGTGGCCGGTGCCGATTCTGGCGGGTGCGGGCATGATTCTGTTCGTCATTGGCTGGATTCTGCACCGGAAATGGAGCCAAGAGCATGAAGAACCGTAAGGGCAATTTGCTGATGACGCTGGGGCTGGTGCTGATTTTGGCGGCACTGGCGCTGGTGGGCTACAACCAGTGGGATGCCAGCCGCGCGCAGCAGGAGTCGGATGATGCGCTGATGGCGCTGGAGCAGATTCGCATTCAGCGGCAGATGGAATCGCAGCAGACCGCCGCACCGCCCGTAGTCACCGCGACGATGATGCCGACAGACACACCCGCGACGGATGCGCCGATAACCGACGCGCCGACGGCGGATGCCACTGCAGCGGATACCCCGGCAGCATCCACGCCCTCTGCAACTGACGCACTGACGACCGACATTCCGCGCGATGACGCAACCGCCACGGACACCCCTGTGACGGATGTGCCCGCAACGGCGAATCCTGCGACGAATCCGCCGAAACCGACGAGCGCGCCAACGGCAGGAACTGCAACGAATCCGCCGAAACCGACGAGCGCGCCGACGACAGGGACTGCAACGAATCCGCCGAAACCGACGAGCGCGCCAACGGCAGGGACTGCGACGAATCCGCCGAAACCGACGAGCGCGCAGACGGCGGGGACTGCGACGAACCCGCCGAAGCCGACGAGCGCGCCAACGGCAGGGACTGCAACGAATCCACCGAAGCCGACGAGCACGCCGGATGCCGCGCAGACATCAAATCCGACGAGCACGCCGGAAATCACCGAAACGCCCATGCCGACGGAATCCCCCGAACCGACCGAAACGCCTGAACCGACACCGTCCCCCGAACCCACGTCGACACCCACGCCCGCGCCGACAGGCAAGCTCTACGAGCGCGTGCCGGGAATCGAAATGCCGGGCGAGAAGGTCAATGGGCACGAGTACATCGGCACGCTGTCCATTCCGTCGCTGGGGCTGAAAGTGCCGGTGCAGCGCAATTGGTCGTACGAGAACCTGAGCGTGTCGCCGTGCCGCTATTCCGGCAGCGCCTACGCGGACAACCTCGCTATTATTGCGCACACCTACCACTTTGGCAAGCTGAGCAGCTTGGCGCTGGACGCAACCGTTACCTTCACGGACATGGAGAATAACGTTTTCCGCTACGTTGTGCGGGAGAAAAACACGATTTCGCCCAACGATGCGAACGAAATTGCCCATTCCGGCTATGACCTGACGCTCGTGACCTGCACCCTCAGCGGCACAAAACGCGTGGCGGTGTACTGCGAGCGCGTGAAATAATCCAACAAAAGGACTGTCTGCAACGGGCAGCCCTTTTTTCGTGGAATCCGTGCAATCCGGCAGCTTTGAGAGCATCCGGGCGGTGCGAAGATAGAGAA
>OLWB01003882.1_pt1 | contig 10297 bp, 10 predicted proteins | sample 1673331 | NCBI WGS metagenome assembly OLWB01 (sample SAMEA3178943, study PRJEB25190) | human gut metagenome | biome: human gut; feature: human-associated habitat; material: faeces | place: Austria | collected 2013 | reverse complement strand
TTCTGGAATATAAATAATTTTTTTCGCATTTAAAAATATTTTATATATAGTTGCTAAATCTTCGTAATTTTTTCCAATAGGAAACCTTATATTTTTCCAAAGTTTTGTATTATAAAGCTTTCCCCAAGGACTATGCCTTAAAAAATTATAATAAAACAAACTTTCTACTGCTTCTATATTTGAATATTCTTTTATTTCTTTTATTCCAAAATCTTTATGTATAACATTGTTAGTGTTTTCTGTAATATTCATGCAATTACATATTGCTATATCTGCTCCATATTTTTTCAAGTTATTATATAAGGTTTCTATATAATCTTCTGCTACAAAGTCATCACTATCTATAAATGAAAAATATTCACCAGTTACATTATCTATTGCCTTATTTCTTGCATCTGCAACTCCATTATTTTTAATTTTTAATCCTTTTATTCTTTTATCTTTATTTGTATATTCTTCTATTATTTCATAAGATTTATCTTCTGATCCATCATCTATTAAAATAATTTCCAAGTTTGTATAAGTTTGATTTATTATGCTTTCAATGCATCTTCTTAAATACTTTTCTTGATTATATATTGGTACTAAAACACTTATTTTTTCCATATATTTTCCTATCTTTTTTGAAATTTAATAAAGCCAAATTGTTTTCATAATCAATTTTTCTTTGTATTTTAGCTATGATTACAAAATTCCTTTTCTTTTACATTTTCGGAGTTCAAGTCAATTTTTTCGCCAAGTTTTTCATCTATACCTTCTGCATAGTCATTATCTATACATGCTGCTGGTGTGAATGTTAATTCTCCAAATATTGTTTTATCATGATATTCATAAAAGTCTACTCTTACAAATTTAAAAGGTTTTGATAAGATTTCTGCATAATTATACATCTCATCAATAACTTTAGGTTTATCTATTTTAAAGTCTTCTGATGCATTTAATCCTTCTGGATTTATTCTTAAAAGTTCCCAATTTTTATCCATAAAATAATATTTTGGCTTTCCTTGTTCTCTTCCTATGCACACCATACAAAATTCTGGTTTTCCATTAAAACAATAAATTTTATAATCTTTTATTGCACGTCCATCTTTTGATTCTAAAAATTTCTCACATACAATTTTCTTTTCAATATTCTTGTATTGCATTTCTGCTACATACTTCCAGTAATCTGTTTTCATCCACTTTTTTAACTTTTTTTTGGCCTTTTTTATATCTAATTTTGATTTATCTTCACAAATCAAGTTAAATCCCGCTGCATTATTACATTTAAGTACAAAACTATTTGGAAGCTTTTCGAAGTCTATCTCATCCACATTGTCATATACGCCAATTAGGTCGTTTAAAATGTTTTCTAATCCACAATCTTTTATGTATTCTCTAACTCTATATTTGTCTGCACATTTCACAATTAACTCATTATTCTCATATTCATTTAATTTTAAGTACATAAGCTTTTCATTAAAAGTTTTTGGATTTTTTAGTTCTAATTTCTTTTTGAACTTCATTCTATAATAAATCCTACTTGTTAGTTCAGGTGAAAAGTTTGAAACTAAACTCATAATATTTCTAAATATATTTCTAAACAAATCCTTCATTTTTTCTATAATAGCTCATCTATTTTTTTTATTTTTTCATATAGCTCATCCATATTCTCTACTACTGGAACTTTATATTTCTCATTAAATAATTTAGCTAATTCTGTTTGATGATTATCTACATGTTCCCCATATTCCTTTAGTCTAGGTACGATTATTAGCTTTTTTTGCTTTTTTAACGAATTTATAATGCTTCCTGTTCCACTATGTGTAATTATGATATCCGCTTCGTCAGTAATCCTATCTATTTCATCTTGTGGTTTTAATTTAAAACATTCAAAATTTTTAGGCACATATTCGCTGTATACACATTGAACCTTAAGCTCTTCTTTTTTTAGCTTTCCCTCTTCTAATAATTCATCTAACTTTTTTAATACTCTATCAAATTGAAATCTTTGTGTACCAAGTGTTACGAAAATCATTATTTTTTCCCCTTTCTGTATTAGTAAATTCCACCTTCATAATGTGCTTTAGGATATAACTTTTTCATTTCTTCCCATTGTACATAAAATTCATCTGCAAAAGAATATACTATTTTTCCTGTTATTGTTTTGCTATTTACCTTAGCAAAAGATTCTATATAAATTACCTTTCCACCAAATATCTTTGTAAATAGACATGAAAAAGCAGTCGCACCAGCTCCAGTGCTTATAATAACATCTGGATTATTAATAAAAATAGTGCCTAAATTTTTTAATAAATTATAAATAAATTCAAAAATAAAAGTAATATTTTTCCTTTCCTGTTGCATTAGAAACTTCATTTTATACTTTTTTTCACAGCCTTTTGAAATTTCATTTTTTTCTGTTAATATAAAAGTATTATATTTTTGAGTCATTTTAAACAATTGTTTAAGTTGCATAAAATGTCCTCCAGCTGATGAAGTGAGACATACTTTTATATTCTTCCTCTTTATTTCCTTATATATTTTCTCTAATTTTTCTATATAACTATTTAAATTAAACCTTTCATTTATAGTTTCAAAGGCTTTCTCTGCAAGGTTATTTCTAAGTTTCTCATCTAATACTATTTTTCTAATAGCTTCTTCTAGTTCTTCTTTATCTCCTGGTTCGACCAATATTCCATTTTTTTCCATAGTTACAATTTCCGGTATTCCCCCGACTTTGCTAGTTATTACAGGTAGGCTATAACTCATTGCCTCTAAAACAGAAAGTGGCATCCCTTCATTATATGATGGAAGTAAAAAAAAGTCACTTTTCCTTAGTATTTCATCTTTCTCATCTTTATTTATCCAATTTAAAATTTTTATTTCTTTTTCTAATTTTTTTGTCTTTATTAGTTTTTTTGCCTTATCTACTTCTCCGTCTCCCGCAATAGTTATTTCTACTCTTATATTCTCTTTTGAAAGTTTTTCTACTGCATCTATTATGTCATAAACACCTTTTCTTTCCCCAATTCTTCCCAAAAATACACCTTTTATAGTTTCCTTTTTTGTATTTCTTTCAATTTTTTCTGGTACATGTACTGAATTATACATTATAACTATTTTATCTTCTTCTACAAATTTTGAGTAAAAATTTTTCCAGCTTTCTGAAAGCACTATTACCTTTTCACATTTATTAAATATTTTTTTCACATATTTTTGTTTCTTTTCATTTAAGCTATTATAGAATTCTTCAAAACAAGCGCCATGACAATGAAGCAAGATCTTTATATTTAAAATCCTGCAAAGAATTATTAAAATTGACTTCCTATAAAAACTACCATATGACGCCATATGTATATGACTGAATTCTATTCTATATATAATTTTATACCAAAGAATTCTAAAAGTGCTACCAAAGAAAAGTAAAAATTTCTTTTTAGAAATATATGTTGGAATATGAATTATTTTATATTTTCTCGAAAGTTCTGAATCCATTATTTCTTGCATAACAGTAACCATTCCACCTTTATCCTTTAGTGATGGTCCTATTTGAAGTATAACTTTTCTTTTTTTATGATATATCCTTTTTAATATTATTGATAGTAATATTATTGTTAAAATTATAAGTAAAATCATTGTTTCCCTCTTAATATATTATTTTATTTCTCTTTTTTAACTTAACATACTATATCATACTAGTATTAAAAAATCAATATAAATAATTGTTTTAGCATTTCAAACTTATCTTTATAAAAAAAGAAAGGGCTTTCAAAAATGCCCACATTTAGATTTTTATGTTTTATATTATGTCTATCAAACGTGGTACCTCCCCTTCCTTTCCTTTTTAACCATTAATTTCTACAACATCCAAAACTTGTAAATAAAAGTAAAAATACTACTAAGAAAAATAAAAGCTCTGTATTCTCTCCTCCTAAAAGGCCACAAAATCCTCCTCTATCTCTCCCACAATTGCAGCTTCCAAATGTATCGTTCATAAAGTCTCCTCCTCACTTCCAATTATTTTATAACATATAGTATGCAACATCTATTTTTTGTGTTACAATGTTTATAGGATATATTCCATAAAAATTAAGTTAAGAGGTTTTATAATAATATGATTGAATTGCTTTCTCCTGTTGGAGATTTTGAATGTTTAAAAGCTGCGGTTCAAAGCCGGAGCAAATAGTGTATATTTTGGAGGTTCTTTATTTAATGCTCGAGCTTCTGCTACTAATTTTGATAGTAATAGTTTAAAAGAAGCTATTACATATGCTAAGCTTAGAAATGTTAAAGTCAATTTTGCATTAAATACATTAATAAAAGATACTGAATTTAATCAAGCGGTGGAGCTTGCGAGTGAAGTTTATAGATTAGGAGCAGATGCAATTATTGTTCAAGATTTAGGTTTAGCAAAATATATAATAAAAAATATGCCTGATATTGATGTTCATGCAAGTACTCAAATGTCTATTCACAATTTACAAGGTGTTTTAGCTCTTCAAACTTTAGGGTTTAAAAGGGTGGTTCTTGCAAGAGAATTAAGCCTCGCTGAAATAGAATATATTTGTGCTAACTCAAATATTGAAATTGAAGCATTCGTACATGGTGCAATTTGTATTTCCTATTCTGGTCAATGCCTCTTTTCAAGCTCAATTGGAGGAAGGTCTGGAAACCGCGGAAAATGTGCCCAACCATGTAGACTTCCTTATGAATTAGTTGATGAAAATTCTATTTCTCTAGATAAAGGGTATTTATTAAGTCCAAAAGACTTATGTTCTCTTAAGTACTTACCTTCATTAATCAAGGCAGGAGTTACTTGTTTTAAAATAGAGGGTAGAATGAAAACACCTGAATATGTGTCTGTTGTTACAAGCATTTATAGAAAATATATTGATTTAGCACTTTCTGATAAGCCATATATAGTAGACGATTCTGATATAAAAAAATTAATGCAAGTTTTTAATAGAGGTGGATTTTCTACGGGGAACTTCTCTAGTGATGAAAATATAAATTATGTCTATAAAAAGAAGCCAAATAATATGGGCTTATATATTGGAAACATTTCACATTTTAATAAAGATAAGGGGCTCATTACTTTTAAAACTAATGATAGTTTGAGTATCGGTGATACCATTTCATTAGAAAATGAAGAACACAAATACACTGTAACCGAGCTTATGAAAAATAAGCAAAATATTGCTAAGGCAACTATTGGTGATACTATCACAATCGGTAGAATGAAGGGAAAAATTAAATTAGGAGATGAAATTTATAAATTAAGTAGCAAGTCTTTTAGTAAGTCTGTCAAAGATTTTATATCTTCACAGAATGTCAAAATTCCCTTAGTAGCAAAAATTATAGTAAGAAAAGGAGTTCCTATTACTTTGGAAGTAACTTCTTTAGATAAAGGAAACTATTTTTCAATGTCCGTTACTAAAAAATCTGAAGTTTGTCCTATTTCTGCTATTTCAAGTCCAATTTCAAAAGAACGAATTTTGGAGCAGCTAAACAAAACAACTAATACTCAGTTTGAGTTTAAATATATAAATATAGATTTAGAGAATAATGTATATATTCCCAAAATAGCTTTAATAAATAAGCTTAGAAGAGATTGCCTAGAAGCTTTAGAAAATGAGGTTATAAATAGATTTACACGTAAAAGTTTAGAGTTTGATAAGAACTTAGTTACTGACACATCTACTAAACCTTCTAATTTCAAAAATGAAAGTAAATATAGTATACTTCTAAATGAGCTATATACTTCATATGATTATTCTAAGCTTGAATGTGCCGCCAGAATTTATTTACCACTTAAGTTTTTTGCCAAAAAAGAGTTTGAAAGCATAATTTATACTTTAGCAGAAAAAGGAAAACTATATATCTACATGCCTACCATAATAAAAGAAAATTACAAGAATATAATTTACAATAGTTTGGATAATTATATTTCTAAATATGGAATTAGTGGAATTGTAGTTTCAAATATTTCTAGCATTCACACTCTTTCTAAATATCTTGGGAAGTTAGAGTTAATAGGTAATTATACTTTAAATATTTTTAATGCCCAAACTATACTAGAACTAAGCAAGCACGGCATCTCTACTGCATGCTTATCTCCTGAGTTGGATAAGAAATCTTTATATGATTTATGTGCTAATTCAAGTATAGAAACTGAAATTATTGCATATGGAAGACTTCCTCTTATGAATATGAGTTACTGCTTACTTGGAAGTTCTAATAAATGCTATCCTACTTGTGATACTAAATGTATGAATTCAGTTAAATATTATCTAAAAGATAGACTTGGCTATAAATTTAGAATTATTCCTGATAATATTCAAACTGTTACTACACTTTATAATAGCAAGATAACTTCTATACCATATAGTGAAGTCAATCCAAGTAGCGTTCGAATCAGTCTCTTAGATGAATCAATTGATGAAATAAACCATATTTTAAAGACTATAAAAAGTAAATCAAGTTTTACTGGCAAAGATTTTACTAATGGCAATTTTAATAGAATTATTTAGTAGAAAAATCCAGTTCGAATTAAATCGAACTGGATTTTATGTTAGTTGTTTAAAATCTAATATATATGCTACTTTTCTTCTTATAAATGGTATACCACGATACTGTCTTGCATAACCAGACGATAGATCACTTTTAAAATTTCTGTTTCTGATTCTTGTAACTGCATCTTGCTTTTTTCTATCTTATTTATATTCTCTAATTCTTCTAATCTTATAGAACTATCACACAAATTAACAATATAATTTGCTATTTGCTCATAGCACCCATTGCAAATGCTTTCAGTCTGTCTTATTAAATGCAAAACAAATTGAAAATCTGTTTCTTCCAATTTATAATCTTTTAACTTTTCCTCAATATTTTTTGTCCATTTACTTATTTTTATGATATGACTCATTCTTTCTTTTTTGGTCATCTCTTTTATTTCTATAAATACGCTTTTTTCTATATTTACTTCTTGCAAGTCATTTGACTTTTGAACTAGCTCTTCCAAAATTTTACTTGCAGAACCACTTACAAAATGAACATTCATAAGTTTTTCTAATTGCTTTTGCATATTTTCACTTTCTGCTGCTAATAAAATAATTTTATCTTTTATACCTTTGTTTTCAATTTGCATTTCTGTTATTTGTTTATTGATATCTTCTAAGTTTTCTTGTTTTTCTATTTTCTCAAATATTTTATTTGCTTCATACACATATTTATTGCTAAGATTATTAAATTCATTTGAAATATTATTACTATTTTTTATAATATCATAATTTATAATAAATTTGCTAATACATTTTTCTATATTTGTCCTATGCATAACCGACATTTTATAAATATACATCAATAAATTTTCAAAATCTACTACTCTTTGCTTTGGTATGTCAAATTTTTCTGCTGGCCTAAATTCTTTCTTTATGCCTATTTGTTTTTGTTCTAATATTCTTTCTCCTTCAATCTCTTTATGACTATTTTCTTCTTTCTGAATTTTCGCTGTTTCCTTAATTAACAATTCATTAGGCATTTTATTTTCTTGTATAACATTTATTTCTTTTTTCTCTTCTATTGTGTTTTTTTCTGCTTTCTTTTTTGTTTGTTCTTTTTTATTTTCGTCCATCTTTAATCATTTCCTTTCTTTAGGCACAAACTTGGCTGGAAATTTTCGAATCTTGGTTATTAGTTTTAATATGGCTAAATGCAATTTTCCAACCTTTGTCCTTTCCTTTTATTTTTTAATTGTCTATTTTTTTATTTTTATTCATTTTGATAGTTTATTTGCTCTTCTTTTATTGGTGTGTATCTTATTAACTCTTTAATTTCTAAATCTTCTTTGTGCATGTCTATAGCGGTTATTTGATGATTATCATATGTTGTGTAGTAATATATTCCTTTGCTTGCATTGCAACATGATGTATATATCGTTATTTCATATTTTTGGTTTTCTAGTTCGCAACAGCCTCTTGGTTGCTCTACTGAATTTAAAATATGAAAAAATTGGCTTACGCTTTCTTTTTCAGTCTCTGGTGAAATTGAGTTCATTTTTACAAATGCTGCTCTTATAAACCTTGATTGTGATGTTAGATCTCCTGGTAGTCCTATTGTTCCCATTCCTCTGCTGTATTCTTTTAGATCTAATCCTTTGGCAAATGTATTTTCTTTGTTTCTGGCTGATAAATTCCTATATTTGCTTAGTGCAAACATTTGCTTATCAAACGTTGGATTATTTGTTAGTATTCCTACTGGATTGTCATATATTCTTATTCCTTCTTTTACTGCTTCTACTGTTATTGCTTCTTGACTATCTGCTATTATCCAATGTAATTGTGCTACTGGTAACTGACTGTTAAATTGTGTATCTGTAATATTTATTTCTTCTAATTGTTTTTTGGCTTCTTTTACTGTTGCACTTTGACTTAATATCCATGGTATGAATTCATATTGTGCTATATTGTTTTTTCCTTTTTGCCTTTTATTATATTGTGCATTTCCAACAAAGTTTAATCCCGCTATTGCTAAGCCTTTTTCATTTATTGCGTCATAATATAACGGATAGTTTTCTACTACATATGCCATTCCTATTATTGCATAATGTTTTTTTATTGTTCCCTCTTCACTGAATTTTATTTCATAGTTTCTTGGCATTATTGTTATTTCATCTCCATATGAGAATTCATAGTCTAGTGTTCTTCCAAAATAGAAGTCTTTTGTTTTGTATGTTGCTGCTGTACACATTTTTTCCTCCTTTGTTTCTTTTTATTTTTTTGATGTTGTTTTTTCAAATAGATTATTTTGTTAATACCATTATTGAAAGTAATAATATTTTGCTTTTGTTTTTTATGTTTTTTATTTTAGTCTTTCCTCTAAGTCTTTTTTTATTGCTTCTTTTATTTCTTCTATTGTTATATTTTTTACTTGTTCTGCATATTCTTCTATGTCTTTTTCTTTTGGCATATTGCTGTGTGCTATACCCCATTTTTTTAGTATTGGCAATATATAACTTTCTAATTCTGGATAGTATTTATATAGCGTGTCGTATGCATTTAATGGTTTGTCTTCTTTGGTATATCTTGCACTTTCCCAGTCCAATGCCATTTCTTCATAGTCTGCTTCTGTTTTTTCTTTTTCGTTTTGATGATGATTTGATATTTTTCTATGTATTTTTGATACTTCATTCTTTTCATACAGTAAATACATGTATATTTTGTCCATATCGTGCTCTTTTATTTGTGTTAGCTTTTTTTCTTTGTTGTTTTTTATGTATTTTTCTGCTAGATAGTTTACTATTTTTTTGTGTCTATATGTGTATTCTATGTATCTTTGGTTTTTCATTTTCTTATTTCCTTTTTATTTTTTATTATATTTATTTTTATATTGTGCATTTTGAGTACTCTGCAATTTTTGTGTTGTGTTTTTGAAATGCTTTTTAATTTTTTCTTTCTTATTTATATCATATTTGTTCTTTTTTCTCAATATTTTTTTGGTTTTTTATGGTTAATTTTTTAATATTAAAATAAAACACCTACTTTAGCGAATTGAACCAAAAAATTGAACATTTTTTGGTTTGGTTCTAAGTAAATGTTTTCTGTTATTTTAATACATAGACGCTTCTATTATTTTAAAACTAGCCTTTTTCATTTTATCTATTTTATCTGATGTTACTAGTGTAAATATTTCAAAGTTTTGACTCTGTCCTGCTGCTAAATCGTTTGCATATACGTAGTTCTTTCTCCTGTTGCATCCACTGCTTCTATATGAAAACTAAATGATTTTTTCTCGCTAGTTTTGTTTGTGACTTTTATTGTTAATTTTGTATTTGTTACACCATAACTACTTTTTGTTACTTCAAAATTTCCTAATTCCACATTTGCATCATTCGCTAAAACTTCTTCTGTACTCGCTCCTGTTGCTTTTGTCTAAATTTGCACTGACTTCATTTAAGCTGTTTGTTAAAGTTTTTTACGAGTTGACAGTTATTACTATTGCTAAAACGCATAAATTGTTTGTCCTTTACTAGCTTTTTTTATTGATGATATTATTGCAAATAGTAGCCCCATTAGCCCTAATACAAATGATAAATTATTTATTATTGGAATAAATGAAGTGCAAATTCCAATAATTCCTAGTACTAAACTAGCTGTTCCAAAGCCACTTTTTTCTTTTTCTGAATGTTCTGACATTATATATCCCTACTTTTATAATTTTCTTAAAAATATAAGAAAATTAACTGCTAAAACTCCCAAAAACTTTGACTTTTTATCTTAAATCATCATTTATCTTATGAATTGGAAATTTATTTTCT
>OLWB01003881.1_pt1 | contig 10304 bp, 8 predicted proteins | sample 1673331 | NCBI WGS metagenome assembly OLWB01 (sample SAMEA3178943, study PRJEB25190) | human gut metagenome | biome: human gut; feature: human-associated habitat; material: faeces | place: Austria | collected 2013 | reverse complement strand
GGCAGATTCTTGCCAAACAGCTCAATATCTCCCCGCATCAGCTCTCGTATGTCACTCACTCCGGTGAAGGCGAGGGCCTTTTGTTTTATGGGAATATCATTCTGCCCTTCGTAGACCGTTTTCCCAAGGACACGGAGCTGTATCGGGTACTCACGACAAAGCCGCAGGAAGTATCTTCCTGACCGCAGCAAGGAGGACAGACGAAACATGGATAATAAACTGATGACCTTTGAAAACGCGGCCTTTGGCAAAATCCGAACGCTGACCATCGACGGTGAACCGTGGTTTGTGGCAGTCGATGTGTGCCGGGCGTTGGAGATTGGGAATCCCACCGATGCTATGCGTCGTCTGGATGCAGACGAGCGCACCCTCGTTTCAATCGAGGGTGCCAGCAACGGGCTTCCGGTAAACGCTGTGAACGAACCCGGCCTCTATACCTTGATTCTCGGTTCCCGCAAGCCGGAGGCAAAGGCGTTCAAGCGCTGGATCACCCACGAGGTCATTCCGGCGATCCGCAAGTACGGCGGGTATATGACGAAATCCCTGTTGGAGCAGGTATTGGAGAATCCCAACCTGATCTATGAGTTTGCACGCCGGATGCTGGCCGAACAGCAGAAAAACGAGCGGCTGCGGCAGGAGCTTGACCGCGCCAAGCCCAAGGCGGATTACTACGATGCGTTCATCCACCCGGAGAGCTGCACCAATATCCGTGCCACGGCAAAGGAATTGAAGGTGCCGGAAAAGATGTTTACCGCTTTCCTTATCCGCAAGCGCTACCTTTACCGCGCTCCTTCCGGCAGTCTCATGCCCTACGCCAAGGCGGCAGACGATGGTCTGTTCTTCGTAAAAGACTACATCGCCGTCAATGGACATCAGGGGGTGTACACGCTGGTGACGCCCAAGGGCAAGGCACTGTTCCTTTCCATGCTGGGTGAGATCGCATAAAAAATCCAATTTCCATGAGAGTGAGGTGATGTTCTATGGCAAAACGCGCACCAAGGCTGCAATTTACCGAGGAAGAGCGTGCTTCCCCGGAGCTTGCACCTGCCATCCAGAAAGCAGACAAACAAATCAAGAAGCTGGAAAAGGCCGAAGCGAAGGTTCCGAAGAAAGAGGTTAAACAGCGTGTTGTGGATTCCGATGGGAAGATCACGACACGCCTTTCTTTTGAGGAAAAGAAGCCGCCCTCCAAGCTCAGCCACGCGGCGAAGGTTTCCGGTGACACGGTGCTGCACGGTGTTCACCGGAAAGTGCGGCAGAGCAATGACGGCGACAACGCCGGTGTGGACGCTGCCAATACACTGACGGAAGATGCCGAGAGTGTCTATCAGGTGGGGCGTGAGATTCATCACGCCCACGAGCTTCAGCCATACCGCAAGGCGCACCGGGCGGAGAAAAAGGCAGACAAGGCCAATGTGAAAGCGCTGAATCAGGAGTTTTCGCAGCAGAACGGCGGCTTTTCCTCCAATCCGTATTCCCGCTGGCAGCAGAAACGCGCGATCAAGCGGGAGTACGCCGCCACAAAAGCCGGGCGTGGCACAGCGAATACAGTCAAAGCGTCGGAAATTACGAAAAAAGCGGCAGAGAAAAGCGCAGAGGCCGGAAAGAAAGCCGGTGAGTTTGTTGCCAAGCACAAGAAAGGATTCCTTATTGTCGGCCTGATTGCAGCGGTTTTCCTGTTGTTCACCAACCTGTTTTCCTCCTGCTCTCTGATGTTCCAGGGCGCAAGCTCTTTCATTGCCGCTTCCACCTATCCGTCTCAGGATGAGGATATGCTGGCGGCAGAAGCACAGTATTGTGCTATGGAAGCAGAATTGCAGGCAAGGCTGGACAACTACGAAGCCGAACACGATTATGACGAATACCATTATGAGCTGGACGACATCGAACACGATCCCTATGTCCTGATTTCTGCAATTACTGCACTGATGGGCAGAGAATGGACGATCTCGGAGGTCGGCGGGATTCTGGATATGCTGTTTGAAAAGCAGTATATCCTTACGGAGACCGTGGAAACGGAAACCAGATACCGCACGGAGACAAGAACCGGCAGCTACACCTATTATGACTATGAGCTGGAGGATTGGGTCATAGAGGAGTATGAATACGATGTGGAGGTGCCGTACACCTATTACATCTGTACCGTCAAACTGGAAAACTTTAACCTCAGTCATGTTCCGGTCTACATCATGTCGCAGGAGCAGCTTTCCCTCTATGCCATGTACATGGGTACGCTGGGCAACCGGCCAGACCTGTTCGGCAGCTCTTCCTATGTCGGCAGGTATTACGGCAGTGAGTATCCGAAGTATGAGATCCCGTCGGAAGCATTGGAGGACGAGCAGTTTGCCGCCATCATCAAGGAAGCGGAAAAGTATCTTGGTTTCCCATACGTCTGGGGCGGCAGCTCGCCGTCCACATCCTTTGACTGCTCCGGCTTCGTTTCATACGTCTATAACAACTGCGGCCTCGGCTGGAATTTTGGTCGTTTGGGCGCGGAAGGACTGCGGCAGACCTGCGCCTATGTTTCCCCGGCAAACGCAAAGCCCGGAGACCTGATCTTTTTCCAGGGAACGTATGACACCACCGGCGCGTCCCACGTCGGTATTTATGTGGGAAATAATACCATGCTGCACTGCGGCGACCCCATTCAGTACAGCGACATTACTTCATCTTACTGGCAGCAACATTTCTATCAATTTGGCCGTCTGCCATCACCATAAGGAGGAACTATGAACCCGAAAATCAGCAAACTCAAAGCGGAACGAGCGAAGAATGACGGGAAAATCGCCATGCTCCAGTCCCGCAACCGTGAGATCGACGAGGATATCATTAAGCTGGAAAATGAGGATATCGTCGGCCTTGCCCGTGCCACCGGCATGACGATGGAAGAGCTGGCGCAGTACCTCATGCATATCAAAAAGGGCGGTTCGCCGTTTTGCAGCACACAGAAGGAGGATATGGAAAATGCACCTGAAGAAAACTAAGAAAACCCCGCGTATGTTCCGCATGATTGCGCTGATGCTCAGCCTTGTGCTGGTGTTTTTCACCATGACCGGCATGGCGCTTGCGGAAGAAGGGACAGACGTGTCCGATGCCGCGCCTGACAGCACCCTTGAAATTGTGGAGACAGAATTGGAGGTAGAACCCGAACCCACAGAAGAACCTCCTGCCGAGACTCCCGGTGCAGAGGAAACGCCGGAACCCACGCCGGAGTCGGAAGACCCCTCTATCCCACCGGAACCCACGGACACGCCTGCGCTGGAACCGGATTATGAGCTGGACGCAGAAATCCCGACTGGCTGGCACAATGCGCCGGTTACGATCACCGTTCGCCTGATTGATAAAAACAATACCGGCTGGGTCAAAATCGAGGCTGCATTCAGTAATGAGGATGACGCTGAACGCTTTGATGTAACGGAAGAATGGAATGAATACGGTTATTTAGAACGCACGATGCCGGATAACGGCACCGTGTATTTCTATATCACCGATCCGATGGGCGTTGAGCATGAGCTGCCTCTGGATGTGTTCTGCATGGACTTTGAAGCACCCACGCTCCGTGCAGGTATCAACGGCACGCTCCTGCACGTGGAAGCCAACGATGCGCTTTCCGGCATTGCTGCGGTTTTTGTCAATGACGAGTTATACACAACCCTCGAAGATGGCGAGCTGAATGTCCGTATTGATAATCTGAGGGACGACGCCTATCTCTACATCGACGCGCTGGACAATGCCGGGAACTGGACGGACTATGTTGTACTTGCCAATCCGTTCTACGAAGAAGAACCGGAACCGACGCCCACACCCACGCCGGACACCGGCGATGATGAGCACGACGAGCATTGCCCCACAGACTGCGACTGCCGCAAGAATAATACGTCCGGCAGCAGCTCCGGCAGCTCATTCGGGGGCAGCAGCGGCGGTGCATCCTCTGTAAGTGGCGGCAGTAAAAATGCAGGCTCGTCTGCACAGCCCCCGGCATCTTCCGAGGCTCCGGCTCCCACCACGGAACCCATCACGAAAGAGGACGGCACCGGCTTTACGCAGAACGGCAATTCCGTCACGCGCGATCTGCTTTACGACAAATACAGCAACAAGCAGTTTATCACCATCGAGACCCGCAACGGCGAGACCTTCTATCTGGTGATCGACTACGATAAACCGCTGGACGAGGAGGGAGAGCGTTATGAGACCTATTTCCTGAATCTTGTGGATGAGGCCGACCTGCTGGCTTTGGTGGAGGGCGACAAGCAGACGCCGGTCTGCTCCTGCACGACGAAGTGCGAGGCCGGAGCCGTCAATACCTCCTGCGAGGTCTGCAAAACGAACATGACAGAGTGTACCGGCAAGGAGAAGGTCGTGGAAAAAGTACCGGACACCACGTCGGAGCCGGAGATTGAGCCGGAACCTGAAAAGAAATCCAGTGGGGGCGCTGTGGCGCTCCTGCTCCTGCTGCTTCTGGGCGGTGGCTTCGCGCTCTATTGGTTCAAATTCCGCAAGAAAAAGCCGGATGCCAAGGGGCCGGTCGATCTGGATGATTACGACTACGGTGAAGAGGACGACGGCGAGGAATACGAGACGGAGCCGGATGAAGGCGAGAGTGCAGATGCGGCGCAGGATGAAGAATAAGAGGTAATGATTATGGAAAAAGCGTACAAGTTGGTAATTTCGGAAAAGCCCTCTGTTGGAAAATCCATCGCCGCCGTTCTTGGTGCCAATGAGCGCAAGGACGGCTATTTTATGGGCAGCGGCTATATCGTGTCCTGGTGTTTTGGGCACCTGGCCGAACTGGCCGAAGCCGCTGCCTACGATGAAAAGTACGCCAAATGGCGCTACAACGATCTGCCCATCCTGCCGGAGAGCTGGCAGTATTCCGTTGCCAGAGACAAAGCCAAGCAGCTTGCCCTGCTCAACACGCTCATGCACCGGGAGAACGTGAGCGAGGTCGTCAATGCTTGCGATGCCGGGCGCGAGGGCGAATCCATCTTCCGCACGGTCTATCTGCTCAACAAATGCGACAAGCCCATGAAGCGCCTGTGGATCTCGTCTATGGAAGATACGGCGATCCGCAAGGGCTTTGAAACGCTCAAAGATGGCAGCGCATACGATGATCTCTATGCGTCGGCACTTTGCCGCAGTAAGGCCGACTGGCTGGTAGGCATTAACTCCACGCGGCTTTTCTCCGTTCTCTATCACCGCACGCTGAATGTTGGGCGTGTGGTGTCTCCCACGCTGGCGCTGATCGTACAGCGGGAAGCGGAAATCGACGCTTTCAAGCCGGAGCCGTTCTATACGGTCACGCTGGGGCTTCCGGGGTTTGATGCTGGCAGCGAACGCATGAAGAATAAGCCGGAAGCCGAATCCTTGCAGAAAGCCTGCGGCAGTCAGATGGCAGTGGTAAAGGCGGTCGAGCGCAAGGACAAAGCTGAAAAGCCGCCTGCCCTTTACGACCTCACCACCTTGCAGCGCGACGCCAACCGGATTCTTGGCTTTACCGCCCAACAGACGCTGGACTACCTCCAGAGCCTTTATGAAAAGAAGCTCTGCACCTATCCCCGTACCGACAGCCGGTATCTGACCTCGGATATGGCAGACGGTTTGCCAGCGCTCGTAAGCAACGTGGCAGCGACGATGCCGAAGGTGGGCGGCATCACGATTCATGTGAACGCTGCGCAGGTCATCAACGATAAAAAGGTCTCCGATCACCACGCGGTCATTCCGACAGCCAATTTGAACGAAAATGCACTTGCGGGCTTGCCTGCCGGGGAGCGTGCTGTGCTGGAATTGGTCGCCCTGCGCTTGCTCTGTGCCGTCTCACAGCCCCATGAATACACGGAAACGGCGGTAACGCTGGAATGTGCCGGGCACAGCTTCAGCGCGAAAGGCCGCACGGTCATGAATCCCGGCTGGCGGGCGCTGATGGAAGCGCATTACTCCGGCAAAGGTGAGAATGAAACTTCGGATGCGGCAAAGGCACTGCCGCCCGTGGACGAAGGACAGACCTTTACGGTTCATTCTGCCGCCGTTAAAGAGGGCAAGACGACACCGCCCAAACACTATACCGAGGATACGCTGCTTTCTGCAATGGAGGTCGCCGGTGCGAAAGAAATGCCCGAAGATGCTGAACGCAAAGGGCTTGGGACGCCTGCCACCCGCGCGGCCATTCTGGAAAAGCTGGTGGCCACCGGCTTTGTGGAGCGCAAAAAGAGCAAGAAGACGGTGAGCCTGATCCCGACTCACGCCGGTATTTCCCTGATTACCGTACTGCCGGAACAGCTTCAATCGCCCCTGATGACCGCCGAATGGGAGCACCGGCTCAAGGAAATCGAGCGCGGCGAAGAAGCTCCGGAAACCTTTATGCAGGGTATCCGCGATATGGTATGTGACGGTCAAAGACCGCTTCGCGTCGCAGGACTATGAGAAAGCGTTCCTTGATAACCCTGCCGACAGCTTTGCCATCTATCAGCTTCGGGATAATGACGACACGGTGCAGCTCCACTATATGAACTCCGAGTATCTGGAGGAGAAAGGACTATCCATCCAAAAGGAGAACTACGCCGCCGTCTATGCAGGAGACCTCGACCGCAGGGGTGATACGCAGGATAAATTGAACGAGCTGTATGAGACCTTCAATATCCGCCGTCCGGAGGATTTTCGCGGCCACAGCCTATCCGTCAGCGACATCGTAGCGCTGAAGCAGAATGGCGTGGTATCCTGTCATTACGTCGATTCCTGGGGCTTCAAGGAGCTGCCGGGCTTTCTCAAGCCGGAAAACTATCTAAAAAACGCGGAGATGGCCATGGAGGATGATTACGGTATGATCGACGGTATCATCAACAATGGCCCGCGCAAAACAGTCGCGGAGCTGGAGGAACAGTCTAAGACCGGCACGCCCATTTCTCTGCTGGAACTGGCACAGGCCGTCCAGCGCGAAGACGCGGAAAAGCGCCGTGCCCAGCAGCCGGTGCGCAGAGAAAAATCCGGCGAAAAGCCCTCCATCCTTGCGAAGCTGAAAACGCCGTCCGTAGCCGACACCAAATCTGTGAAGAGCGCCCCGAAACGGAGCGCGGAAAGGGAGCTGTGACATGAGCAACTTTACATTTGACGAGATCAACCTGATGTGCATCTACAATACCGGCACCCGCGCCGGTCTGATGCAGGCGCTGACCGACATGCGCGGACAGTTGGAACCCGATGAAGCCGAGCTGCTGGAGCTGACCGACAGTGCTCTTCGCAAGCTGGGCCGCATCACCGATGAGCAGTTTGCGGAGCTGGAGCTAGTGCCGGACTTTGACTGAACAGCAAATGCAGAGAGACGGTTCCATTCGGAGCCGTCTCTCTGCTGGCTCTATCGGTGTTGCAGCGAACCTAAAGGAAAATGCAAGGATTCAGACAGCAAAATATTGGACATTTTTCCGCATCTTTCAAAACCCTCTTGCGTTCGTGCTTGACCGTTGCTATAATATACTTGCATAACTCCCACGGAGTTCCGCTGGTATGAAGATACAACTCCGTGGAAATACTACCTGTACGGAGGTGTTTGTATGGCAATCGTAAGCGATGAGCAGGTCATCAAGGTGCTGCGGCAGTATAATCCCTGGTGGCGCAATCCGCTGGCAATCAAAGAGGAAAACAAACCACAGAAAAGGCTTGCCTATTACGAAGCATTGAGAATGATTTCGCACAAAACGATTCGGCGGTTTGCCGTTTTATCCGGCGCAAGGCGTGTCGGCAAGACGACGATCATGTATCAGATGATGAACAGCCTGATCGACGAGGGCGTAAACCCCAAAAATATCCTGTATGTATCCTTCGACAATCCGATTGTAAAACTCGTCAATGTGGAGACAGTCCTTTCTATCTACGAATCCCTTTATCCCATAGAGGGAACAAGGTATATCTTCCTCGATGAAATTCAATATACGGAGCATTGGGAACTCTGGATGAAGGTCATCTACGACAGCCGGAAGGACATACGGCTTACAGCGACCGGCTCGGCCAGCCCGATATTGGAAAAAGGCTCGACCGACAGCGGGACGGGGCGATGGAGCATCCTGAAGATACCCACCATGTCGTTTTATGAGTATTGTCGTCTGCTGCAAATTGAAGAGCCGATTCTCCCGGACAATTTGCGGCTCACAAAGCTCGTAAAAATGAGTAAAGCGGAGTTGGGCGATCTGATGGATCGCTTTGCGCCGCTGGAAGTGCATTTCAACCGTTACCTTATGATCGGTGGCTTTCCTGAGCTTGTATTATCCGACGATGATATGTATGCACAGCGGATGCTGCGGGAAGATGTGGTGGATAAGGTTATCAAGCGTGATGTTCTGACACTTTTTAATATCCGAAGCCCGCTTCTGATGGAAAAACTGTTTTTGTATCTCTGTATGAACTCAACAGAGATTTTCAGCGTGACCACGGCGGCAAAGGAGTTGGAAAATACCTCCGCCTCTACAATAGACAGCTATATTGAGGCGCTTGAAATGTCTAACCTGATTTATCTGTCGAAGCCGATGGATGTGGGCAGCAAGGGTGCTTTGAAGGGCAAGCCGAAGATATACATTGCCGACGCCGCCATACGCAACGCCGTTCTAATGATAGACGACGTTCTTTCGGATGAACGGGAGCTTGGGGCGATGGTGGAAACGACGGTATATAAGCATATCGTATCCTTCTATCAGGGCAGCACGGCGCAGCTCGGCTACTTCAGAAAGGCAAAGGATAATCAGAAAGAGGTCGATGTGGTCATTGAGCTGCCGCGCGAAAAGATTCTCTGCGAGGTGAAATACCGCAACAATTCCCATATACCTGCCACGGACGCCATCGTCGAACTCTGCAAGGATGAAAGTGCAAAGGTCACAAGCGCTTTCCTCATTACAAAACAGTTGGATGATTTCGGCATCGCAAAGCACGAAACCCATGTGCCGATTTTGCGAGTACCTGCCATCGCATTTCTGTATTTGCTTGGAAAGGCGGAGGCCGACGGACAGAACGGAAAAATGTAACACCTATGGCACAATGCCCGCTTGTCACAACAGGCGGGTATTTTTCTGTCAGATTTATTGGTGAGCGGTCTTGCGCTCATACTTTTATCTGGCGGATACGCTTTGATGTTCTATTTCCCAAAATCAGAAAAATTTCGATTTTGGGAAATAGAAGGTCAACTTAATAGATACCGCTCCTTTACATAGAGCACCCACTTCCGGGTGCTCTAAATTTTTATCCGAAGGAGGCAGCCCTATGCCGAGTAAATATCAGGAATACAGGCAGATGGCAGACACAGCGGAGCGGCAGCTTACCAGCAGCTATAAAAGCTGGACGCAGTTCCTGCGCACAGCGGCACGGCTCTACAAGTATCCGTATAACGAGCAGGTCATGATCCACGCCCAGAGGCCGGATGCGACCGCCTGCGCCGAGTACGATTTCTGGAACAAAAAGATGGGGCGCTTTATCCGGCGCGGCTCCACCGGCATTGCCCTTATAGACACAAGCGGCCAGAAGCCGCAACTGCGCTATGTCTTTGACGTGGCCGACACCGGAGAACGGGAGCACTCCCGGCCCGTGCATCTCTGGCGGTTCCGCGCGGAGCACGAGGACATTGTTGCTGCCACGCTGGAGCGGAGCTACGATGTGTCCGTCAGCGACGGCATTGTCGAGCAGATGGAGTCAGCAGCTACCCAGCTTGCAAAGGAATATTGGGCGGATCACAAGCGGGACATTCTCCACAACATTGACGATTCCTATCTTGATGGGTATGATGAGTTCAACACCGAGGTGCAGTTCCGGAACGCCGCAAAAGTCAGCATTACCTACATGCTGATGAGCCGGTGCAGACTGGAGCCGGAAGCCTATCTTGAACCGGAAGATTTTATGCCCGTGTTCGACTTCAACACCCCGGCTGCGGTTGCGGCGCTGGGCACGGCGGTCAGCGAGATCAGCCAGCAGGTACTCAGACAGATAGAAGTTGCCATCCGAAATTATGAGCGCGAAAGGAGCCAGAATCATGACCGAATTGACTTACACGAAGAACGGAGATTACCGGATTCCCAACCTGAAGCTGAGCGAGGAACCAGAGAGCACGCCCTTGGGCAAGTACGGGATGCTGCGGAAGACCTACCTTCAGGAGCATCGCCCCATCCTTTGGAACCAGATGATCCTGTCCGAGACGCTGTTCCCGCACCTGCGGGAGATCGACGAGACGGCGCGACAGAGACTGGAGCGGATGATGCCGGAGCTGATGAAGTCGGCGGGCGTGACGGAAGCGCTGAAAGCCAGCGACCCGATGAAGTGGGTAGGGCTGATGA
>OLWB01003875.1_pt1 | contig 10312 bp, 5 predicted proteins | sample 1673331 | NCBI WGS metagenome assembly OLWB01 (sample SAMEA3178943, study PRJEB25190) | human gut metagenome | biome: human gut; feature: human-associated habitat; material: faeces | place: Austria | collected 2013 | reverse complement strand
TGATATCGTAGATGTACTGGATATTTCTGCTTTTGATGGAAATGCCCAGAGTTTTGTTGTTCATCCTGATGGCCGTGTTGTGGTTGATCATTCTTCTGAGGCATGGGGGAACGTGTATAATTTCTTCGGTGTTCTGAGAGAGCATTCTGATATGTCCGAAAAAGAAATTAATGAACTTTCAGAGAAGTTTAAAGCAAGACGTACCGATGCAATGCTGCTAAATCTGGATGGAAGAAACTATTATCTGGTCTATGAAAAATCAGATATTCAGGACTGGATGTTTTTGGGACTTGTCCAGGCGGATATCGTCAATGCCAGTATGAACAGTCTGCAGCGTAGTACGATACTTCTTGTTGGTGCGGTCGTGCTCTGTATTGCTGCTTTACTTATTAGTTTTATTATTCAAAAAGGCAGAATAAACCTCAGGAAAAAGGATACGGAGATTCTGTACAGGGACGAGCTGTTTCAAAAGCTTTCAATGAATGTAGATGACGTCTTTCTGATGCTGGATGCAAAAACATATCAGGCAGATTACGTCAGCCCAAATGCGGAAAAGCTGCTGGGTATTACGGTAGAACAGATTCGTAAAGATATTTGTATCCTGGGAAAACTACATCCAGAGGAACAGGAAGATCCAGAGAAAAATTATATGGAGAAAATCCAGGTCCATGAGCAGAGGGAATGGGATTTTGAATATGTTCATCTGAAGACAGGGGAAAAACGCTGGTTCCATAATATTGTAATGGGCAGTGAGGTAAACGGGAAAAGAAAATATATCCTGGTTATGTCGGATCGTACCTCTGACTGGAAAATGAACCAGGCACTCTCTGAGGCGGTACATGCGGCGGAGACAGCAAACCAGGCAAAGAGTACTTTCCTTTCTAATATGTCTCACGATATCCGGACACCAATGAATGCGATTATCGGTTTTACCACACTGGCTGTAAGTAATATTGATAATCAGGAAAGAGTCCAGGATTATCTGGGTAAGATTCTTTCCTCCAGTAACCATCTGCTCTCATTGATCAATGATATACTGGATATGAGCCGGATTGAGAGTGGAAAGATACATCTGGAAGAGACAGAGGTCAGTCTGTCGGATGTGCTTCATGATCTGAAGACGATCATCAGTGGGCAAATCCATGCGAAGCAGCTGGAACTTTATATGGATGTCATGGATGTTACAAATGAAGATGTTTACTGTGACAAGACTCGGCTGAACCAGGTGCTGCTGAATCTTTTGTCTAATGCGGTTAAGTTTACACCTGCAGGAGGAACCGTTTCTGTCCGGCTGAAACAGTATCCGAAGGCAGTAAAAGGCAGTAAGCTGTATGAGATCCGGGTAAAGGATACCGGAATCGGTATGAGTCAGGAATTCGTGCAGAAAATTTTTTCTCCTTTTGAGAGGGAGAGGACTTCCACTGTGAGTAGAACCCAGGGCACAGGGCTTGGCATGGCAATCACCAAGAATATTGTGGATATGATGGGCGGAACTATTGAGGTTCAGACAGAACAGGGCAAAGGTACCGAATTTATTGTCTGTCTGCCATTACGGATTCAGTCTGAGCGCCAACGTATAGAGAAAATCGCAGAACTGGAAGGGCTTAAGGCACTGGTTGTAGATGATGACTTTAATACCTGCGACAGTGTGACAAAAATGCTTGTAAGGGTCGGAATGCGTTCGGAATGGACACTTTCCGGCAAGGAAGCTGTTCTCCGTGCACGGCAGTCTATGGAACTGGGAGATGCGTTCCACGCTTATATCATTGACTGGCGTCTGCCAGATATGAATGGTATTGAAGTCACCCGACAGATCCGCAGCCTTGGTGATGATACACCGATCATTATCCTGACCGCATATGATTGGTCAGATATCGAGGCAGAAGCCAGAGCAGCAGGGGTGACTGCATTCTGTGCGAAACCGCTGTTCATGTCAGATATCAGAGATACCTTGATGACTGCTATCGGCCAGAGTCAGGCTGAAGTAGAAGATTCAATTCTTCCAGAAGCAGGTTCAGATTTCAGAGGCAGATGTATACTACTTGTGGAAGATAACGAACTGAACAGTGAAATTGCGGTGGAAATTCTGAAAGAATATGGATTTCTGGTTGATACTGCCGAAAATGGCGCAGAGGCAGTGGAGAAAGTTAAGAATTCGACTCCAGGTAAGTATGATCTGGTGCTGATGGATGTGCAGATGCCGGTAATGAATGGATACGAGGCCACCCGTCAGATTCGTGCGCTGGATGATCCGGCACTGTCGGGAATCACCATCCTTGCCATGACTGCTAATGCCTTTGATGAGGACAGGAAGAAAGCCTTGGAATATGGCATGGATGGATTCTTATCCAAACCGATAGTTATAGAAGAGTTAATCAGTACTTTACACAACAACCTGCTGGATTAGAGCGTGTTTGATCAGGTGTTTGGAACTTCAGAAAATCCGCACGGATAAAGGAAATAAGGAATATGGATAAAAGTAGAAAAAAATCAGCCGTACTATTTGTATGTATATTGCTAGTTCTGGGAATGTGGATGATGTTATCAGTACACAGCCAGGCCGCTGAAACGAATAATGATGAAAAACAGGCACAGACCATTCGTGTCGGCTCATTTGAGGATACCTTTAATTATGTCGACAAAAACGGTGTAAGACGAGGATATGGCTACGAACTCATGCAGGCTCTGGCAGGTTATACCGAATGGAAATTTGAGTATGTGAAATGTGACTGGTCCAACTGTTTTGATAAGCTTGAAAATGGTGAGATTGATATCATGGGTGATATCTCTTACACCGATGAACGTGCACAAAAGATGCTTTTTTCGGATGAACCGATGGGTGAGGAAAAATATATTCTTTATGCTGATTTATCGAATATGGATATTGGGATGTCTGATTTTAAGTTTATGGACGGGAAACGTGTAGGTGTGCTCATGGATACAGAGCCAGAAATTATGCTGACAGAATGGGAAAATAAAAATGGTATACATACAGAGCATGTAAATGTGAATAATAATGATGATGTCGAAAAGAAACTGGCAAATCATGAGATCGACTGTTTTGTATCTCTGGAGGAATCCATCTGGTCTGAACAGGGAATATCATCTGTTACCACTATTGGCAAATCAGGTATATATTTTGCAATAAATAAAGAGCGTAGCGATATCAAGACGGAGCTGGACTATGCTATGTGTCAGCTGGATCAGGATAGTCCTTTTTTTAAGGCAGATATGTATAAGAAATATTTTACACTTGATTATAATCAGAGTCTTACAGGTGGAGAAAAATCCTGGCTGGAAGAACATGGTGACATCCGGATGGGATTTTTGAACAATGATCCGGCAATCTTTTCCATGGACGAAACAACTGGAAAACTTACCGGTATGCTACCAGAATATGTCTCCTATGCCAAAGACTGTCTGGGAAATCAGACGCTGAAATTTAATATACAGGACTATGATGATTATGATGAAATGCTTCAGGCACTGCAGAATCATGAAATTGACATGATTTTTTATGCCGGCAGAAATCCTGATATTGCAGAAAAAAAAGGCTATGCACTTACAAACACAGCCTGGACCTACAATCTTATGGCAGTAACTGATGAGAAAAATTTTGACGAGGGTAATGGGTATACAGTAGCTGTGCCAAAGGAAAAAGAAGCTTTAAAACAGCAGCTTACCTTTAGTTATCCACAATGGAATCTTGTGGATTATGATTCGTTTGAGGAGGCTGCTGAAATGATTACTAATGAAAAAGCAGACTGTTTTCTCATGGGAGCAAGTCAGGCGATGGTATATGATAACAATCGAGATTTCAAGAGTGTTCCACTTACAAAAACAATGGAGGCATGCTTTGCAGTAAGAGGCGGAGAGGGAAGCCTTTTATCAATACTGAATAAAACCCTAAAGGCTATGCCATCTGATATGCTTACAAGTGCACTTGCTATCTATGACAGTACACCAGATAAGGTTACATTTTTGGATTTTATAAAAGACAATATGCTTGCTTTTTTTCTCGCCACAGGATTCTCTGCACTCAGCATCATTGTTATTATCCTCGTACTTTTACGCAAGGCAAGGAAAGCAGAAGCTGCCGCAAAGCTTGCTGCAAATGATACACAAAAACTTAATGAGAAACTGGAAATCGCTTTGAAAAAAGCAGAGGATGCCAGTCTCGCAAAGACCAGTTTTCTTAACAATATGTCACATGATATCCGTACTCCTATGAATGTAATTCTGGGTTATGCACAGCTTATGGAGAATGAACTAAATGGAAAAGACATACCTGAAGTTTTGGAACATCTGGAAAAACTGCAGCAGTCTGGAAATCTTCTTCTGTCAATCATAAATAATGTATTGGATATGGCCCGGATTGAGAGCGGAAGGATGGAGATTGATGAGAATTACTGCCGGATTGAAGATGTCTGGAAATCTTTGTTTGCAGTATTTGATGAGAAAGCAAGGAAAAAGAATATTTCGCTTCATTACACGATGAATGTAGAGCATGAGCATGTATTGACAGATGTTACCAAGGTAAAAGAAATATTGGTCAATATCCTGAGCAATGCTATAAAATATACTCCAGCAGGTGGTTCTGTTATGGTATATGTAGATGAATTACCTTGTGATGAGTCTGGATACATGATAGTGAGGATCAGAATCAGCGATACCGGAATCGGTATGAGTCAGGATTATCTGACAAAGATTTTCGAAGCATTCACGCGTGAGAAGAACACCACAAAGAGCAAAATCGCAGGAACCGGACTGGGCATGTCAATAGTCAAGAATTATGTTGACCTGCTTGGTGGAACAATAGATGTAGAGAGTGAGCTTGGCAAGGGCAGTACCTTTACAGTTACATTAAAACACAGGATAGCGGATGAAAGATATTATGTAAAAAAGCATATTGAAGAGCCTGGAACAGGAAATGAAATCCTTGAAGGCAGGAATATCCTTTTAGCGGAGGATAATGATTTAAATGCAGAGATTGCAGAGGCAATACTTGAGCGTGCCGGTCTTAGGATAGAACGTGTGGAGAATGGTATTCAGTGTGTGAACAGAATACTGAAAATGCCGGCAGGAACATATGATATGATCTTCATGGATATCCAGATGCCGCAAATGGACGGTTATAAAGCAACACAGACAATCAGAAATTTGCCAGATAAGGATAAAGCGTGCATACCGATTATAGCTATGACAGCCAATGCTTTTGCAGAAGATAAAAAAAAGACGATGGAGGCAGGGATGAATGCACATCTGTCAAAACCATTAAATGTACCGGAACTGATGGATACAATCCGAAAATTCTGTGATGGTAAGCAGATGTGTCAGCGACCGGGAAAAGAATAACAGAGGTATAGCAGAATGAAAAAGAATTCTGTTGTTATATCATTCCGTAAGTGATATACTAAAAAGACAGAAAAAAACCGTGTGGAATTACAGTTTTACTTTCGCATGGTTTCTTTTATACATAATGGTTAGTTGCAACTAATATCAAAAATAGTATGAAGGACTACAAAATAGTAGTTATTCCGGTTTTAAAGAAAGGAAAGTGAAAAGCGAATGAATACTTTTTTTGGCATATTGATTCCATTTGTTGGAACAACGCTGGGTGCAGCATGTGTGTTTTTTATGAGAACAACATTTAGCAAATCAGTGCAACGTGCACTTACAGGATTTGCAGCAGGTGTAATGGTTGCTGCTTCAATCTGGAGTCTTCTAATTCCGGCCATGAAACAATCGGAGAAGATGGGAGATTTGTCATTTGTTCCGGCAGTTGCTGGGTTCTGGATTGGTATATTGTTTTTACTCGCACTTGATCATTTGATTCCGCATCTTCATGTTGGAAGTGATCAGGCAGAGGGACTGAAAAGCAGGCTTGGCCGTACTACAATGATGGTGTTGGCAGTTACATTACATAACATCCCTGAAGGTATGGCAGTCGGTGTAATGTATGCAGGATTTCTTGCTGGAAATGCACAGATTACAGCAACAAGTGCACTTGCTTTATCACTTGGAATTGCTATCCAGAATTTTCCAGAAGGAGCGATTATATCCATGCCGCTTAGGGCAGAGGGTGAAAGTAAGAGAAAGGCATTTCTGGGAGGTGTACTTTCAGGAGTCGTTGAACCGATTGGAGCAGTAATGACGATTCTTGTCGCACAGCTGGTAATCCCGGCATTACCATATTTACTCAGCTTTGCAGCAGGAGCCATGTTATATGTCGTGGTTGAAGAACTAATTCCGGAAATGTCTCAGGGACAGCACTCGAATATCGGTACGCTTTTCTTTGCACTTGGATTTAGTTTGATGATGATCTTGGATGTGGCACTGGGGTAAGAGGAGAGGAATGATTCTTATGAGAATATTGATTTATGGTGCTGGTGTGATTGGATCCTTGTATGCGGCTTTATTTGCAGAAGCCGGTTATGATACAAGTATTTATGCCAGAGGTAAAAGACTTGAGGCTTTAAGAAATAATGGATTGCAATATAAGAAAAATCAGGAAGTAATAAAGGCAGAGATTAGGATTCTTGGAGAACTACCAAACGATGATATTTATGATTTTGTCTTGCTTACTGTCCGGGAAAACCAGCTGTATGAAGCACTTACTGAATTGAAAAATAATAAAAGTAATACGATTGTTACAATGATAAATTCACTGGACAGTTACAATAAATGGGAAGACATTGTCGGAAAAGGAAGAATATTACCGGCTTTTCCAGGAGCAGGCGGAAGTATAAATGATGATGGTATCCTTGATGCAGCACTTACTCCAAGGTTGATTCAGCCGACAACATTTGCAGAAATATCAGGAAATAAATCCGAAAGAACTAAGCAGTTTTCAGAGATATTGAGGCATGCTCATATACCATACCAGAAAGTAACGGATATGCATCTATGGCAGCTTTGTCATCTTGCTATGGTGGTACCGATTGCGGATGCGTATTATGAATCAGACGATCCGGAGAAAGTGGAAAAAGAATGGAAAATTATGAGGAAAACAGCGGAAAGGCTGAAAAGAAATTTTAACTTTTTGCGAAAACAAAAGGGTAAACTGTCACCATGGAAAATGAATATTTTTCGCTTTTTGCCATTGTCATTTCTGACGATTATGCTGGCAGTTACATTTGGAAGTAGTTTTGGAGATAAATTTATGTATCAACATGCTATGAAGGCACCAGATGAAATGAGGGAATTGCATAAGCAGTTTTATGCTTATATGAAAAGAATGAAGAAATGCGGATGCAAGACGAAAAAGGTACTGTGATTGGAGAAAAAGTATGAAAAATGAAGAATATAAAAAATTGTCAATTAAAGAATTTACAAAAGCAGCAGGAAGATATGAAAGTAACCATGCTGGCATTTACGAAATGTGCAAGAAAGATTATCCGGATATTCTGGAAGAATTAGAGAAGGAGCCATTTAGAGATTTATTAGATGCAGGCTGTGGGCCTGCTCCGATGATTTCTTTATTAGCAGAAAAATATCCAGACCGGCATTATACAGGACTGGATCTGACTCCGGCAATGATTGAACAGGCAAAAAAGAAAAATATTCCAAATGCAACATTTGTTGTAGGAGACTGTGAGAACTTTCCTTTTGAAAAGGATTCATTTGATGCAATTATTTGTTCTATGAGCTTCCATCATTATCCGGATCCACAGGCATTTTTTGACAGTGTGAAAAGATGTCTTCGCCCAAATGGAAGATTGATACTGAGAGATGTGACCAGTGACAATAAAGTATTGGTATGGCTAATGAATACATTGGAAATGCCGTTGGCAAATATATGCGGACATGGAGATGTCCAAGTGCCAACAAGAGATGTGGTCATAAAATGTTGCAAAAAAGCAGGATTAAAAGTAGAAAAATTTGAAATTCGTAAAGGTATGCGAATGCATTGTGTTGTGAGAAAACCTATGGGAAAGGCGATAGGAAATGAAAGATAAGTATCTTAGGGAAACACGAATGGTTGATTTTTCTAATCCGGCAATTCAAAAACTTATTCAAAATATGAAATGGAAGGAAATGGGTGAATTTGAAAGGATTAAGGCAATCTACAACTATGTAAGAGATGATGTTTTATTTGGATATAATATTGATGACGGAATTTCAGCTTCAAAAGTACTTGCAGATGGTTATGGACAATGTAATACAAAAGGAACTTTATTTATGGCACTTTTACGTGCCTGCAATATTCCATGCAGAGTACATGGTTTTACGATTGATAAAAGATTGCAGAAAGGGGCTATGACCGGGTTTGTTTACCGTAATGCTCCAAAAAGTATTTTCCATAGCTGGGTAGAAATTAATTTCGAAAATCAGTGGTACGAACTGGAAGCTTTCATTTTGGATAAAACCTACATAAAGAAGTTACAGGAACAAAATTCGGAATGTACAGGTGCATTTTGCGGTTATGGAGTAGCAGTCAAGGATTTCAGAAATCTCATTATTGAGTTTGATAGGAACAATACTTATATTCAGAGCGAGGGAATCAATCAGGATTTTGGTGTTTATGATTGTCCAGATGAACTGTTGAAGGAACATCATCAAGAAATTTCAGCCTTTAAAGCATTTGCTTATAGACATATTGGAAGACACCTCATGAATCGTAATGTCAGGAAGATTAGAGAACGATAGTTTTAAGCTTTTAGAATTAAAATTAAATTTGGAGGGTAATATGGCAGACAAAATACAAAATGCTTATGAAACATCAAAAAATATATATGACGATGTTCTTACGCAAAGAAATATTTTCAGCAAACTGTATATTAAGTTATTTTGGAGTGGCACTGATGATAATGATATAGCACGAAAAGTTTTATCATATGTTCCTGATGACTTTTCAGGAAATCTTCTTGATGTTCCGGTTGGAACTGCTGTATTTACGGAAAACAAATGGATTTCTCTGAAAACTGCACATATTACTTGTATTGATTACAGCATGGATATGCTTGAACAAGCCAGAAAAAGACTTGGTAGTCATGCACATATCAAATGCATTCAGGGTGATGTGGGAAATCTGCAAATGGAGAAGGAATCTGTTGATACTGTTGTCAGTATGAATGGTTTTCATGCATTTCCTGATAAGCAAAAAGCATTTCATGAAATATGGCGTGTTTTGAAACCAGGCGGCGATTACATTGCCTGTTTTTATATCAGGGGAAAATCGAAACGGACAGATTGGCTGGTAAAAAATATTCTTGCAAAGAAAGGGTGGTTTTCTCCACCGTTTCAGACGGAGAAAGAGCTGAGAGATATCCTTCAAAAACTATATAAAGAAACGGATATCCATGTTGACGGTTCTATGGTATATTTCCGTTGTGTGAAGTAATGCAATGATGCTGGATTTATAATAAAGTTTCAGATGTGTGAAAGGAGAAGAAATTTGAATGTAAATGAAATTGCAAGTCTTGGAAGTAATGTGAAGCCTGTGATTCAGAATGAGAATTGAAGAATGACAGAAAAATATGCCTTACTCTTTTACACTATAAAAATCGTAAGCTTTTCCGCATCCACATGGATATCACATATAGCAGCCTATCACATATTGGAGGGTTTAAGGCTCCGCCTGACAGACCGGTTTCTGAAAGCACCATTAGGAGATGTGGAAGGGCACAGTATTGGTGAAATCAAGAGCATTATGGTAGAAAAAATCGAAAATATGGAACCACCCATTGCTCATATGATTCCGGAAGGAAGCGGACATATCCTGCTTCCGGTAATCAGCTTTATCGCTTTGCTTACGCTGGACTGGAGAATTGCACGGACTTCTCTTGTAACCGTTCCATTGTCCTTGGTATTTATGACACTTACCATGATTATCAGCGGAAAAAGTTTCACTCAGTACGATGAATCCAATGCACATATGAACAGTACTATTGTGGAATACATAGAGGGCATAGAGGTTATTAAGGCATTTGGCAGGGTAGGAACCTCTTATGAGAAATATGCAAAAGCAAATTTTATAAATATATTTGATCAAATAAAGGATGAGGAAAAACCAAGATATTATTCCGAGTTTCAATATTATACTTGCTATGAGAAAGATACTATTAATATAGAAAAATATAAGAAGATTTTATATTTGGATAATCAGAAATACCTATATCCCGTTTTTCTTGCAAGAATCATGTCTGTCGATCCATCTGTGTTTCAGCGTTATTGCCATTTTAAGTTTTATATGTTGATGGGGCATTTGAAAAACACATTATGTCTGTAATGAAAAGCCTGGAAGTCCGATCTCCTTTATACGTCTGCCAGAATACGGTTCCGCTCTGCCGGGACATATCCGCGACCGCGG
>OLWB01003874.1_pt1 | contig 10313 bp, 6 predicted proteins | sample 1673331 | NCBI WGS metagenome assembly OLWB01 (sample SAMEA3178943, study PRJEB25190) | human gut metagenome | biome: human gut; feature: human-associated habitat; material: faeces | place: Austria | collected 2013 | reverse complement strand
ATATGGGTTTGGTGATGCTTGTTGTCCACCAGTAGTTGTCGTATTAGGAGAAAAACGATCAAATGCAGTTGTTCGATAATACGAAAATGCAAGATAATCAGATGTATTTTCTTTTAACCATTTTTCATCCTCAGGTTCCATCTTTAATTTAAAATTATATTCATCAAAAATAGCTTGTGCATAATTAGGATAATATCCTCGACAAGTAACATCACTAAACATCAATGCTTTTCTTCTGAATTCATATGCTCCAAATACATCATCTGGATGACAAGTCGCAGGATAAATTCCAGAAAGTGCACACATTGTACCTAACATAAAATGTGGATTGATCTCTCTTGCCATTTTATTTGCCATTGCGCTGGCAACTAACATATGATGAATTGATTGAAACTTAATTCCCGCATCTTCTAATGGTGTTTCTCCTTGATTAGAATGAGCTCCAGTTTTACGATGATTCGAAGCTAATCCAAGTGTCCAATAACCACCCAATACATTTATTTCATTAACGGTAATCCAATAAGTAACTTTATCTTTCCATCTTTCAAAAAGAACTTTTGCAAATTTTAAATAAAAATCAATTAATTTACGATTGATCCATCCACCATATTTACTAGCTAAATTTAAAGGCATATCAAAATGTAAAATTGTTACTAATGGTTCTATATTATGCTTTTTTAATTCATCAATAACATTATCATAAAAATGTAGTCCTTCCTCATTAGGTGTTTCATCATCACCGTTAGGAAATATTCTTGTCCACGATATCGAAAGACGATACGTTTTAAATCCCATTTCTGCCATTAAAGCAATGTCTTCCTTGTAGTGATGATAAAAATCTGTAGCTTGATGGCTTGGGTAATAATACCCTTCTTTTAAGAAACCAACATATCCATAAGGAATGCATTCTCCCATTTGGATTGTCACTTCATCACCTTGATCATTCTTACAAAAAATACGTCTAGGTTCATCCTTAGTTCCATTAGTTATTAAGTCGTGAACAGCAATTCCTCTGCCACCTTCCTGCCATCCACCTTCATATTGATTAGCGGCAGTAGCACCACCCCATAAAAAATTCTTTGGAAAACTCATATTTCATTTACTCCTTCTTCGTTTTACATTAATTAAACAATGTTTAAAGAACAAACTATTTTATTTTTGTTCAAGTTTGGCTTGTTTATTAGACATCAAAACAAATGGAACCCAAATAATAAATGTAACAATTAAAATAATAGCTTGAACAATAATTCCATGAATTCCATAGCTAATAAATCCTGTTACAAATACTGGTAACCCTGGTGGACAATCAAGTACTCCACAAGTTAAAAATCCTATATTTGTAGCAACTACAGCAATAAATGCTGCAATAACTGAATTAAGTATAAATGGAATTGCAAAGATTGGATTTAATACTAAAGGTAAACCGAAAACTACTGGTTCGTTAATACCACAAATACCAGGAATTAATGAAAATTTTGCAATAGATTTATGATCTTCACGTTTTGAAAAAATGAAAATTGCTATTAATAATGATAGAGTAATTCCTCCTCCACCAACAACAACGAAACTAGTCCAAAAACCTCTTGTTAAAATATTTGTTGCAACTCCTCCAGCTTGTACAGCAGAAATGTTTTCTGCAAGTCCAGCAGCAGATAAAGGACCTCTAACTCCTTCAATAACCATACCACCATGAATACCTAAAAACCAGAATAATTGATTTACTAATGCAAGAACAAGAATACCACCTGTTGTATTTGCTAACGCTTGTAACGGAAGTTGAATAATACTGTAAATCCAAACATTTAAATAATTACCAGTGAATGTATTAAATAAACATCCCCCAACTGAAAATGCAGTAATAATAATGAAAATAGGGATTAAAATATTAAATGAACGAGCAATTCCTGTTGGAACCGAATCTGGCATTTTAATTTTAATAGCATCAATGTTAGTCAATAATCCAAAAAATTTTACAGCAACCATTGACATAATCATTGAAACAAATAGTCCTTGTGCTCCAATAACACCTGCACCTAATCCATTGACCACAACTGGATCTTTTAAACCTTCGACCACTGTGCTTATTGTATTTGGACATACAGCTAAATAACTTAATAATCCAATTAACCCACTTTCTAATTGTGGTAAGTTTTCTTTTTCAGCAAGTTTATAACCAATTAAAAATGCAATTGGTAATGACATACAAGAAATAGTCACAAAATTTATCGCTGTAAATGCTGGAGATAAATTTGATAACCATGGAACCCATTGTGCCAAGCCATTAGCTCCAGATACTAATATATTTAACATACTACCAAATGAACCAACAATAATAAACGGTACAAACATCGTAAATGCTTCTTTAATCGAACCAAGATATTTATTTGTTTCGACTTTTGAGCTTATTGATAACAAAACATTTTGTAATTTATCTTTCATTTTTATTTCCTCTCTCTCTAAAAAATATAAGAATTTATTTCTGCAGATCTATCTATATCTTTCATATGTAATTATAAAGCCTCTATTATAGAACTCAATGTATATAAATTCCATTTCATTGTGGAACTTTTCAAAATATAGAAAAAGAATTGATAAATTACCAATTCTTTATCTATATTTTCAATTCAATATCATTAAATATTTTTATAATTTCTTCTTGGTTTTGTTTTTTTATAATTCTTTTTATATAGTTAGAATTATCCGCAAAATAAGAAAGTTCCTTATATAAATCTAAGATTTTTATCCCTATATTTTTACCAATAAGCGGTATAATAACAAGTTGTACTTTTTTCTTATTCCATAAAATAGGTTTTGATAAAATACCTATAATAATTTTTGTCTTTGGTTCATCAACACAACAAGATAAGATGGCGAGCATATTTTCTAATTCATAGTTTCCTATACAATCCTCTTCAATCAAATTTTTTGAAATACTTTCATTTCCTAAAGTATTTTTTATAATATAAGAAAGAACTCCTTCCTTTGTTTCTTCATTAATATTTTTTATTATTAAATTCCTCTTAATTACTTCTTGCATATGAAAACTATCTTGATCATCCAAAAAGGAGAGTATTCTTTGTTTATCATTATTATTTAAAAAATAATTAACTTCTATTACTGGTATAGGCAACTTATTTTTTATCGGTGTGCTCGTTATAAGAAAATCAACATCTTCAAAATCATAACTTTTAATTCCAATATAATCAACCGTTTGAATTTCATTTATAAATTTTCCGTACATTTCCTTTATCTGATACGCTAAAGTACTTGATGTTCCTCTTCCTACACCGCACATTACAAGAATGTTCTTTTTATCTTTTATTTTCTTTCTAAGAAGAGCAAGTTCTAAATGTAACGCGATATATCCTATTTCCTCATCACTTAAATTATTTCCATGATAATCTACAAGATGACTACATGCAGCAACAGCTAATTGATAAGCCAATATATTTTGTTGTTTTATTTTATCAATAAGCGGATTACGAAGAACTACATTATATCTTGAACGAACCTCTAATGGAATAAGATGTAAAAGTAAGTAATCTCTTAATTCATTATCATTAGAAAAATCAATGTGCCATTGTGATTGAATATTAACTAACATAGTATTTACAATTTGATTAACATCAAAATCTTTGATAATACGATGAATACTTTCATCAAAATTTCTAATAATTCTCTTTGATGCTAAATGTATTGAAAGAGACACAATTTCTTGATCACTCATCTCAATTCCTAAGTGTTTATGAATTTGTTTTGCTAATTCTACAGCAACAACACTATCAGTCCAACGAGAAATATCAATAATCATTTCTTCTGTAGCTTTCAATAAAATACCTTGTTTAATTCTTTTTAATGATACAAAAATAACAATAATAAAGTTTTGAACAGATACTTCTGACATTGAAATTTGATATTTGACCATTACATTTTCAAGAATTTGACTAATATTTTGAATCATTAACAAATCATTAGAATTAAACTGATTTCCTGGAAAATCATCGCGTTGATCAATATAAGAAATATATATTGCTGCTAAGCATAATCTCTTGTTAAATTCTCTTCCTTCTACTCTCATTCCATAATGTGGTTTTTGTACTAATTTTAAATCATATTTTGACAGTGATTTTCTAATTTCCTTTAGATTTTGCGATAATACAGAAGCAGAAACAAATAGCATTTCACATAATGTTTCTGATTTAACCCAATCATTAGACTCTATCAAATATTTTTGAATCCAATCTTCTCTTTCATTAACACTAAAAACAAAAGAATCTTGTAAAGAGCGATAGGAATTACATAAATTAATAAATTCATCAACATTATTAATAACTAATTTTAATCCTTGAGATGTTTTGACATCAATATAATTCTTTGTTGATTTCATGTCTTCATTTATTAATTTAATGTCTTTTAATATTGTTTTGGTACTTACATTACATAACGCACTTAGATTTTCTGAAGTCACATATTCGCCGTTCTCTTTTAAATATTTTAATATTGTGTAATTTCTTTCATTCATATTGCTATTATAATATTTTATCTAGAAATTTGTCTACTCATGCTTTTTAACATATTAAAACCAATTAGCTATAATATATACTTTTAATAAGAAAAGACACATCTAATTAATGATTTTTATACCTAAATAAGTACTATTTTAAGTATATTTATCATCAATAGATGTGTCTTATTTTGATGTGTTAATCACAAATTTAAAATCAAAAAAACGTTGATTTTATTGTTGTTTTATTTGTTTCTTGGCTTCATTTGAGGGAATAAGATAACTTCTTGAATAGATTCTTGTCCAGTTAATAACATAACTAATCTATCAATACCCATACCCATTCCACCTGTTGGTGGTAAACCGTATTCTAGAGCTTCTACGTAATCTAAATCCATTTCGTTTGCTTCATCATTTCCTAATTCTTTTTCTTTTAATTGATCAGCAAATCTTTCATATTGATCGATTGGATCATTTAATTCAGTAAATGCGTTAGCATATTCGTTTCCACAGATGAATAATTCAAAACGTTGTGTGAAACGTGGGTCTTCTAAATTCTTTTTAGCAAGTGGTGAGATTTCAATTGGATGGCCATATACAAATGTTGGTTCAACAATTGTTTCTTCTACATATTTTTCAAAGAATTCATTGATAATATGTCCATAACCAAAGTGAGCTTCTACTTCAATACCATGTTCTTCAGCTAATTTTTTAGCATCTTCAAATGACATATGTTCATTGAAATCAATACCCGTTTTTTCTTTAATAGCTTCTGTCATAGAAACACGTTTAAATCCTGGAGCTAAAGAAATATGATGTCCTTTATAATCTAATTCATAAGTTCCATTAACTTCCATAGCTGCATTAGAAATAATACCTTCAGTTAAATCCATCATTCCTTCAAGATCACTAAATGCTTTATAAACTTCAATTGTAGTAAATTCAGGGTTATGAGTTCTATCCATACCTTCATTTCTAAATAAACGTCCAATTTCATAAACAGCATCCATACCACCAACAATTAATCTCTTTAAAGATAATTCAGTCGCAATACGTAAATAGAAATCAGTATCTAATGTATTATGATGAGTAACGAATGGTCTTGCAGCTGCTCCACCTAAGATTGGATTTAGTACAGGTGTTTCAACTTCTACATAGTTTTTACTATCTAAATAATGTTGAATTGAACGAATGATTCTTGGTCTTGTAAACGCAATTTTTTTAGCATCTTCATTCATGATTAAGTCAACATATCTTCTTCTATATCTTTCTTCAATATCACTTAAACCATGGAATTTTTCTGGTAAAGGACGTAATGCTTTTGTTAAATGTGTATATTCACTTACTTTAATTGAACATTCTCCAGTATTTGTCATAAATACTGTACCTTTAACCCCAATAATATCTCCAATATCACCTTTTTTAACGATTTCATAAGCATCTTCACCAATAGTATCTTTTCTTACATATAATTGGATTTGTCCATCTCTATCTTGAATATGCATGAAACATACTTTACCTTTACGACGTTTAGTCATAATTCTACCAGCTACAGATACTTCTACAGCCATTTCTTCTAATTCTTCATGAGTTTTTTCACCATATTGTTCTTTAATACCTTTTGAATAAGCAGTTACATCAAATCTTTGACCAAAAGGATCAATCCCTTTATCAATAAGTTCTTGCATTTTTTCTCTACGAACAAGTTCTTGTTCACTAAATTTTCTTTCTTCCATAATTTCCTCCTAAAATATAAAAAACTCTCCATCCCATGGGACGAGAGCTAAATCGTGTTACCACCCAAATTCATCAATAGGTCACCCTATTAACCTCAATAACTATCTATTAATAGTCTTGCCTATAACGTGGCTTACGTCATCTTATCAAAACATCCAAGATGCAGCTCCTAGTCTTTATTCATAATAGTTTCATTATCTTTTCCACCAACCAAGACTCTCTTTGAATGAAGGGCTATTATTACTTGTCTATTCATTGCCTTTATTTCTACTTCGTTATCTTAACTTAATTCAAATTTATTGTCAATATAAGCGATAAAATTAGTTTTAATAATGAAAAAATGCACGTAAGTGCATTAATCATGAATCTTATTATTTAAAACCATTCTTACAAAATCAGGTTCAAAATGTTTAGCTCTTGATCCTGAATAACCCATATCTAATGATGAGATTTGTTTCATTTCTTCTTCATTTAATTCAAAATCAAAGATATCTATATTTTCTTTTATTCTTTCTACATGTGTTGATTTTGGAACAACAACAACACCTCTTTGTACATTCCATCTAAGTAAGACTTGTCCTACTGATTTATTATATTTCGCTGCAATTCCTTTTAACATCTCATCTTCAAATGGATTATATCTTCCTCCACCTAGTGGTGCCCATGCTTCAGGAATAACATCATAATATTTCATTGTTTCTATTGCTTTTTCTTGTGTATAGTATGGATGAAGTTCTACTTGATTGACCATTGGTTTGATTTCTACTGTATTTACAAAATTGACAAGAACATGTGCATAGAAGTTAGAAACACCGATTGCTTTTAATTTACCTTCTTGATAAGCAGTTTCCATGGCTCTCCAAGCACTGAAATAATCACCACAAGCTTGATGTAATAAATATAAATCAAAATATTCTAAACCACTTTTTTCTAAAGAAGCTTCAATTCCTTTTTGGGCACTTTCGTAATCCATCATATCTTGTACCCATAATTTAGAAGTAATAAATAAATCTTCTCTTGTACAAAGACCATCAGCAATTGCTCTTTTTACAGCATCTCCTACAGCATCTTCATTATAATAAGCAGCAGCTGTATCAATTAAACGATAGCCCGATTTAATTGCTTGATAAACTGATTCTTCACATTCTTTTTTATCTGGTACTCTAAAAACACCAAAACCTACCATTGGCATTTTTAAACCATTATTTAATGTAACATATTCCATTATATGATCCCCCTTTTGCTTATATTTTAAATCATCTATATAAATCTTCAAATACTTATTAACTATCATCTATCATACATTTAAAGCATAAAAAAAGAACCTCTCGGTTCTCCTCTATTATTTTTTAGTAGTTTTTTTAGCAGTTGTTGCTTTTTTAACAACTGGTTTAGCTTCTTTAGCAGCTACAGCTTTAGCTAGTGCTTTTTTAGCTGGTGCTTTTTTGGCAGCTGTTTTTTTAACAACTTCTGGATATTCAGGCATAGCATTAACATCTAATTCACCTTTTAATTCAGAACCATCTTTTTTAATTGCTACAAAGAAAACTTTAGCAGTTTCAGGTAAGTAATAAATATTTAAAGTTTCAACTTCTGTTGTTTTTACACCTTGTTCTTTTAAAGTTTCTTTAACGTATTTATCTAAATCACCATTTTTAACATTCTTTTCTTGGTATTGTACTTCGATCATTGTTTTCATATTCTCTCACTTCAAAACCTCAGTTTTTACTTCCTCCTTGGTAAGTATTCTATACCATTTTTTTTATTTGTAAAGTGTTTTTCTTAAGAAAAAGCGCATGAAATCAACGTTTTTCTCTAATCACTTATCATAAGAATAAAATATTGTTTTATCTTCAAACCTTTTATCTTAATTTGTAAAAAAATAGAATTGGAAACCCAATTCTATTTCTTAGATTTTGAATCAATAATCATGATAAACTTAGTTTTAGCTTCTACACCATCTTTACTATCTGCAAATGTTTTATAATCATTAGCTAAATCAACAAGTTCTTGTGTTGTATCTACATCTTTTTTCACTGTATCATTTAAAACACTAGAAATCTTATCTAAACCTTTACTTTTAAATAAAGTTAAACCATCAACTAAATCATCACTACCTTGAGCTAATTGATTTGATGCCGTTTTTAATTGACTACTTGCTTGTACTAAAGTATTAGATCCATCACTTAATGAAGATAATCCTTCACTTAATTGTTTAGAACCATCAACAGCACTCTTAGCTCCTTCTTTTAATTGAGCAACTCCATCTGTATAACTTTGTAATCCTTGATAGAATTTGTTATATGAATCTAATTGTGCTAAAGCTGTTTTGATTGATGGTTGATTTTCTGCTGGTAATTTTGCCATTAAACCATTTAAAACTGTTTGATAATTATCAATTGTCAATTCAATAGACATTCCTGTAGCAGCCAATTGATTATTAATTTGTGTTTGTGTTGTTGTTAATAAAGTATTAAATACTTGTTTTGCTCCACCAACTAATGTTGCACTTTGTCCATCTAAAGTAATTAATCCATTATAAAGTGTTTCGATACCTGTTGTTAATTTTTGTGATCCTACAAGAGCAGAAGCTGCACCCGTTTTTAAAGATCCTACACCTTGATCAAATTCACTGTATTTAGAAGCATATTGTTTTAAGCCTGATTGTAATGTTTGCCCACCAGCAATAATTTGATCAAATGATGAATTTAATGTATCTACACTATCATAAACATCATTTAAATCATCAAAATTAATATCTGTTTCAGATAATAATGATGGTGTTGCTACTGACATTAAACTATTTAATTTAAACTTTGTTGTATCATATTTAATTGTTACAGAATTTAATTTTTCTAAGTCTTTATTATTATCATAGTTCCTTGATAATCCTGGAGCAGCAATTGCCATAATGATATTAGAAGAACCATTACTAATTACTTTACCATTTGTAACTTCAATATTAGAATTTGTTTTTGTTGGTAACATTGTTCCTGTTGTAACGACAAAAGGAACATAAAGTTCTTTACCATCAACAGTTTGTTTTTCATTATTTGTATAATCAATTTGAATTTCTACTTTACCCTTTTTACCAAGCATATCTTTTAACTTCGTTTTCTTACCATCCAATTTATAAGTTACTTTCATTGAAACAGGTAATGAATTTGTTGTTTTACCTTGGTAATAAATATCTTGTCCATCTGTTGTTTGCCATACCAAACTAGAACCATCTTGTTTAAATGTTTCTTTACCATTAACATTTTTAATATTTTTTAATGATGATTGATCATCTAATGATGTTTCATTTTGATCATTGATAAGATGTTCAGAAACAACTGTTGTTTTTTCTGAACCATTTGTTTTTAACTTACTATAAACTGTTTCTTCTTTTGAATAGGCAAAGGCAGGAACAATTGAGCTCATGACCATTGTCATTACAACTGCTGAAGAAGTGATTAATTTTGCTTTTTTCATCTTAACATTCCCCTTTTACATTATTTTTTAATTGTTTAAAACCGATAGAAGTATGAATAATAACTTTATCAAATACAAGTAAGATTGCTGGAATAACACAAATAACAATAAACATTGAAATAAGTGCTCCTCTTGACATTAAATTACATAATGATCCAATCATATTCAATTTAGAAATCATTCCTACTCCAAATGTTGCTGCAAAGAATGACATTCCAGAAACAAAGATTGAACCTGCAGAATTACTAATTGCATTATCCATTGCTTTAATCTTATCAATACCATTTTTTCTATTTTCCAAATATTTTGTTGTAAGTAAAATAGCATAATCAATTGTTGCTCCAAGTTGAATTGTTCCAATAACAATAGAGGCAACAAATGGTAAAACATCACCTGTGTAATAACTGATTGCCATATTGATAAAGATAGCAAGTTCAATTCCAGAAACTAACAATACTGGAAGTGAAACTGATTTTAAAACAAATAACATAATGATAAAAATAATTCCAATAGATGCAATACTTACATTCTTAAAGTCTTCATCTGCTATATTAACCAAATCCTTCATGCATGGACCTTCCCCTGCCATTATAGCATT
>OLWB01003873.1_pt1 | contig 10314 bp, 12 predicted proteins | sample 1673331 | NCBI WGS metagenome assembly OLWB01 (sample SAMEA3178943, study PRJEB25190) | human gut metagenome | biome: human gut; feature: human-associated habitat; material: faeces | place: Austria | collected 2013 | reverse complement strand
AAAAGTAACGTTATTCAAACGTTAAGTAATACAGAAGAAAAGAATATAAAAGATTCTAAGATAAGAAAAGAAGAAAATATAAGAGAGGAGAGTGAAAATGGTTTTAGACAGTATAAATTATAGTAAAGTTATACACAACAAATTGAAAAAATGTGAATTTTGTGGCAAAGAATTAGCTCCAATAGGACTTGAGTTTCTATATGCTAATATTTCTCCAGATGATATTAAATATGAAAGATGTACTTGTATTAAAGCACAAGAATATTGGAGAGAGAAAGATAAGCAAGAATATGAAATAGAAAAAAGAAAACATTTTAGAGATATTATAAACAAGATATACAAGCAAAACTATATTGAAAGAAAATATCAAAATTTAAACTTTGAGAATTTTAATATTAATTCAGGTAATGAAATAGCAGTAAAAGTTGCCAAGGATTATACAAATAAATGTATAACGGAATTACAAACTAAAGGACTGATAATAACAGGCGAGGCAGGACTTGGTAAAACACATTTAGCAGCATCTATTGCTAACAAATTAATTGAAAATGACAAGATAATATTAATGGGAAGATTAACAACTTTATTAGATATGATAAAGGAAACTTTTAGAGATAATACTAAGTCAGAAAATGAATTAATAGAGTTATATTCAAATGTAGATATGATAATAATTGATGATCTTGGAACAGAAAAAATAGGCAATTGGTCATTAGAAAAATTATATACAATTATTCAAAATAGAAACGAAAATAGATTACCAATAATCATTACAACTAGGTTTGATAAGCAGGGATTAATAGAACGATTTAGTCAAAGTGAAGATACGCAATTAGTAGATGCAATCATCTCAAAATTGTATCAAATGTGTTATGGAACAACACTAAAAAATGTAAAAGAAAAAGAGTTAGTATAAGTCGGCAAAACTAAAAATACTAACCCAAATCTTTATATAAATATTGTAATATAAAAACTAAAAAAAGTAAATACAAAACAAGAAAAGTACTTGGATTTTAGGAGAAAAAGTCTGAGTATTTTTCAAAATATGGTGTACATTTGATAGAAAAAATATACTAAAATCAGTACAAAAAATAGCATATTGTTGTCCTAACAAGCAATGAATTTCGTCAGCTCGAAATTCTAAATGGGGAAATTCCCCAATCCCCTTTTTGATGAGAGGAGAAAGCAAATGGCAACGACAAAAATATGGAAGGTACAAAAGAGATTAGACAAAGTAATTAGTTATGCAACGAATGAAGAAAAGACAAAAAATAATTATAGTGAATATGGAATAAATAATTATAATAGCATAATGCAAGTAATGAATTATGCAACTAATCCAGGTAAAACAGAAAAACAATTTTATACAACGGGAATTAATTGTGAGATAAAAGAAGCAGATAAACAAATGCAATTTGTAAAAATAATATATGGAAAAGAAAATGGTATATTAGCTTTTCATGCTTATCAATCTTTTAACGAAGGAGAAGTTACTCCAGAAATAGCTCATGAGATTGGAGTGAAACTTGCAAATGAAATGTGGGGAGATAGATTTCAAGTTGTAGTATCTACTCATTTAAATACTAAGCATCTTCATAATCATTTTGTAATTAATTCTGTATCATTTAAAGATGGGAAGAAGTATTATAGTAATTTAACTAATACAGCTTTGTTAAGAAAGACATCAGATGAAATATGTGAAGAATATGGACTAAGTGTTCTAAGAGAAAAGACTTGTAAATCTGGAATAGATTTTGAAAATTTTTATAAAAAATCCATGAGAGAATCAGACTATTATAGATTTGCAAAAGAGGATATAGACTATGCAATAAAACATTCATATACCTTAAAACAATTTCAGCAGATGTTAGTATCAATGGGATATAACTATTATTACAGAGCAGATAAATTAAGTGTAAGAAGAGAACCATATAAAAGAAATATAAGAGTTGAAAGAGCATTTGGAGGAGAATATTCAGTAGAAAATATTAAAAGAAGAATATTAGAAAATGATTATATAAGACAAGAAAAAATAGTTCCTTATAAAGTAATGAGCAATAGATATTTTACAACAAGAGACAAAATTAGGAGAAAATACAAACCTAAGGGAATTGTAGCGCTATATTATTATTACAAATTTTTATTAGGTTTATATCCAAAACGCAATATGCAGCACAAATTGACTCCAGAAATGAGAGAAGAAGTAAAAAAGATGAATAGATATTCAGAAAAAATAAGATTCTTGTGCAAGTATAAGTTGGAAACACTAGATAATGTAGATGAACTAAAAGCAAAGAAGTTAAGAGAAAAACAAGATATATTAAATGCTAGAAATAGATTATATTATAAAAGGCAGAAATTAGATAATGAAAGTGAAAAAGATAGTGTTACTAAAGAAATAATTGAAGTTACTTCTGTTTTAGCAAAGGTTAGAAAAGAAATTAAGTTGTGTGATGAAATTTATGATGGTGTGCCAAGGATGAAGAAACAAGTAAAGGAACTAGATGAGAAAGAAAAAAAGAAGATAAATGAAAAAGAACAAGAGAAGAAGAAAAAAGATAAAAGATACGAGAGATAAAATTGGCACAGAGATGTGCCAATAATTTTTGTAAAAATAAAGCTTATTTTGTTGAGAAAATTAAGATTTTGTGATATATTTAAAAAAAATGTAAATTAGGAGACAAAATGATAGAAGTAGTTGCTGGAGTAATCTATAAAAATAATAAGTTTTTAATAGCACAAAGAAATTTAAAAAAGGCTCAGGGTGGATTATGGGAATTTCCAGGAGGAAAAGTAGAAAAAAATGAATCTTATGAAAGTGCATTAATAAGAGAAATAAAAGAAGAACTTAATGCGGATATAGAAGTGAATGAATATATAGGAGAGAGCATTCATCATTATCCTGAAAAAGATATAAAATTAATTTTTTATAAAGCAAGATTATTGAGTAAAAATATAGAATTGCTAGAACATGAAAGCTGTAAATGGATAACAAAAGATGAGAAAGATAAATTTGAATTTGCAGGAGCGGATAGAGTAGTATTTGATTTGATATAGGAGAAAAAAATGAGAAAATTAGTTAGATATGATAAATATTCAAGAAAAGATATACATGATATTTTTTCACCAGATACAAAATTTACACCACAAGCAGGAACTTGGGGATTACAAGGAATAATAAGAGTTCCAGAAACACAACATGATTACATATTTCTGGTAACATACGGAAAGAAACAAGCAGGCCATGAATTTGATGAAAATATAGATGAGAATGGAATTTTAACATGGCAATCACAACCTTCTCAAACCTTAAATGAATCAAGAATAATTGACTTTATAAATCATGATTATTTAAAAAATAATATATACCTATTTTTAAGAACATCTGATAAAGAAGATTATACATATATGGGGTTATTAGCATATGTAGATCATGATAATCAAAGAGAAAAACCAGTTTATTTCAAGTGGCAGATTTTAGACTGGAATGAAAACAATTCAAATAGATTAATAAATGATCAAAAAATAAATACATATGATATTGAAAAGCTTGACACTAAAAAATTTACATTGGAATTAAATGAAGAAGAAACAGAGTATTTATATGAATACGAAAGCAGAAAAGGAAAACATACAAATGAATTTTATAGCAATAAGAATATTAATTTTGAAGGAGAAATAAAAAAGAATACAGAATTAGGTAAAAAAGGAGAAGACATCGTTGTAGAATACGAAAAAACTAGACTTATAATTGAAGGCAGAGAAGACTTAGCAGATAAAGTTTTTGCAACAAGAAAAATTGCAGGAAATGCTGAAAGATTTGATGTGCTTTCATATGATAAAGATGGAAACGAAAAATATATAGAAGTAAAAACAACTAAAGGAGGATTAAATAATATATTTCATATATCAGAAAACGAAGTCGAATTTTCTGAACAATATAAAGATAAATATTATTTATATAGAGTTTATAATTTTAATACAAAAACAATGTATGCAGATTTAAAGATTATAAAAGGAGCAATAAACAGAGAAAGACTACAAGCAACAAATTATATTTGCAGGATAGGAGGAAAATAATGAAAATATATAATAAACTTGTTAGAGATAAAATAACAGATATTATTGAGGCAGATGGAAGAATAGCAAAATACAGAATATTAGATGATAATGAATATAGACAAGAATTAAATAAAAAGTTACAAGAAGAAGTAAAAGAATATTTAGAAGATAACAATGTTGAAGAATTAGCAGATATAGTTGAAGTTATTTATGGAATATTAAATTCTATGGATGTTTCAATTAAAGAATTTGAAAAAATAAGAATAAACAAACAAGAAAAAAGAGGAGCGTTTGAGAAAAAGATTTATTTAGAGGAGGCAGAATAATGGATAAGTTAATACAAGAAATAAAACAATTCAATGAAGAAAGAGACTGGGATCAATTTCATTCTCCAGAAAATCTTGCCAAGTCAATTGCGATTGAATCAGGAGAATTATTAGAGTGTTTTCAATGGAATAATAATTATGACAAAGATGAAGTATGTGAAGAATTAGCAGATGTATTTACATATTGTATTCAAATGGCAATGAAATTAGGTGTAGATCCAGAAAAAATAATATTGAAAAAATTAGATAAAACAAGAAAAAAATATCCAGTAGATAAAGCCAAAGGAGTAAGCACAAAATATAATAAGTTATAAAGGTGAATATTTATGAATGAAAAAGAAAAATATATTGAGATTCCATTAATTAAAAGTGTTGAAAGCATAAAACAAATTGAAAATGGAGAATTGCATGATTTTGATGTAATTTATTATAAAGATATAAATAATAGTTATAAACCTAAAAAATTTTATGCATATAAAATTAAAAATGATACTATGGAACCAAAAATATCTAAGAATGATATTATTATCTTTGAAAAAGAAGAAGTATTTTCTAATTTGGATATATGCGTTGTAAGAATAGCAAATGAAGAAGCAATAGTTAGAAGAATTTCAAAATCTAATGGATATATATTATTAGAACCATTAAATAGAGAATATGATACTACAGTATATAAAGAGGAAGATTTAAATAAAACAATTAAAATAATAGGAAAAGTTATAACATTAATTAGAAAAATTTAAATATAGGAGATAAAAATGATAGTATATGAAGCAACAAAGCAATTATTTGTAGAAGATGTTGTACAAGATAGAATTGAAGAAAATATAGATAGAAAATTCTATGAAAAAATGGGATATCATACATCTCAATCTGAAAGAAATGCATGGAAGAACTCTATGCAATATATGTTAAAAGTTTTAATAGATAATAATATACCTGGAAATGTAGGAATAGCTATTGAATTTAAAATTCCAAATACATCTAAGAGAGTAGACTTTATAATTACAGGTAAGGATGGAAAATTTAAAAATACAGCAATAATAGTTGAATTGAAACAATGGACTGAAGCTGATATAGTTAATGGAAAAGATGGAATAGTACAAGCATATACAGGACATGCTTTAAGAGAAGTAGCACATCCATCATATCAAGCATGGTCATATGCAACAACAATAGAAGATTATAATGAAACTGTACAAGATAGACAAATAGATTTACATCCATGCGCATATCTTCATAATTATCTAACTGTAACACCTCCAACACTATTATCAGATAATTATAAATATTACTTAGAAAAAGCACCTGCTTTTATAAAAGGTGACGTAGAAAAATTAAGAGATTTCATCAATAAGTATATTAAATATGGCGATGATAAAGATACACTATATATGATTGAAAATGGAAAAATTAGGCCATCTAAATCATTACAAGATGCTTTATCAAGTATGTTACAAGGCAATGAAGAATTTATTATGATTGATGATCAAAAAATTGTATATGAAACAGCATTAGAAATGGCTAGAAAATCATATAGAGACGGAAATAAAAGGGTGCTAATAGTTAAAGGTGGACCAGGAACAGGAAAATCAGTTTTAGCGATTAATCTGTTAGTAAAATTAACAAATGAAAATATGGTTTGTTCATATGTAACAAAGAATGCAGCGCCAAGAAATGTATATTCAACAAAATTAAGTGGTGATTTTAGAAAAACAAGAATAAATAATTTATTTAAAGGCTCAGGATCATTTGTTGAATCTGCTGAGAATGAGTTTGATGTATTAATTATTGATGAAGCTCATAGGTTAAATGCAAAGTCTGGAATGTTTCAAAATTTAGGAGAAAATCAAATAAAAGAAATTATTCATGCCTCAAAATTCTCAATATTTTTTATAGATGAATCACAAAAAGTTACTTTAAAAGATATTGGAAGTGTTGAAGAAATACAAAAATATATTGGACAAGCAAATGCGGAATCAGAAATAATGGAGTTAGAATCACAATTTAGATGCAATGGATCAGATGGATATATTGCTTGGATAGATGATGTATTAGATATTAGAAAAACAGCTAATAGTGATGGATTTGATTTAGATTATGATATAAAAATTTGTGATACTCCAAACGAAGTAAAAGATATAATTTTTGAAAAGAATAAGATAAACAATAAAGCTAGATTACTAGCAGGATACTGTTGGGATTGGATAAAAGAAGGAAAAAACAAGCCAGATGTATTTGATATAACAATTCCAGAATATAATTTTGCAATGAGTTGGAATTTAGGAAATAGTCAAACATGGGCAATTGATCCAGAATCAGTAAATGAAATAGGATGTATACATACAGCACAAGGACTTGAGTTTGATTATGTTGGAGTAATTATTGGAAATGACTTAAGATATGAAAATGGTAAGATAGTTACAGATGTTACAGAAAGAGCAAAGACAGATCAATCAATAAAAGGAATATATAAAATGTTCCAACAAGATTTTGAAAATGCAGATAAAATAGCAGATGAAATAATAAAAAATACATATAGAACATTGATGACAAGAGGGCAGAAGGGATGCTATATTTATTGCACAGATAAACAATTATCAGAGTATTTAAAAGCCAGATTAAATCAAAAAGATGAAATAACTTATTCAATTGATGAAGATGAGAAAAATAACTTAATGGTTGCTGAAGAAGGAGAAGAATATAGGTACGAATAAAGATGAAATGATGCCGATTGTAAAATTCATAGCTGAAATGGACAAGAAATTTATAGACAATGATAACAGATATAATTTATCAAAAGAGCAAAAAGAAATATTAAAGCACTTTGTTGATGAATGCTACGAAAATTTTAAGAATAATAAATAACTAAAGAAAAGCAAAATATGAAAGTAAATAATAGTTACAGGATTATTTTGTTTTTTTATAAAATTTGACAAAATTTGACATATTTCGCAAATAATATGTGATATATTATTCAGGGGGAATTATATGGATGAGCAAATAGAGTATAATGAAATAAATGCAAAAAAAGCAATGGAAGAAAATAATATTCCTCTTGCAATTGAAATATATAAAAAATTATGTGAGAAAGATGAATTTAATAATCAAACTTTACTTGCAAGATATGGTTTAGCTTTAAGGAAGGGAGATAAACCAAAAGAATTTATAGAGATTTGCAGAGAATATATAAAAACCAAAAAAATTAATGCAGAGTTCTTAAATAATGTATTGTGTTGGTGTATATATGATGAGTATATTAAAAAGTATAATGAAGATGATACTGAAAATTTTGATGAATTTCTGAAAGAAGCTCAATATATTTGTAATAATACAACACAATTACCAGCAAAAGAACATTTTAAGAATCCATATGTTTTGACTGTTGAAAAAGTTGTTAAAGTATATAATAATCGAAATAATACAAATTATAATGAGGTCTTAAAATGGATAGAACTTTTAAATCCAGATATGCTATCATCTGAAGATGCATATATCTTTACAGATAAAGATGGAAAAGATAGAGAAAAAGCATCTCACAAAGAATTTTATTATCAAAATAAAATAAAAGCGCTAGAAAAAACATATCAATATGAACTTTGTTATAAACTATGTGAAGAATGTTTTGAAAAAATTGAAAATTTACATTATAAAAATGAAATTTGGATCGAGTCAAGAAAATTATATTGCAAATGTATGATGGATTCACAATATATAGATGAATATATTAAATTTGCAGAAGAAAAAAAATTATGGCATATATACGCTAAAGTATCAGAGATATGTTTTAGATATAATAAACTTGAAGAAGCAACTATCTATGGATGTAAATCTATATTGTGCAGTTTTGAATTTGAGAGAATGGTAAAATTATATCTTACTATGGGACAATTGTTTGAAAATATTGGGCAAAGTGTTAATGCTAAAATAATGTATCATGCAGCAGCGTATTATAGAAATGCAAATTTATGGAATATACCACAAGAATTAGAATATGCAATAGAAAAATACAATATTGATATGACGATAAAAATTAATAGAAGAGATATTGAAAAAATTGCTAGAAATTATCTAGTAAATAAAAAAATTATAAGAATCGGTCAAATAACTAAAATAATACAGGAAAAGAAATGTGGCTTTATAAAGATAAATGATGAAAATGATACAATATATTTTAAAATAAAAGATATAAAAAATGGATTTGCAGAAAAGAATAAATATGCCGAATTTGAAATAATTGAATATGAAGATAAAAAAAGGGCTATCAATATAAAAGTAATTAGAGGAGGAAAAACAAATGGAAGTATATGTTAATCCAAATGATATAGATATGATATTAGAGCTTTATAAATCTCAAGATAAATCATTCGTAATTAAATCATTCCCTAAAAAAGAGGATAGAAGAAGATGTGATTTTTACATAGATGGACAAGAATGTTTAATTGATTTTTTTATAAAAAAGGATGGAAAAGTAAGAATTCAACCTGTAGGTAAGAATATAGAATATACTAATAAAATACTAGAATTTTTCAAGACAAAAACCATGAATGCAAATGTAGAAACAAAAACATGTACAATAAATTGCGAAGAAATAGTTGTGAATAATTTAGTTGAATATATAAAAGAAGATTGTAGTCAATTAGTAAATATTGTACAAAACAATAATATTATTAAATTTGAAGGATATAATGGAGATACAGTGACATGTACTTTTTATAAAACTAGATCTAAACTTATGATACAAGCTAAACCTTTATATACATTTAGTTTAATAGTAAGTTATTTATCACAGTTTGATACAATTAAATTAGATGATATAATAGAAATTACAAACAGCATGTCAGGACAAAATATAAGTAGAGAAGTAATAAGAAATGATATGAAAAAAATTCTAGTTAATTCTTACTCATATTTAGATGAAGCATTAAAAAAATCTATCTCAGGCTCTCTAATATTATTAAAGAGAAAAGAGTATAGCGAAGATTATACTGGATATGTTACGGGAGAATTCAAGGCATTAGAGGGGTATTTGAAAAAGATATTAACTCAAAAATATAATTATACTTTTAACAGAAATAAACCTAATTTTTTTATGTTTGCTAAAAATAATCCACAAAGTAAAAGTGCGATAGATATGGACAACAGACTGTCTGATGATGAAAAAAATGCATTAAATTCTCTATATAAAATATATAAAAATAAGAGAAATGTTTATTTACATGGTAAAATAGATCCCTCTCAGACTAGAGTAATAGAAAATATTTCAGAAGCACAGAGTTTATCAGATGAAATATTAGATTCTATTGAGAGGTCATACAATATTATATTTAGATAATATAACATGGAGGAGAAAAATGAAAGAATATGAAATATTTAATTTTGACGAAAATATAAATAATAATTTTGTATTCATGAATACAGTTGAAGATATTTACTATTTTACAGAAGAAATATATAATGATTTATATAAAACAAGAGGTAAAAAATTTTCTGTTATAATTGATTTATTTTTACAAAATGGCTTTTCTTTTAATAGATTTATTATGATACAATTTGAAGATAAAGATAATTATAAGTCTTTTATAGTTAACTCACAAGAAATATCAGATATAATTAAGAGAAAAATAAATCAATATCTTAAATCTCATATTGAATTGTTAGAGGAAAGTGCACTAGATAAAAAAACAATTGAATTTGTAAGGAGATAACTTATGGAAAATAATAAACAAATTGTGAAAATATGTACTCATTGTGGAAATGAAACTTTAATGAATCAAATAGTTAGTAAAACAGATAATTGGGATGAAGGATATGGGTTCTATGGGTGGGATAAGATTACACTATTACAATGTCCTGTTTGCAATAAAATGACATTAATTCAAGAAAGTGAAGATTCTTCAATGGGAAGTTACATAGATGAATATGG
>OLWB01003871.1_pt1 | contig 10315 bp, 9 predicted proteins | sample 1673331 | NCBI WGS metagenome assembly OLWB01 (sample SAMEA3178943, study PRJEB25190) | human gut metagenome | biome: human gut; feature: human-associated habitat; material: faeces | place: Austria | collected 2013 | reverse complement strand
GAAATGGAATAAGATGTGTAGGACAATTTGTTTATGACAAAGGTCTTACAGATAAAACAATAGTAAAAATTGAAACACTTGCAGGAATTAAAACATTAGTACTAAACACAAAAGATGGAAAGGTTGAAACAGCACGAGTTGATATGGGAGAGCCAATATTAGAGGCAAGTAAAATACCTGTAATATCGGAAGAAATGCCAGTACAAAATTTAAAATTAAAAGCAATTGACAAAGAATTTACATTTACATGCGTATCTATGGGAAATCCACATGCAATAACAGTTGTAGAAAATGTAAAAGAATTTGATGTAGAAAAATATGGTAAAGTATTAGAAATTGACAAAGCATTTCCTAAAAAAGCAAATATAGAATTTGCACAAATCGTAGACAGACAGAACATCAATATGAGAGTTTGGGAAAGAGGAGCAGGAGAAACACTAGCATGTGGAACAGGAGCATGTGCTACAGCGGTTGCTTGCAATTTAAATGGTCTAACAGACAGAAAAGTGAATATAGAATTATTAGGTGGAACATTAAATATAGAATGGAATGAAAAAGACAATCACGTATATATGACAGGTCCAGCTGTAACTGTATTTGATGGAGAACTTTACGAGGAGGCAATTATATGAGTTATATAAATGAAAATTTTTTAGAATTACAAGATAGTTATTTATTTTCTACAATTGCAAAAAAAGTAGCAAAATATACAGAAGAACATCCAGATAAAAAAATTATTAAATTAGGAATAGGAGATGTAACAAAACCTATAGTTCCTAAAGTATTGGAGCAAATGAAAAAAGCAGTAGAAGAAGAAGGAGCAGGCAATACTTTTAGAGGTTATGGTCCAGAACAAGGATATGACTTCTTAAGAAATGCAATAGTAAAATATGATTATGAAAAAAGAGGAGTAAAAATAGATCCAGATGAAGTTTTTGTATCAGATGGTGCTAAATGTGATTGTGGTAATATTGTAGATTTATTTGATGTAGATAATAAAGTTGCAATAACAGATCCAGTATATCCAGTATATTTAGATACGAATATAATGTCTGGAAGAACAGGTAAATACAACGAAAAAACAGGAAAATATGAAGGAATTATTTACATACCATGTACAGCAGAAAATAATTTTACACCGGAACTTCCAAAAGAAGTTCCAGATATGATATATCTATGTTTCCCAAATAATCCAACAGGAACAGTTATATCAAAAGAAGAATTAGCTAAATGGGTAAAATATGCTAAAGAAAATAACTCTATTATTTTATATGATGCTGCATATGAAGCTTTCATAACAGAAGATGATATTCCACATACTATTTATGAAATTGATGGAGCAAAAGAAGTTGCAATAGAATTTAAAAGCTTTTCAAAAACAGCTGGCTTTACAGGAATAAGATGTGCATATACAATTGTTCCAAAAGAATTAAAAGTAAAATCAAGTAATGGAGAAGAAGTTAGCTTAAATAAAATGTGGAACAGAAGACAATGTACAAAATTTAATGGTGTATCATATGTAACACAAAGAGGAGCAGAAGCTGTTTATTCAGAAGAAGGACAAAAAGAAATAAGAGAAAATATTAAATATTATTTAGAAAATGCGAAAATAATAAGAGAAGGATTAGATGAAGTTGGTATAGAGTATTATGGAGGAATTAATTCACCATATATATGGCTTAAAGTACCAAACAATATGAAATCTTGGGATTTCTTTGATTTATTATTAGAGAAAGCAAATGTTGTAGGAACACCAGGTGTTGGTTTTGGACCAAGTGGTGAAGGATATTTTAGATTAACAGCATTTGGTGAAAGAAAAAATACAGAAGAAGCAATGAAGAGAATTAAAGAAACATTGCAATTCTAGTATAAGCTAGGAGGCAATTATTAAAATATGAATATTAATGAAGAATTAAAAACAGAACAAACAGTAAAGGAACATAGTGAAAATGTTGCGATGTTAGCAGAAGAATATGCTGTTGAAAGATTTAAGAAGATAACATATGTAACAGGGTTATTACACGACTGTGGGAAGTACCAGGAATCTTTTCAAAAAAGAATATCAGGAAGTGATATACGGGTAGAACATTCAACTTGTGGAGCAATTATTGTAAAAGATATGTCGGAGAATAAATCCAGATATCCATTAGGGATTTTGTCAAGAATGATGGAATATTGTATAGCCGGGCATCATTCAGGAATACCAGATGGTGGAACTACAAATGATTATGAGACGGATTCGACATTAACTGGAAGATTAAAAAGGGAATTTGAAGATTTTTCTACATATAAAGAAGAATTGGAAATACCGGAACTAGATGAGAAAGATTTTCTGCAATTTCTGTTATCAGATTGTGATAATAGTGAAGAGAAAGTACTAGATAAGATTGCGTTTTTGACAAGATATTTATTTTCATGTCTTGTGGATGCGGATTCAGAAGATACGGCGAATTTTTGTAGAGTTGGTGAAAGACCAAGAGAATTAAAAGGGGATTTTGGAGTAGCATTAGATAATGTAAATCAAAGATTAGAAAGTTTTCAGGTTGAAACAGAGCTTCAAAAAGCCAGAGCATTGTTACAAAGCCAGGCATTTGAAAATGCAAAAACAACTGCGGAAATTTATCTGTTGAATATGCCAACGGGAAGTGGAAAAACCTTGGCGAGTGTTAAGATTGCGTTAGAACGAGTGATTTTACAAAAGAAAAAAAGAATCATTTATATAATACCTTATAATAGTATCATTGATCAGACTGCAGAAGTTTTTAATGAGTTGTTTCAAAATAATTTAGAGATATTAAGGCATCAATCTACATTTGATTATGAAAATATAGATGAAATGGATGAAGATTATAAAGAAGCGGCTAAGATAGCAATAGAAAACTGGGGGAATACGAAGTTTATTATTACTACAACGGTGCAATTTTTTGAGTCAATTTATTCAAACAAGCGTGGAAAGTTACGCAAGATACATAATATGGCTGATAGTATTTTAATATTTGATGAAGCACATATGATGCCGGAGAAATATTTACAGCCATGTCTGCAGGCAGTTGCGTATATTACCAAATATTTGAAAAGTGAAGCGGTTTTTCTAACAGCAACAATGCCGGATTATTTAAGCTTGATAAAAAAATATGCAGTGACAGACAGTAAAATTATAAACTTAATTGAAGATAAGTCATTATTTAAAAAGTTTCAAAAATGTAATTATAATTATTTAGGAGAGATAGGAGAAAATGAATTGCTTGCCAAGAGTTCATTAAGTCCATCCTCATTAATCATCGTGAATACAAGAAAAGCAGCAAGGAAACTATATAAGAAGATTTCAGGGAAAAAGTATCATTTATCTACATATATGACAGCGTTAGACAGGGCAATCATATTAAAGAATATTAGAAAAGAATTAAAGTGCTTGGAAAAAGAATTCCCAGATTTTAAAAATGTACCGGAAGAGAGACAGATTACTATTGTTTCTACATCGTTAATAGAAGCTGGTGTAGATTTGGATGTGTACACAGTTTTCAGGGAATTAAAAGGACTGGATAATATTTTACAGGCAGGAGGACGATGCAACAGAGAGGGAAAAAGGAAAAGGGCAGATGTGTTTGTGTTTGAATTGCTTGATTCAAAAAAGAAAGCGATATCAGTAGAAATGGATATAACAAGAGATTTATTAAAAAAATATGAAGATATTTCTGATTCTACTTGTATAAAAGAGTATTATGAAAGAATTTTTTCGCTTAAGGAAGCTAGTATATCTCAAAATACGATGCATTGTATGTGTGATGATTTTAGGTATATTCCATTTAAAGAATATGCAAAGAATTTTGAATTGATTGATAGTAGAACAGTTTCTCTAGTAATTCCAAGAGATGAGAAAAGTAGACGAATGGTAGCAGATTTAAAGTATAAGCAAACAGCGAATGAGAGGAACTTACAGAATTATACCTGCTCTTTATATAAAAATGAGTTGGACGATTTAATAAAACAAAATGTGGTAGATGACTTTGGGACAGGCATTTATTGTCTTACTAATTTGGATTATTATGACGAAGAAATAGGTCTTTTATTTGAAGCAAGAGATTATCTTTTATAATGAAAGTGAGGGGAGAATAATGAGTTATGGATTTAAAGTATTAGTAGAGGGGGATTATGCCTGTTTTACCAGGCCTGAGCTTAAGGTTGAAAGGGTAAGCTATGATGTACCCACTCCAGGAGCTTTGGAAGGAATGCTAAAAAGCGTGTATTGGAAGCCTGCTGTTCGATATGTAATTGATAAGATTATTGTATTCCATCCAATTGATTTTATTAATATACGAAGAAATGAAGTAAAAGAAAAAGTGAAATTTAAAGCAGTTAAAAATCAAATGAAAGGGAAAGCGGAAAGTCCATGTATCTATACCTCGAAAATCAGGAGTCAGAGAGCCTCTATGGTATTAAAAAATGTGAAATATGGGATAGCGTTTCATTTTGAATTGACAGGTCTGAAAAATGAAGAGGAGCAGGATGCGGAAAAAAAGCACTATAATATTATTAAACGACGTTTAGAAAAGGGACAATGTTTTAGAACACCATGTTTAGGATGCAGTGAATTTCCGATAAAGAGTATTTCATTACTGGAGAAATTTGATGAAAATATGATCAGTGAAGAAATTATTGCAATGGGAGATGTTGATTTGGGGTTTATGAGTTATAAAGTACAGTTTGAAGATGGTGGAAAGCCGATTAATGGAGACTGGGATAATCCCAAATTTTCAGATAAAGCATCGACACTCTACTATCGCCCGCATATGGTAAATGGGGTTATTGATGTAGAAAAATACAGGGAGGGACTTAAATGCTAATTCAGGCACTATGTAATTATTATGATATTTTATCGGCAGAAGGAAAAGTTCTTCCAGAAGGATATTCTAAAGTAAAGATTCATTATCTCATTTCTTTGACGGAGGAAGGAACGATAGATAATATAATAAATGTGCAGAGAGAAATTGCGGAATCTAAAAAAGAAAAAGTGGTCAAGAGATTAGTTCCTAAAGAAGTAGAAATGCCAAAAAGGACAGAAAAATCTGGAATTGAAGCAAATATTTCAGAACATAGACCTTTGTACATTTTTGGATTAAATAGAGATAAAAAAACAGGCGAATTATTTACGAAAGATAGGACAGAAAAGGCAAAAAAATCTCATAAGGCATTTGTAGAGAAAAATTTAGAATTTATCGAAGATTTAAAGTCTCCTATAATAGATGCCTATCGGCAATTCCTATTAAATTGGAATCCAGAAGATGAATTGGAAAATAAATTTCTTTTAGGGTTGGGAAAAGATTATGAGACCTCTGGCTTTTCCTTTACTTTATCAGGAAAATCAGATACGACATTATTATACGAGGATATTGAGTTAAAGAAAAAATGGGATGCTGTATGTAAAACTGATAGAGAAATAGAAAACGAAAAAACATTTGCACAGTGTGCCATTACAGGAGAAGAAGAACCGATAGCAAGAATACATAGAAAAATAAAAGGGGTATATGGTGGTCTGGCAACAGGAAGTGTTTTAATCGGCTTTAAAAATAATTCAGGATGTTCTTATGGAAATGAACAATCATATAATAGCAATATTTCAGAAAAAGTTATGAAAAAGTATACAGAGGCTTTGAATGTTTTATTAAGCAGTAGTAAACACAAAATATTGTTAGATGGCATGACAATTGTTTTCTGGGCTATGGATAAGGGGGAAAAATACGAAGATCTATTCTTAAAGATGCTTTCTAAAACAACAGATAAAATAAAAGCAAAAGAACTTTCTGATATACTTCAAAAACTTATGAGAGATGGACAAAAAGGAAAAGTGGTAAAAGAACATTTCTTAGAATTAGATAAAATAGATGAAGATGTAGATTTTTACATATTAGGATTGAAACCGAATTCTTCAAGACTGTCTGTGAAATTTATTTTTAGGAAAAAATATGCAGATATATTATGGAACATTTCAAAATTTCAGCAGGAATTAAAAATAGTAGGTGGACTTGATATTGTATCGATTCATCGTATCTATTTTGAATTGACTTCTCCAGAGTATAGAATGAAAGATGATAAAAATAATAAAATAAATCCAGCATTATTGGCAAAAATATTTGAGTCTATTATTTATGGTACACCTTATCCAAATGCTTTATTAGAGACAGTAGTTCGAAGAGTTAGAGTGGATAGTGGAAGTGAAAAGTTAAATGGTGTAAGAGCAGGAATGATAAAAGCATATATTAACAGAAATTATAAAAAGGAGGAATTAAAAATGGCATTGGATAAAGAAAATAAGGGGCAGGCATATTTGTCTGGAAGACTTTTTGCCGTCTTAGAAAAGTTGCAGCAGGAGGCACATCAGAATGGCCTTAATCGAACAATTAAGGATTCTTATTTTTCATCAGCATCTATGAATCCTCAAATGGTTTTTCCTAAATTGCTTCGTTTAGGACAGGCGCACTTGAAGAAGGTTTCATATCCTGTTTTTTATAATAAATTAATAGGTGAGATTATAGATTCATTGAATGGAGGTTTTCCTAAACTGCTTTCATTAAAAGAACAGGGAGAATTTATAGTGGGATATTATCAGCAATATCAGAGCTTTTTTGAAAAAAATGAAAAGAATGCAAGTAAAGAAGAGGAGGAAAAATAATATGGCACTGAATAATAGATATGATTTTGTTATGATTTTTGATGTGGAGAATGGAAATCCTAATGGAGACCCGGATGCTGGGAATGCTCCTAGAATGGATGTAGAGTCTGGGTTGGGATATGTGACAGATGTATGTCTAAAGCGTAAGATAAGAAATTATGTGGAACTTGTAAAAGAGGGAGTTCCGGGATATAACATACTGATAAAACCAGATAAGCCATTAAATGAAAAATTTGCGGAAGCGTACAAAGCTGAAAATTTAGAAACTGGGAAAAAAGGAAAAAATGCAGATGATGTAAAAAAAGCAAGAGAATACATTTGCAAAAATTATTTTGATGTAAGAGCCTTTGGAGCGGTAATGTCAACAGGAGATGATCCTTGCGGAATAGTAAGAGGACCCGTGCAGATTAATTTTGCCAGAAGTATTTCTCCAATAAATGCATTAGATATTACTATTACTCGTCAGGCAAAAACATCTGAAGTGCGTAATCAAAAAAGTGGTGATACGGAGATGGGAAGAAAAAGTATTATTCCATATGCATTATACAGGGCAGAGGGTTATGTGTCAGCCGCTCTTGCTAATAAATCAACAGGATTGACAGAAGAGGATGTAGAGCTTTTATGGACATCAATTATAAATATGTTTGAAAATGATCATAGTGCTGCAAGAGGAAAAATGTGCATGAGAAAGTTGTATGTTTTTAAACATGATAATGTTCTGGGAAGTTGTCCATCTCATATTTTATTTGATAAGATAACAATTCAGGAAAAAGAGGGAAGGATTCCTCGGTCATTAGAAGATTATGTTATTCAGGTTGATAACAATATGCCGCAGGGAGTGGAGATGATAGAAAAATTATGAGTAGTGTAGAAATTGCAATTCGCTCTATCCAACATTATTTATATTGCCCGCATCGATGGGGACTTTTGGAAATTGATAAAGCATGGGCAGAAAATATCTTTGTCACAAAAGCAAATTTGATGCATAAAAGAGTGCATGACCCAAAGAAAAATTATATTTCTAGAGGGAAAAAAGTTTTTACATCAGTTCCGATATATAATGATTTGGAACCTTATAATTTATATGGAATGACCGATTGTATGGAGTTGCACGAAAATAAAAACGGGATATCCATTAATGGAAGTGAGAAGAAGTATCAGATAGTTGTTGTCGAATATAAACCGACAAAACCAAAAAAACAAGAATATCGGGAAGATGACTTAATGCAGGTATTTGCACAAAAATTATGTATAGATTTTGTATTTGGAGGTCATTGTAAGGGGGTTATTTATTATGGAGATGTGAAGAAGAGGGTTACCTTACCTTTAGAAGAACATTTTCAACAGTACGATGATTTCTTGAGAAAAACTTTAGAAGAAATGAGAGATTATTTAAAAAGAGGGGAAATTCCTCCTATTAGAAAAAACCAAAAGTGTAGTGGATGTTCAATGAAGGATTTATGTATGCCATCAATGAAAAAGATTAATGACGTTCGAAACGAGATAGAAAAAATTGAAAGGGCATCAATATGAGAAAACTTTTAAATACAGTTTATATATTGCAAGAACAGGCATATTTGACATTAGACGGAGAAAATCTGGTATGTAAAATAGATGGAGAAACAAAACTTCGTATTCCATTCGAAAATGTAGAAAATATAGTTTGTTTCAATTATCTGGGTTGCTCTCCAGCATTAATGGGAAAGTGTGTTAGTAAAACAATACCTATTAACTTTATTTCACCGCAGGGGAAATTTTTGGCAAAAGTATGTGGTGAAACAAAAGGAAATGTTTTTCTGAGAGTACAGCAGATAGACAAGTTTAGAGCTGAAGGTTTATTATTAACACAAAATACTATGGCAGCAAAATTTAGTAATTGCAGACAGTTAATACGTAGAACATTACATGATAATGCGGAGTTAAGGGAAGATGAAAATATACAAAAAGTATTAGAAGTTTTGAAGGAAGGGATTGATAAAGTTTACGAGGCAGAGTCCATCGAAGAAATAGTGGGAATTGAAGGATTTTGTGCAAAGAATTATTTTTCCATATTTAACAAACTTATTACAAATAAAAAGGTTGATTTTGAATTTCAATTAAGAACAAAACATCCGCCACTAGATCCAGTGAATGCATTATTATCATTTGTTTATACGTTAGCGACAAATGAGGTGGCCGCAGCATTAGAGACAGTTGGATTAGATAGCTATATAGGATATTGTCATACATTAAGAAGTGGGCGAAGTTCATTAGCTTGTGATTTGGTGGAGGAAATAAGATGTATTGTGGAGAGATTTGTAATTACTCTCCTGAATTTAAAAATAGTGGGAGAGAAAGATTTTGAACAAAAAATTTCTGGAGCTGTTTGGTTGAATGAAGACGGGAGAAAAAAGGTTCTTTCTAAATGGCAGGAGAAAAAACGTTCTACAATGACACATCCATATTTGAAACAGAAAATTCCTCGTGGTTTGTTGCCATATGTACAAAGTAATTTGTTGGCGAAGTATGTGCGAGGAGAAATAAGTACATATCCTTCATTTTTGCTTAAGTAATATATTAAAAACGAGGAAGTGAATAATAATGATGGTTTTGATAAGCTATGATGTAAGTACGACATCACCGGCGGGGAAAAAACGGTTACGAAAAGTTGCAAAAGAATGTCAGAATCATGCCCAGAGAGTTCAAAATTCTGTTTTTGAGGCAGATTTAGATTATTCTTCATTTTTAAAATTAAAAGAAAAACTCATGGATTTAATAGATAAGGAAGAGGATAGTCTTCGATTTTATTATTTGGGGAATAATTGGGAGAGAAGAGTGGAACATATAGGTGCAAAGAAGACATATAATCCAGAAGGGGTTATAATCATTTGATTTTTAAATGAAACAGGCGAACTACTGGTGATTAAAAAAATCCAGGAGGTTCGCTTGAAAAAAATCCGTTTTAACGGTAAAATTAATATAATTCTAAATGAATTATAAGTCCATCTCGTGATATATGGGGATGCTGAGACTGTAGTATACTATATATAGCGTCACATCCCACACGGGATGTGTGAGTAGAAATGCAATGAAAGCGGTCAATGCGTTTAAGGGAATCGTCACATCTCGCATGGGATGTGTGAGTAGAAATCTGAAATGGATTATAGAAAGCGCATTGCCGACAAGTCACATCTCACATGGGATGTGTGAGTAGAAATAGGCTAGTCAATCAGGCTTTTGCAAGCCCCTGCGTCATATCCCACATGGAATGTGTGAGTAGAAATGATCTCAGTAATTTTAATACTAGTAAAGTGATAGAGTAATATTCTTTAAAGGATGTATGAGTAGAGAGGATTGTTTGGTAAATTTATTTTGCGTCAAACATAAAAATGGAAAATAAATGAAAAAACACTTGAAAATTCTAAAAAACATAGTATATACTTAGACAAAAGAAAGGAGGAAATATATGACACGATTGAATATGCCAGTAGGAGTTTCAGGTTTTGAAAAACTACGAGAACGAAACTATTTTTATATTGATAAAACAGAATTGATAGAACAGATTTTATCCTCTTATAGCAAGAAGGCTCCGACCTCTAAGGTGGGAGATGAATTGCGTCTGCTACCTACTTGATAGAGCATCCTGATTATAGTATAGTATCTTTA
>OLWB01003865.1_pt1 | contig 10335 bp, 12 predicted proteins | sample 1673331 | NCBI WGS metagenome assembly OLWB01 (sample SAMEA3178943, study PRJEB25190) | human gut metagenome | biome: human gut; feature: human-associated habitat; material: faeces | place: Austria | collected 2013 | reverse complement strand
GACAGGCGCACAGGCCAGCAGGAGGCCGAACAGCGGCAGATCGACCCATGGCAGGCGCAACCGCCCCAGAGGCGCGGACACGGCCGCTAGAACCTCCGCGCCCGGACGGGCTTTGCCGTTTCAGAACAACGATTCCTGCATGTACCCGTGCAGGGCGCGGTTACGCTCGTCATAGGCGCACACCGGGCACGAAACGGGATCGACGGCCCCCTCCAGATGGGCGCGCGCCTGACCCACGTCGAACAGCTCCGACGTCATCCACACGTTGCCCCAGCCCCTGACCTCGATCCACCGGGCCTCCACGTCCTCACGCGGGCTCTCCCGCCGTTCCGCGGGCCTCGCTGGGGCCTCGCGACGCCTACGGCGCTCCACGGCCCTGGCCTGCGCCACCGTGGGCACGCTCGTCCGGTTCGGGAACACCGTCACCCGCTGCGGCCCCAACGTGATCCTGCACGGATACACCTCCACGACCTCGGCCACAGCATCCTTGAAATTCTGCTTGAACTTCCACAGCTCTTTGGTATCGCTGCCGAACTGCCGGTAAAGCTGCTGCCAGGTGATCGTGACCGGCTCGTGCAGGTTGTAGACGCGCTTGGTCAGCCACCAGTACACGTCGATGGCCATCGGCTTGCGGAGCCTGGCGATCACCTTAAGATCAACCGGCACGGGATGATCCCGCAGCATGTCCACGTATCGCTGACTCAATTGCACCCAGTTTTCGAACAGGCCGTGCGACTGTGGTTCGTTCCGCAGCCAATCGATCTGGTATTTCTCCGCGACCGTGAAGTTCACGCCCTGGCTGGTGTTCTCGGTGTTGTTACTGATGATGTACACGCATTTGCACAACCTCTCCAGCTGGGGCTTGATGGACTTAAGCTGCCGGCCACCGACCTGCACGCCGATGAGGCGCAGGAACTCGCGGAACGTGGTGCCCAGATGCAGCGTGTTCGTCTCCGGGTCGAAGCACGGGTCGTTCGTCTTGATCATCGTGCACGCCCACAACTCGAACAGGCGCGGATACTTGCCATAGGGCAGACAGTCGGCGCCGGACACGTAGCGCACGACCAGGCTGCCGTTGCGCCGCTCGATCTCCTTGACGCCATCCTTGGGCCTCCTGTAGGGCAGGGAGACCTGCGCGGCGATCTTCGAGATGAAGCCGTGAGACATCCACGGCTCGTCCTCCGGGAGCGTCAAATCCTTGGAACGGGTATCATCATCCATTGCTAATCACGGTCCTTTCGTGGTTGCCACGCCCCCGGAGATTGCCGTTTCGCGGGGGCATTTTCATGCCAAAATCCAGTGTGTACTTTAAGTAGGAGTGTAGCATGAAGCCCGTGTACTTTAGGTAGAAGTGGCCGTGTACTTTAGGTAGACAGAGGGGCTTTAGGTAGGTTTTGAGGGGCTTTAGGTAGGTTTTGAGGGGCTTTAGGTAGGCGAATGTGCCCTCAGCCCTTGTGGGAGTAGGGCTGAGCGGGGGTCCCAGCTAGACAGGTATACAGATACTTATAGGCGAAGAAGAAAAAACAACGGAACCCGAGAATGTGGATAACTGCCGTGGACTTTAGCCACCAAAGGGTGTGGACTTTAGGTACACCGAGGGACTTACAAAGTTTATTTATCAGGTTGCGCCGTAATACCCCTTGCTTTAGCTATGGGGATATAAGGCGCCTCTGCCTTACATAACTACATACAAGCATCCGCACCGAACTCGGACGGATATTCGACCGCCTGGGCGAGCTGTTCGCCGCCAAGATCGGGCGGCTGCGCCGACGCCAGGCGCGGCCGGAACCGGCCGAGCCGAACTGGCGCTACTTCGAGGGCGACGCGCGCCGCCAGCTCGAAGCCGACAAGGCCGACCACACGGCCGCGATCCGCGGAAAACTCATGGACGCGAGGGCCGACGTGAGGAACCGCGAGGAGTGGTGGAGGAGCCACGGCACCGAGGAGTTTGAGGCCGCCAAGCAGATCATCGACGTGGCGCGAGCCGCCTCGCGCGAGGCCAGGGACGCGAACGTCTTCAAGCGCGGCAGGCTGCTGCGGAACGCCGAACAGGTGGCCGGAGAGCAGTCCGAGAAGCTGCGCGGGGCGGTGCCATGGCTCGAAGACACCGACATCCCGAGCGACTGGGACCAGGCCAACAGGTTCCGCATGAGGGCCACCAAGGCCATCCACGACCACGACATGCAGCCGAGGACCAGGCTCGTGGCCGAACTGGAGAGGCGGCTCGAACAGGCCGAACGGGCCGAGAGCGAAAAGCCAAGCCCCGAACAGGTGAAGGCCCTCGCACTGCGCATGGCCGAACAGCGTGAACGGGCGGCGGAGGACCCGACGCAGGACATGAACCGACCCGAGCCGTCCGGTGACGAGCCGCTGGACCTCAGCGAGCCCGAGGACCTGGGGGAGAGCGGCCCGTTCGAGGAGCGAAGCGCCCCCAGGACCAAGGCCGACCTGCTCAGGGAGATCAGGCAGCGCGCAGACAGGCGCACAGGCCAGCAGGAGGCCGAACAGCGGCAGATCGACCCATGGCAGGTGCAACCGCCCCAGAGGCGCGGACACGGCCGCTAGAACAGCCTTCCGGCGTTCCGCGCATGATGTTCGCGGTTGCGCGCGTCAAACGCGCAGAAACGGCATTCCCCGGCCTCCACGGTGCCGTCGAAGTGGTCACGCGCGGCCGTCACGTCGAACAGCTCCGTGGTCGTGAACACCTCGCCGTACCCCGCCACGCTCGTCCAATGGCCCGCATCCTCCGCCTTCCTCGCCTCCACGGGCCTGGCGTCGATCACCGGAGGGGTCTCGCGGGCGAACGTGAACACGAACCCCGACAGCCTGCGTTTCACGTACTGGCGCTCGATCTTCAGTCCAAGGAGTGGCCCACACTCCTCGATAATCGGCTTGAGGACTCGTTTGTTGAGATCTCTCACTTGCTCGGCTGTGGATTTGGGAACGCTGAGCAGTCGGCAGAACTCGTCGCGGCTGATCTTCCAGATTCCGGAGCTGCGGTATTGTTTGGCCCTGCGGTAGAACTCCTTGGCGTACTTGCTTTTGAGGTCGGCGAACTCGGCCAGCTCGAAGCGCGTGAACTGGCTGGTCAGGTCGTTGAGCAGGAACGCGAACTCCTCGTTGACCCCAACCGCGAGAGTCGCCTCCTGCGGGTCGGTAACGAACTTCGTGAACAGCGCGAACTGGATGATCTTGCCCGAATCCTCGAACATGTAGTTCAACGCCAGCAGCCGCGCGTTCGTCTGCACGATCTTGTCGGCCAGCTGCCTGTTGGTCAGGTTCTTCCTCAGCCGCATGAGGCCGCGCAGCTCCTCGAACGAGAACTCCACCGTGGCCGTGCCCTTCTCCCTCACCCTTGAGGCGATCGCCATGAGCACGTCCAGGTGCACGGCGTCGAACTTCTTCAGTGCCACGTTGTTGAACTGGTTGCTGAACTTCACGATCTCATTGGACATGGCCTTAGCATAGCTCCTATGGGGGACTCAAATTAAGTTAGTCCACAAATAATTTGAGTCCCCACCTTGATCAAAAAGGAGACACATTTTAGCAACGTCCCCGGTTCGCTCCCTTTTTGTCCCCGGTTCGCTCCCTTTTTGTCCCCGGTTCGCTCCCTTTTTGTCCCCGGTTCGCTCCCTTTTTGTCCCCAGTAACATCCTCTGAGCCCAATGTTTCCAAGGGCTGCGGAGGGCCTAAAAGAATGTAAAAAGATTTTAAAAGATTTAAAAAGGGCGCACGGCGCCTTTTTTTGGACGTCAGATCAGGCCATCGGAGGGCGTCTGGGCGGTCCTGCGTTCGGGGTTGACGCATCCTCCTTGTCTTGTGGCTTCTGTCTGTAGCTGTCATTGGCTTGGGACTGCTTGGTTCTCATTGGCTCTGATGGCTGGTGGTGTTTCTTCCCTTTCGTTGCTGTTCCAGGCGCGGAGCGCCCTTTTATAAGAACCTTTTAATATCTTTTAGACTCCCGAGAAAGCAGTTGGCAGTAGGGGAATCGAGACATTAAAGACAACTTTTTGGGAGATTAAGGACACAAAAAGGGAATTATTGAGGACACAAAATGGGAGATTAAGGACACAAAATTTATTTATGTTTCTTTTTGTGGTACGGTGGAACCATGTCCAACGAGATCGTCAGATATTCGAACCAGTTCAACGCTCAGGCATTACGCCGCTTCACGGCGCTTGACCTGGATCTGCTGATGGCCATCGCGGCAAGGGTGCGAGATAAGGAAATCGATGAGGTCACTTTCACTTTCGAGGAACTCCGCCGGTTGGCTCACGTCAAGAAGAACCTCACCGACAAGGAGCTAGCGGCACGAATCGTCGAGGTCAACGACCGGTTGCTCGCCTGTCGGTTCCGGTTCCAGGATGACAGCAGGACGGTGCAGTTCACGCTGTTTTCCGGCTTCGAGACCGATTGGAAGACCAAGAAACTATTGGTCGCGGTCAACCCGCGCTTCTCGTTCCTGCTCAACGACCTCACGTCGCAGTTCACGCGCTTCGAATTGGCCGAGTTCACGGCCTTGAAGTCCAGCTACGCGAAGGAGACGTATCGCCGTCTGAAGCAGTTCAGGCAGACGGGAGTATGGAAGGTCAGTTTGGCGGAATTTCGCCGTTTGCTCGATATCCCAGATTCATATCGAATTTCGCACATAAACAGCAGGGTTATCAAGCCGATTGAGGATGAGCTGAAGCCTCTGATGAACTTAAAAGTGCATCGCAAGTTCGCAAAAGTGGCCGCCGGACGAGGACGATCACAGCTGGTGGGCTTCGAGTTTGAGTTCGATCCGGAGAGGGTGCCCGGCGGCAAGGGAGCTCCGCGCGTGGACCTGAGCCGGTCCGTGCGGGAGGACACGGCCAGAAGATCGCTGGAGTCCGTCTCGCCGCACCTGGTGGAGGTCAGGGGCTGGGGCGAGGTCTGGTGGACCGGGGATTTCGACGTGGCGGCCGCGAGAGGACACCTGGACGGCTCCCTGCCGGCCGAACGGTGCATGGCCTGCCGGATGGACGCGCGCAACGTGGCAGGCCATGGAAGCGCGTCCAACAGCCTTGTGGACGTGCCGCTGTTCGACTGACGCTGAACGTTGCCACAAACGCGAACACAACACTTAGGGAGGCCACCATGGAAATCCGTCACGCCGATTTGCAGATCGAGGTCGAGGACGCCGAGGACGGCGGCGCGCTGCTAACCATCATCGATTCCGCGCGCCTGTCGCTGTCCCTGCCGCGCAAGACGGCCGAAGACCTGCTGTCCGCGATAGACGCGTGCATGAAGACGGGTGAGCGCCAGACCACCGATTCGGTGGACGTGTGGAGGACGGCGGACGACCTGCCGCTGTTCGGAATGCACGTCGGAATCGATGGGGCGTCCTGGACGTGCGGCGCGGTGCGCAGCTGGGACGTGGACGGTCTGGCCGACGGTTTGGAGGCTCTGCTGGCGTAGCGGGCAGCGACGGAAAGGCCCGTCCGGGCTTGCGCTCGGACGGGCCGGGGCCGTTCAGCGGCCGTTTCTCATCGCCCAGACGGCCAGGGCCGTGAGGATGACGTCGGCGGCGATGGGATGCACCGCCGGTGCGAGGCAGACGGCGATGACCGCCATCAGCAAATCAAGATCGAGCGCGGTGAACTTGCGGCGGAACGAGCCAGGGCTGAACTGGATGCGTATAAGGCGGCCCACGATGGTCTGACACCATTCGAGGTGGCCAGACGCAGCCATGATTCACAGGCCATGCCCGATGATCGGATGGAGCCTGGTATCGAGCCGACTCTTTTCTGAACAAGGGGCCTGCCGCGGGCTCCGACCCGCGGCAGGTTGCGCCGTCAACGGCGGCTGGATGCCATCGCCCAGACGGCCAGGGCCGTCACGGTGATGTCGGCCGCGATGGGATCCATCACGGGAGCGAGGCAGATGACGATGACCGCCATCAGCCATATCCAGGGCCGGCCGTGCGGCCCCTTGTTACCCATGCGCATGTGCTGCGCCTTTCGTTCGGGCCGCGCCGCGACTGGCGCGGCAGCGTCGCCCGGCGGATGCCGGGCGGTCGGTTTTTCGTCCCTGCTACAAGACGTCCATCGACGACGCCAATCGTATCGGCTAAGATGGAAACGCCGGCGGAGGCGCTGCTAACTTCCCCCTTACGATCAGGCGGGCATGCATGACTTTTCGGGGATGGCCGATGCCGGCGGGATGGGTTACCCGCCATCCCCTTTGATTGGGCCGTGGCCCCGCGTCTTCGGATGCGGGGCCGGCGTCTTCAAACACCAACCCTTTGCATTACTGGTCTGTTCAATCCAAGGTCCAAGAGCTATAATTTCCTTGTCAGACGCACGTCTGGCATACCTAATCAAGGGGGCAAAAATGTTACGTACCAAGCATTTGAAGATGGCAGTGGTTCCAATGACTCTGCTGGCGCTCCTGTCGACGGCAGTCCCGGTGGCATCTGCTCAAGAAACCACTGACGAGTCGTTCTATGAACTTACCACCACTCCGTCGGGCGGGGACATGATTGTCGGCGAACCTGGCACAACGATTCTCTTTGATTCCAGCAACGGCGAATTGGTGGACGTGCTGCCGCCGAGCGAGGCTGAAGATTATTCGGTAACTGTCTCGCGTGGATGCGCTGATTCCAATGCTGGATGCTGGGCTGGCGGGAACGCTTTGGGTGACATGTAGTTTGCAGGCACCGGAACGGCAACGGGGTCCTGGCCGTATCGCAACAGCTATACGACCGGCAATAAGTCGGGACAGATCACCTTCGCAATCAATGGAGTTACATACACCCCTGTCGCAGCTGGTCCGTGGATGCGCATCGCCACGGCAGACGGCTCTGGCGTCGACGGCGTATCCGTTACCCGCTGGTAAGGATGTCTTTCTAAATTTCGGGCCGGTGTCTTCGGATGCCGGCCCTTTGCGTTCCCGGCGTTCTCACAGGCCGAGTCCGTGGCCTCCCGTGCCCCAGCCCATGCCGATGTTGAGCGGGTCGGCGGGGTCGGAGAGGTCCCATGTCTCCTCCATGTCGGGTTCGGCCTGTTTTTCGGCCTGTTTGCGTTCGTTTTCGGCCAGCCGCTCGTCAAGCCGTGTCTTGAACCTGTCGGTGAGCGCCTTTTTCGTCCTGATGGGCTTCGGGGGTTCCTGCGGGGCCTGTGGCGGCGTTTCACGAGCCTGCGGGCGTTCCTGTGGCCTTTCGGCCGGTTCAGGGCTTGAAGGGGCCTGTGGCGCGCCTGAGGGCCGTTGGCGGCGTTTGACGGCCGTCAGGATGCCTTGCGCTTGGTCGGAGAGCCGCCCGATCATGGCCCTAAGCGCGTCGAGGAGCCGGTTCAGGGCCTGGATGCGCCGGTTCTCCTCGCACAGGTCGCCCCTGCCGCCGCGTTTCTCCATCTCGCGGCTGGCGTATCCCTCGTGGATGGTGGGGATGCGTTCGATGCCCCGCGCCTTGAAGCTCCGATGGTCGATGACGGCGTATCCGGGGAGCAGGGCGTTGCAGGAGTCGGCCCACTCGCGCCTGAGCCTTTCGAGGAACTCCTTGGAGTCCAAGGGGTTGTTGCTCACGTTGACGCGCTTCCAGACCTTGCGGTTTCTGGCGCCGATCTTCTGCCGTCCGGTGTCGGGGTCGATGACGGGGATGCGCCGGCCGTTGGCGTCCAACGCGAACTCGCTGCGGCTCTTCGCCGCCCATCTGCCGGTCTTCGGGTCGATGCGCCGGTTGGCGACGAGGATGTGCGCGTGGGGGTTACGTCCGTCCTTGTCGGTGTGGATGGCGTACGTGCAGGCGTAGCCGTTGGCCGTGATGTTCCATGAGATGAAGTCCTCCAGTGCGCGGAAGCGTTCGCGGGCGTCGAACTCGCGGGGCAGGGCGACCATGATCTTCTTCGCGGGCCTCGCGTCGGAACGTTTCTCGGCCATCTCGACGGCGTTGAACAAACGCTCCGGGTCGAGGTATTCGCCGGGCGCGCCCTCGGGCAGCATCGTGCATACATGCTCGACGCGCTCCCTGCGGCCGAACCCGTTGAACGCCTCGCCGGTGCGCTCGTCGCGCATCCGACGCGAGGTGATGTACGAGCAGGAGGCGACGGCGCTGGAGCCGGCGGCACGGCTCACGTTCGACACGTGCAACGAGTAGATCGCCACGGGACTGTACTCCTTTCCGGGAATCCAAAGGGCCGGGAGGCCCGTTGGCCCTCCACCGGGGAGGTGGCCGGCACCCCGCCGGGACGGGGCGCGGATCCAAGCGGCGCACGCTTGGCCCCCACGGAGTGGCCCCTCGGGAGAGCGCGCTTACGCTGAATGTTACCACCGGTAACATGTAAGTGCGCCCTCAATGAAATTGAGGGACTTCCACCTGACCTTGCGGGGATGGTTCCGTTACCGGCGTGTCGGTCGACGCATAGAGCGGTGCATGGACGAATTTTCTGATGCTCTTATGCAATGGGCTTGGCGATTCATGGGATTGATTTACGGGGAGTTTCCTGAGACTGCGGCAAGGCTGATCCTCTCGGCTGCTCTTCGCAAGCTGCCGCAGCTTGCGAAGAGGCTTTTCCGGTCGGTGTTTCCCTCCCGTGGCCGTCATGCGCGCGGAAATCGGCGGGGGCGGCACGTTCGGCATTGATGAACGCTTCGCCCTCGCGGCTTGGATGTCCAAACCGGCTCCGTTCTTCCGGGTTTAGGTTTGGTGTGTAGACGCCGTGCCCCGTGCCGTGCTGCCGTGGGGTCTAGCGTCCTGATTGATAACCGACGGAACGCAGGGAGGAACCGATGACCAGGAGCGTCGAGGAGCAGATGGCCGACATCGAGCGCCGGATGAAGCAGCTCAGGGCGCGCAAACAGCGCATCGTGGCTAGGGAGAACGCCAAGGCGCGCAAGCGGCGCACCCATCTGATCATCCGGCTGGGCGGCATCCTCTCCAACGAGGGCGTGCTTGGCTACGACGAGGGCGTCTGGAACGACGAGGGCAACCGGCAAAGGCTGCTGGACATGCTCAAGGCCCATGCCGCCGAACTGCGCGCATGGGCCTCTGACGCGGGCGTGAGGCTCCCCAGCGCTGAGTCGGCGGGTGAGCTGCGGGAACAGGTTCGTGACCTGCCCCAAGAGCCTCAGATACAGGAGCAGCCGGGCTATGGCTACCAGCCCGGATTCCAACAGCCACAGCAATGGCAGCAGCAGCCTTGGAACTGAGTCGGTTTCTTCTCTTCATCGGGGCGGAGCCCCTTTTTATAGAATCTTTTGTACTCTTTTAGACTCCCCGCAGGCCTTACGGCAGTAGGGGAAACGCACTATTAAAGGGGAGAAAATGGGAGATTAAAGGGGAGGTTTTGGGAATTATTTAGGGGAGGTTTTGGGAGAATAAAGGGTAGAAAATATAAAAATCTCGTTTTTATGGTAGAATGCAGTCATGTCCGATGAGATCGTGAAGTACTCGAACCAGTTCAACAATCAGGCGCTGCGCAAGTTCACCGCGCTCGATCTTGATTTGCTGATGGCCATCGCGTCTCGCGTGCGGGACAAGGGCACGGACGAGGTGGCGTTCACGTTCGAAGAATTGAAGCGGCTGGCCGGACTTCAGAGGAACATGACCAACGATGAGTTCGCCAAGCAGATTGCCAATGTGAACCGTCGCCTGCTCGCGCTCAACTTCGAGTTCCAGAACGAAGAGCACGACATCATCCAGTTCGCCCTGTTCGCAGGCTTCGTCACCAGCCCGACCAAACGCACACTCACCGTATCGGTGAACTCGCGCTTCTCGTTCCTGCTTAACGACCTCACCTCGCAGTTCACCCGCTTCGAGCTGGCCGAGTTCACGGCCCTGCGCTCCAGCTACGCCAAGGAGTGCTACAGGAGGCTCAAGCAGTACCGACAAACCGGTGTGTGGAAGGTCAGCCTTGAGGACTTCCGCCGACTGCTCGACGTACCCAAATCGTATCGGCCGAGCGAAATCAACAAGTATGTTCTTAAGCCGATTGAGGAGGAGTTGGGACCTCTGCTGAATCTGAAGGTGCATCGCAAGTACCTGAAGAAGAAGCCGGGACGTGGCCGCGCTTCCCTTGTCGGGTTCGAATTTGAATTTGACCCGGAGAAGGTACCCGGCGGCGCTCCCGCTCCGCGCGTGGAGCTGTCCGGCTCCGTGGTGACCGATGAGGCGAGGAAGTCGCTCAGGGACGTGTCGAAGACGCCCGTGGTTTCTTTCTGATGCTAAAAGTTTTGGTTTTCATGGTTTTTCGTTGGATCCTTGGCTTCTGTGGCTCTCGTTGCCTTTGCTCTTGGCCTTGATGGTGGTTGCTTCTCTGTGCTCTTGTGGCTTCTGTCTGTAGCTGTCATTGGCTTGGGACTGCTTGGTTCTCATTG
>OLWB01003852.1_pt1 | contig 10358 bp, 8 predicted proteins | sample 1673331 | NCBI WGS metagenome assembly OLWB01 (sample SAMEA3178943, study PRJEB25190) | human gut metagenome | biome: human gut; feature: human-associated habitat; material: faeces | place: Austria | collected 2013 | reverse complement strand
TACAGGCCCTCTCAGTCGGCTGCGCCGACAGCTCTCCCAGAGGGAGAGCCAAGGCTGTAGAGCTCGCTGCCCTCAGCGGGCCGCAAAACAGACACCCTTAGATACCCATACACCGCCGATGGACGGCGGGGACAGCGGGAAAGGAGGAAGGATTTCCGTTGAAGAAACCGAAGGTACAGCAAAAAACCGAGCGGCGCATATCGGCGGCCCTGCGGCTGGTGCTGGTGGCGGTGCTGCTGCTGGCCCAGATCGCGCTGGTGCTGGTGCTCAATGACCTGCTGCGGCAGAGAATGGCCATCGCCTATACCCTGCTGGAGCTGGTGGCCCTGGCCTACGTCTTCCGCATCAACAGCCGCCCCGGCGGCGGCTCGTACAAGCTGGGCTGGACCCTGCTGATCCTGACGGTGCCGGTGGTGGGCCTGATCCTGTACTGGCTGTGGAACGGAGATCATCCCCAGAAGCGGCTGGACCTGAAAAAACTGCCCCGGCCCCGGGAGTCCGACGCCCGGCAGGAGCACAGCCGCCTGCAGGTGGAGCACCTGCGGCGGGAGCACCCGGAATGGGGCCGCCTGGCGGCGTATCTGGACCGGCAGGGCTTCCCCCTGTACACCGGCACCGGGGCCGTGTATCTGCCCACCGGCGAGGCGTATCTGGAGGACCTGCTGGAGCGCATGGAGCAGGCGGAGCACTTCATTTTCATGGAGTTTTACATCATGGCCGAGGGGCAGCTGTGGGACCGGCTGATGGATATTTTCCGGCGGAAGGCCGGACAGGGCGTGGAGATCAAGGTGCTGTTCGACGACTTCGGCAGCATGATGCGCATGTCCGAGGAGGCCGTGGAGGAGCTGCGGCGCATAGGGGCGGAGGTGCTGATCTTCAACCCGGTGCACCACTATGTGAACCGCCTGTACTTCAACTATCGGGACCACCGGAAGATCGCCTGCATCGACGGGGACACCGCCTATACCGGCGGGGCCAACATCGCCGACGAATACGCCAACCTGATGGAGCGGTTCGGCTATTGGAAGGACGACGGCATCCGGCTGGAGGGCCAGGGGGCCTGGACCCTGACTCGGGAGTTCATCTATATGTGGGAGCGCATGGGCGGCGTCATGCACCAGGAGCACGACTATTACCGGCCCCACGGCGACGCCCCGGGCCAGGGCTTCGTGCAGCCCTTTGTGGACGGGCCGGACAGCAACCCGGTGTCCTCCGCCGAGGATGCGTTTTTGCAGCTGATCGGCGGGGCCAAGCACATGGTGTATATCACCTCCCCCTATCTGGCCATTGACGAGTCCATGGAGAAGGCCCTGTGCATGGCCGCCGGCAGCGGGGTGGACGTGCGGCTGATGATGCCGGGGATCCCGGACCACAAATTCGCCTTCATGGTGGCGGAGAGCTATTTCGGGGAGCTGCTGGACCACGGCGTGAAGATCTATCGGTTCACCCCGGGGCTGCTGCACGGGAAAACCGTTCTGGCGGACCGGGAGGCGGCCTTTGTGGGGTCCGTGAACATGGACTACCGCAGCTTCCAGCTGCACTTCGAGTGCGGCACCCTGCTGTACGGCGCGCCGGCCCTGGAGACCCTGCTGGAGGACATGGACGGCATTATGGAAAAGTCCCGGCAGGTGACCCGGTCCGACTGGGAGCACCGCCCCCTGCTGCACCGGGTGCTGGGGGGCCTGCTGCGGCCCTTCGCCATGTGGATGTAAATATCAAAAAAAGCAGGGCTTTTTTGATAAAGAATTGCAGTCTGCCGCGCGCATAATTTGTTCGCTGAAAGCGAACAAATTCCACACTTGCAGACTGAGAAGTGTTTTTTGCGACGTACACGCCCAACGGAAGTCCCCTTGGGGGGCGCCGCCGCAAAAAACGGATTGCATTTGATTTGCCGCCTGCGGGCGGCAAACTCTGCGAGGCTTTTACAACAGACTCAAAAGAGACCGTATTCTTCCGAATACGGTCTCTTTTTATGCTTTATGGCTCCAGCGTGTGCAGGAGACGGTCGGTGAGGGACACGGTCAGGGCGGCCGCAGCGGCCAGGGCCACCGTCACCGCTCCGCCGCACCACAGCACCGCCCGGTAGGCAAACCGGCGCATTACCGCTCCCCTCCCCCGCTGACGATGTGGTAATAGGCGTTGGAGGTAATCCGGTACACCAGGGTGTACAGCACGGCAAAGGCCAGGAAGCTGGCGGCGGTGGTGCCCACCAGCAGGCGGGTGTTCCAGAGGTTGAACAGAAGCAGCAGCTTATGGACAAAGGGGAAGGCGAAGGCCAGGTGCAGTCCCGCCAGCAGCAGCGGCAGGAAGAACACCAGCAGCAGCTGGCTGTTGATGCTGGAGCGGATGTCCCGGCGGGTCATGCCCACCTTCTGCATGATGTCGAAGCGGGCCTGGTCCTCGTAGCCCTCGGAGATCTGCTTATAATAGATGATCAGCACCGCCGCCAGGGAGAAGCCCACGCTGAGGAGGATGCCCAGGAAGAACAGGCTTCCGTAGGACCCGTAGAAATCTCCGCGATTTTCCGCCAGGGACTCCACGCCCAGCACGCCGTTTTCCATCAGGCCGCCGTCCTGGGCCGTGCGGCGGATGGCCTCGGCCACGGGGTCCGCGGCGTCGGGAAGCTGGCGGTCCAGGTCAAAGCCATAGTACCAGGTGCGGGACACGCCCATATTGGCCCGGTTCATCACCTGCTCCAGGGCGTCTGCGGCGGAGAGGTCCGGGACGATGAGCCACAGCTGGGTGACGACGCTGGCGGAGTCGCTGCCGGAAGGAGAAAAGTTATCCAGCAGGCCCGCCACCTGCCAGGTGGGGCCGTTCTGAAGGGTCAGGGAGGTCCCCTGATAGCCGGTCCGGCTGCGGCAGACGTACACCTGCCCCTGGGGCAGGGTCAGGTCCGTGCCCATGGCGGCGTTGTAATCCGCCAGGGGGATCAGGGTCACATCCACGGGATTGCCGAAGCCCTCATTCGGGGAGAGCACCCCGTCCCGGAGGGTCATCACCGAGGACACGGAGCGGTACTCCCAAACATTGGCGGCGGACATACCGCTGCGGCGGACGGCGTCCGCCACGGCGGTGCGCAGAGGCGTCAGGTCCCCGGACTGGCTGGCCCGGTCCGGGAAGTAGGCGGTGATGTTTTCATCCCGGGGATAGCGGGTGTGCAGGGAGTCCTCCGCGCCGAAATACAGGCAGGTGGTGGAGGAGAGCATCACCAGCACCATAGTGCCCAGGATGCAGATGGAGGCAAGACCCGCGCCGTTGCGCTTCATGCGGTAGACCAGGGAGGAAACGGACACGAAATGCCGCTTCTGATAGTAAAACCGGGGGTTCTTCTGCAGCAGGCGGCACAGGGCCACGGAGCCGGAGATGAACAGCAGATAGGTGGCCAGGATCACCATCAGCACGGCGGCGAAGAACCAGGTCAGGGCCGCCAGCGGCTCCCGGATGGTGACGGCCAGGTAATAGGCCCCGGCCAGCAGCAGGATGCCCAGCACCGCCAGGGCCCAGTTGGCCCGGGGCGGCTTCTCCCCCTCCGCCTGGCTGCGCATCAGCTGCACGGCGGTGGAGCGGCCCACCCGCACCAGGGATGAGATCAGGATCAGCAGGAAAATGCCGGCGTAAAGCCCCAGGGTCAGGAGCAGGCCCCCGGCGGACACCCGGTACACCATGTCCGTGGCCGCGCCCACCATCCGCAGCAGGCCCAGCTCCGCCAGCTTGCCCAGCAGGATGCCCAGGGCCAGGCCCCCGGCCAGGGAGATGCCGCCGGAGAGCAGGGTCTCCCAGCAGAGGACCGCTTGCCCATGCCCAGGACGTTATACAGGGCAAACTCCCGGTTCCGGCGGCGGATCAGGAAGGAATGGGTGTAAAACAGCAGCAGCAGAGAAAACACCCACAGCACAAAGCTGCCCAGATTCAGGATCACCTGCACGGAGCCGCTGCCGGGCAGCGTTCCCTCCGGCAGCCGGGACAGGGCCACAAGAATGTAGAAAAACGACACGGTGCCCACGCCGGTCAGCAGATACGGTACGTAGAGGCGGCTGTTTTTCCGGATGCCGTCCCAGGCCAGATGACGGTACAGCTTCATGCCCGGTCACCGCCTGCCTGGAGCATGGTCAGGGTGTCCGCGATCTTCTGGTACAGCTGCTCGTCGGTGCACTGGCCGCGGTACAGCTGGTGGAACACCTGGCCGTCCTTGATGAACAGCACCCGCCCGGCGTGGCTGGCGGCCTTGACGGAGTGGGTGACCATGAGGATGGTCTGCCCCTGGCGGTTGATCTGGGCGAACAGGTCCAGCAGCTCGTCGGTGGAGCGGCTGTCCAGAGCGCCGGTGGGCTCATCAGCCAGGATCAGCCGGGGATGGGTGATCAGCGCCCGGGCCACGGCGGCCCGCTGCTTCTGGCCGCCGGACACCTCGTAGGGATACTTGTCCAGCAGCTCCAGGATGCCCAGCTGGCGGGCGATGGGGTCCAGCCGGGCCTTCAGCTCCCGATAGGGCCGCCCGGCCAGCACCAGGGGCAGGTAGATGTTGTCCCGCAGGGTGAAGGTGTCCAGCAGGTTGAACTCCTGGAACACTAAGCCCAGGTTGTCCCGGCGGAAGGCCGCGGCGTCGGACTCCCGGACGGCGGACATGTCCCGGCCGTCCAGCTCCACCCGGCCGGCGGTGGGCTTATCCAGAGCCGCCAGGATGTTCAGCAGGGTGGTCTTGCCGGAGCCGGACTCGCCCATAATGGCCACGTATTCGCCCTCCTCCACGGAGAAGTCCACCTGCCGCAGGGCCGTGACCTGGCTGCCGCCGAAGCGGGTGGTATAGACCTTTTTCAGGCCCGTTACATTCAGAATCTGCATATTGATGCCTCCTTATTGACAGGGCCTATTATAGCAGGCCGGGGAAATGCGCCGCCATCGAATGGGCTTACATTTCCCCGGTCTGAGCTTACATTTTTGTCACTCGTGGGTGCGGACGTTGATGAACTCCGCACGGAGCTTGGAATAGAGGATGGTCTGGCTGCTGTACAGGCCGCAGTAGCCGGAGAGGAGATAGCTCAGGGCGCAGGCCACGGCAAAATACGGCGCACCGGCGGAGCCGAACAGCTCCACGCTCAGCAGCACCGAGGCCACCGGGCAGTTCACCGCCCCGCAGAACACCGCCACCAGGCCGATGGCCCCGCCGAACCCGGCGGGCAGGCCCAGCAGGCCCCCCATGAAGCAGCCGAAGGCAGCCCCCACGAAGAACGACGGCACCACCTCGCCGCCCTTGAAGCCGCAGCCGATGGTGACGGCGGTGAACAGGATCTTCAGCAGCCACGCCCAGCCATTGGCCTCCCCCGCCAGGGCCCGGGCGATGACGTCCATGCCCGCGCCGTTGTAGTCGCCGTTTGTCAGAAGGCTCATGCCGATCAGCAGGACAGAGCCTGCCAGCACCCGGACCCAGGGGCTTCTGAACCCCCGGTCCAGCAGGCGCTCCGTCCAGTGAAGCCCCTTGCAGAACAGGATGCTGACCACGGCGCACAGAATGGCCAGGGCCACCACCGGCACCATGGTCTCCAGCGTCACAGGGGGCATGGCCACCGCGAACCGGGTGGGCTCCACCCCCATGAGGGCGGATACACCGAAGGCCGCCATGGCGGCGGTGATGCAGGGCACCAGGCCCGCGTAATACAGCACGCCCACGCTGATGACCTCCAGGGCGAACACCGTGGCGGTGAGGGGCGTGCCGAACAGGGCGGCGAACACGCCGCTCATGCCGCACAGGGTGGCAAGGGGCAGGTCCTTTTCCCCCAGGCGCAGGAGCTTGCCCGCCTGGAAGCCCAGGCCGCCGCCGATCTGAAGGGCCGCACCCTCCCGGCCGGCGCTGCCGCCGCACAGGTGGGTAATGACGGTGGACACGAAGATCACCGGCACCAGCAGAATGGGGACGCTTTCGCCGAAGTGAACGGACTCAATGATGGCGTTGGTGCCCTTGCCCTCCAGATGGCAGAGCTTGTAAAGCCCCACGATGGCAAGGCCCCCCACCGGCAGCAGGTACAGAATCCAGGGGTGCGCCCCCCGGATGGCCGTGGCGTAATTGACGCCGATATGAAACAGGGAGCCGATCACGCCGCCGGCCACACCGATGATGCCGCCCAGCAGCACCCATTTTCCCAGCGCCGCCGGGTATGCTCCCATATGCATTATGGTCTTTTTCCACTTATCCACCGCTTGCCGCCGTCCTTTCCGCCCGTTCCCCCAAAAAATCTTCTTCCTTTTATAGCCAGCTTTTTTCGACAGTCTCTTTATAGCATCTTTATGGTTTGGTGTCAATCCGGCATATCAGCCATTCCCTGTTTCCGCAAAAACAGGGGCCTGCCTCCCGAAAAGCAAAGCCCCCGTCCTGTTTCATTTTGCTTCAGCTGCCCAGATGAAGCACCTGGAGAAGCAGAAGCCAGCTGAGCCCATAGTAGGTGACCACAGCCACCAGATCGTTCACGGTGGTAATCAGCGGCCCGGAGGCCACGGCAGGGTCCACCCCGATTCGCTTGAAAAACATGGGAATCAGCGTTCCCACGGCGCTGGAGATAAACATGGCCAGCAGAAGCGCCGCGCCGATGCACACCGAAACCGCAAACGCATATTGGGCGGGATATCCCTTGCCCAGCATGATGTAAGCGCCCACAAACAGCACGGAAAGACTGCCCAGAATCAGCCCGCTGAACAGCCCCACCCGCATCTCCTTGCAGACGAGGCCCAGCTTTTTCCGGGCGGTGATCTCCTTGTCCATCAGCACACGGATGGTGACAGCCAGCGACTGCGTTCCCACATTTCCCGCCATATCCAGGATCAGCGACTGGAACGCCATAATGATCGTCAGCCGGGACACGACCTTCTCGAATGCGCCCACAACGCCTGAAACAACCATTCCCAGCACCAGCAGCACCAGCAGCCAGGGCATCCGCTTTTTCAGGCTTGCCCGCAGCGGCTCGTGCAGATCCTCCTCCGCGGAAAGGCCGCCCAGCTTCGCATAGTCGTCGCTCATCTCGTCGTCCACCGCTTCCACCAGGTCCCTCAGGGTGATGACGCCGAGAATGCAGTTGGAGGCATCCAGCACGGGAATGGCGCTTTCCGAGTAGCTTTTCAGCCGCTCGATACAGTCCTCCGTGCGCTCGCTGCAGTAGACATACGGGAACCTGTGCTGGATAAGGGGCGCGATAGCCGCGTTCTTTTCCGCAATAAGCAGAGCGCGCAGCTCCACCGTGCCGCAGAAAAAGCCGTTTTCCGCCGTCACAAAGAGCATTTGGATATTATCGTTTTCCTTCGCCTGGTCCATAAGCGCCCGGGTGGCCTGGCCCACCGTCATTTCCGAATCCAGCGAAATGAAATTGGCGCTCATTCTGCTGCCGATCTCGTCCTCGTCAAACGACACCAGCAGCTCAATCTTTTTCCGAAGCGCTCCGTTGAGCAGCCCGATCATCGCTGACCTGTCGCTGCCGGGCAGTTCCCGCAGAATGTCCGCCGCAGCATCCGGGTCAATCTTTTCCAGAATGAAAACAGCTCTTGCCGTGTCGATGTCCTTCAGGAAGACAGCCGCCTCCTGGGGCTCGACATACTTGAAAATACCGGCCAGCTTGTCCGGCTCAATGGAGCGGATCAGCCGCATCCTTCCAAGCCGGTCCATCTGCTCCATGGACTTGGCAATATCGCTGTTATGATAGTTCTCCAGCTGCTCCTGGATCATCTTCGGCGAAAGGTCATCCCTTATCAGCGCCGCGATCTCATCCGCGCAGCCTCCGCTTTTGAGGTTCTTGTCTTCGTTGAACATTGCCATGGTATTACCGCCTTTCAATTAAAATCGCATCGTGTTCCTAATTGAAAGTGAAGCCGGGCAATGTGCTGTCATATCCGGCCTTTATTTACCTGTACGAGCCGACGCAAAGCAAGCGCCGGACACAGCGGCACATTGAATACTTCGCCCGTAACTGTCACCTAAGCTCACTTTGCTCACCTCTTTCTGGAATAAAAGTCGATTGCTTTGTCATGATACCACTGTCGCGCGGTCCTGTCAACCCGGGACCGGACGCTGCCGCCTCTCCCCTTTCTCTCGTTTTTTCTGAGAAGCTGAAAAATTTTCAGGGAAGCTGATTTTCTATGATTTTCCCTGTTGATTCCGGAGAACATTTGCCGTATACTATGAGATGGAAGCAAAAAGATCCCAAGTGCTATCACCTATTACAACAATCAGGAGGAAAAGCAAGATGAAATACGGTCGTACTTTCAATTTCTCCGCAGGTCCTGCCATGATGCCGGAGCCTGTTCTGGAGGAGATCCGCGACGAGATGATGAACTATCGGGGCAGCGGCATGTGCGTCATGGAAATGAGCCACCGCTCCAAGGTGTTCCAGCAGATCGCCGACGAGGCCCAGGCCGACCTGCGCAAGCTGATGAACATCCCCGATAACTACAAGGTCCTGTTCATCCAGGGCGGCGGCACCCTGCAGTTTGCCATGGTGGCCATGAACCTGATGAAGAACGGCAAGGCCTGCTATGTGGAGACCGGCGCGTGGTCCAAGAAGGCCATTGCCGAGGCCAAGAAGTATGGCGAGGTGCAGGTGGTTGCCTCCTCCGCCGACAAGAACTTCTCCTATATCCCCGACTGCTCCGATCTGGACATCCCCGAGGATGCCGACTATGTCTACATCTGCGAGAACGAGACCATCAACGGCACCACCTGGAATAAGCTGCCCAACACCAAGGGCCACATTCTGGTGTCCGACCAGTCCTCCATGTTCCTGTCCCGCCCCTGCAACGTGGCCGATTACGGCCTGATCTGGGCCGGCGTGCAGAAGAACGTGGGCCCCGCCGGCATGGCCGTGGTCATCATCCGGGAGGATCTGATCCGGGACGACCTGGATCCCAAGACCCCCATTTACATGAAGTATAAGACCCATGCCGACAACGACAGCATGTACAACACCCCCAACTGCTGGGCCATCTACTGCTGCGGCAAGGTGTTCAAGTATCTGCTGAGCATCGGCGGTCTGGAGGAAATGGAAAAGCGCAACATCGCCAAGGCCAAGGTCATCTATGACTTCCTGGATTCCTCCAAGCTGTTCAAGGGCGCCGTGGTGCCCCAGGACCGCAGCCTGATGAACATCCCCTTCGTCACCGGCGACAAGGAGCTGGACGCCGCCGTGGTGGCCGCCTCCAAGGAGGCCGGGTTCGACAACCTGAAGGGCCACAAGTCTGTGGGCGGTCTGCGGGCCTCCGTGTACAACGCCATGCCCATCGAGGGCGCACAGGCCCTGGTGGACTTTTTGACCAAGTTCGAGGCCGAACACAAGTAAAAGACGCAAAATCTGCACCAGCCGGAGGACAGGGTTCTCCCCTGTCCCCTGAAATTCGACAACAAACTGTATTATGGAAGGAGATTATTACGATGCGTATTCTGGTTACTGACGGTATGGACAAGACCGCTATGGCGCAGCTGCGGGAGCAGGGCCACGAGGTGGTGGAGCAGTTCTATGAGCCCGATCAGCTGGGCGCGGCTCTGCGGGATTTCGACGTGGCCGTGGTCCGCTCCAAGACCAAGGTCCGCAAGGAGCACATTGACGCTGCCAAGGGCGGCAAGCTGAAGATGATCATCCGCGGCGGCGTGGGTGTGGACAACATCGACGTGAAGTATGCCGAGGAGAACGGCATCACCGTGAAGAACACCCCCCGCGCTTCCTCCCAGTCCGTGGCCGAGCTGGCCATGGGTCATATGTTTGCCTGCGCCCGGTATCTGTCCATCGCCGGTCACACCATGCGCGAGGGCAAGTGGGAGAAGAAGGCCTATGGCAAGGGCATCGAGCTGCAGGGCAAGACCCTGGGCATCGTGGGCTTCGGCCGCATCGGCCAGCACCTGGGCGTGATGGCCAAGGCCATCGGCATGAAGGTCATCGCCTTTGATATCTATCAGGTGCCCGTGATCTCCGAGCAGCTGGACATCCCCTATGTGGAGATGGATGAGCTGCTGGCCCAGTCCGACTTCATCTCTGTCCACGCTCCCGCTGTGGACGGCGGCGCTCTGATCTCCGCCGAGAACATCGCCAAGATGAAGGATGGCGTGGTGGTCATCAACACCTCCCGCGGTACCAACGTGGACGAGGCCGCCCTGCTGGCCGCTCTGGAGTCCGGCAAGGTCCGCGCCGCCGGTCTGGACGTGTACGCCGATGAGCCCGCCAGCAATGTGGCTCTGTACAGCCATCCCATGGTGTCCTGCACGCCTCATATCGGCGCCGCCACCGTGGAGGCCCAGAAGCGCATTGGCCAGGAGATCGTGGAGATCATTGCCGCTATGTAACCTGCCTCGGCGGCGCCGTCCCCCGGCCCCTGCTTCCTGCCCA
>OLWB01003848.1_pt1 | contig 10362 bp, 5 predicted proteins | sample 1673331 | NCBI WGS metagenome assembly OLWB01 (sample SAMEA3178943, study PRJEB25190) | human gut metagenome | biome: human gut; feature: human-associated habitat; material: faeces | place: Austria | collected 2013 | reverse complement strand
GTAAGCATAGTCCGCACGAGCGAACATACCGAACATGGTGGATACAGCGTTCTGGTTTCCGCTATTTCTTAAGTCAGAGCTAGCACCGTTGTTGATTACCCAAGTGTTGGGATCATCTTCGAATGGATAGTTGATACGACCTGCCTGGATCCAACGTCCTAAACCCTCACGAAGTGCCTCTGTACCAATCACAGCATTGATCGTATGATCGTCATTGATTGTTTTGCTATAAGTAGCGGTGTTTGTCCATTGATAATCTAACCAATAGTTTGCTTGCTCGTAGAACTCGTTGTTGTTACGTCCTTCTTTATTGGTCATGATCGTACGTTTGTTCATCCAGAAGTCCCATGCGCCACCTAAACGTGCGCTGAACTGAGTACGGATCTTCAAATTCTCTCCAAGGCTTTCTAAAGGCATAATCTCTGCGTAGATAGCTGATTGGGCACGTAAGAAACGACGACGATTGTCCTTGCCATAATCAACGGACATTGGTGCGCTCTCAGCACGTCCTCCTTCGGCATTTTGTGAACCGGAATAATCACCGCCAACTGTGTAGATAGGTACCCAAGGTTGGATGGAGAAGGTCTTACCGAAGGTATTATCATCACCTTGACGACCGCGTTCTCCTGAGTTCTCGATTACGGCGATGTTGGTATTCTGACCGATATTGAACCACTTGTTCACGAAGAAGTTTGTATTCGCACGCAAGGAATAACGACGGAACCATGACTCCTTGATCGTACCTTCACGATTCATGTAGCCTAAGCCTACTGAATAAGTCGCTTTTTCACCACCTCCGGTGATAGAAATCTGGTGATCTTGCACCTTACCGGTTTGAACTACTTCGTCGTACCAATTCGTGCCGGCACGAGCTTCTTCCTCAGAGTAGCCGTCCTCAAGCATTTGGTAGTAAGCGGAACGAGACCAAGTGTTCTCACCATTGTCTTTGTAAGAAGCTTCCCAAGCTGCGATACTGCCGTATTGAGAGATGATCTGTTCTTTACTATAACCAGCAGGTTTGATAGCATAAGGCATTGTTAAATGACCTGTACCGTCTTTACCTATTGAACCGAACTGGGCGTGGTTTACTGTTTGGCCACCGCGGTAGTTGAATAAATTACGTTGCCCTTCTTCTTGGAATTCCATAGCTTCCCAAGCGTTCAACAGACCATAACCGTCATTGGCCATCTTGGCTACACCGAAGTAACCGTTATAAGATACTTGTACACGGTCGTTCTTTTTTCCTTGTTTAGTCGTGATAACGATAACACCATTTGCACCTTTCGCTCCATAAATAGCGGAAGCAGCAGCGTCTTTCAAGATCTGCATGGATTCAATATCATTCGCATTTACCGCATCGATATCTACTCCTTGTACACCATCGACAATGATCAACGGGTCTGAGCCGTTTACGGAACCCACACCACGTATACGAATCGTTGTCTCCCCTAATGGACCACCACCTGCTTGTACAAATACACCAGCAGCTTTTCCTTGCAAAGCCTCAGCGAAATTGGAAACAGGAGTCTCTTTTAACTCATCCGTAGCGACAACAGCCACAGATCCGGTAATATCCTTCTTCGCTTGTGTACTATAACCAGTAACGACGACTTCATCCAAAGCTTGTGAATCCTCGACCAGCGTGATCTTGATGTTTGTCTGATTACTCTTCAAAGTAACCTCTTGAGTTACGTATCCGATATAAGAGACTACTAAGATGGCGTTTGCGGGCACATTCTCTATAATGGCTCGTCCATCCATATCAGAAATATTTCCGATAGTAGTTCCTTTTACGACTACGTTGGCTCCAACGATAGGACCAGATTTATCCACGATGTGGCAGTTAATCTGTCGTCCATCTTGCTGGACACTCATAAATCCCGTACTAGGTGTAGGATACAGATGATCTGTTTCTGTTGCAAAGGCCGTTCCGGCTCCGTACAGAAGAAAAGAAGCTCCTAAGACTAATGGCTTCCATGATACAACATTTCTCATACAAATTTAGAATTTAAGGTATAATAAAATAAAAAACACAAACTTTTAACAAAATGAATTCACTACTCTCTCATACCTCTAAGGTATATTACATCTGTTTACATCTTAAAATAAGTAAACATCACTCTCTTCTTTTCAACTTCTTTTGTGTAGCTTCTTCATTATCATGGTTTTAATTATGAAAATCACTTCTTGTTTTTTTCATGATATTAAAAAAAACGACTAGTTGAAACGATCGTTTCATTTAGTCGTTTGTAAAGATATGTCTTTTTTTTGACACATGCAACTTTTTGTTCATTTTTTTTTATTTTATCTTATTGCTAATGGGAAAGATAACCTTTTCTTCCCACAAAAAAGCTCTTCTTTTTCAAATCCTCTTTCCCCCTTCTCGAAAACGCAAGATTTAAACGATCGTTTCAACTAGTCGTTTTATGAAAAAACATTTAGACCATAAGTATTATAGATGAGTAATAGCTACAAGCTGTGATGTTGTGTCTATATGAAAAAATCAAATTGTTAAGTAGATTGTGTTTTTTGATTTATACCTTAAATTCTAATTTTATGAGTAATGTAGTATTTTGGAGACAGGTGTTTCTGGGAGCCTCTTTATTCCTTTGCGGCGGATATCCCATCATCGCTGCGGAAGTTGGCGATTTAACACCAAACGTAGGAACTCGTAGCCTACAACAAGATGGACGTAGAGTCATTTGTGCTATTTCAGACAAAGCCGGACCAATTGTAGGGGCAAATGTCCTTGTTAAAGGAACCACTATCGGAAATATCTCCGATATGGACGGACGTGTTATTTTAGAAGGTGTGCCTAGTAATGCGATTTTAGTTGTGTCTTACATTGGCTATGTCAGTCAAGAAATTCCTTTAAAAAGTAGTCAGACGAATGTGAGGATTCAATTGGTGGAAGATACTCAAGCTTTGGATGAAGTGGTAGTAGTTGGATATGGTACGCAATCGAAGAAGGACATTACCGGTTCTGTTGCTGTTGTTTCTACAGACGCTATCCACGAGACTCCGGTGGCGACTTTCGCCGAGGCTTTGCAAGGAAAAGCATCCGGTGTGTATATCTCTAATTCCGGAGGTCCCAGCGGTGAGACTACGATCCGTATTCGTGGTGTGGGTTCTCTTAATAGTTCAGACCCGTTGATTGTTGTGGATGGTGTATCCGGGGTGGATATCAGTTCCGTAAACCCGAATGATATTGAGTCTATGCAAGTGTTGAAGGATGCTTCAGCTACCGCTATTTATGGTGCACAAGGTGCGAATGGCGTAATTATCATTACGACGAAGCAGGGTACGCGTGCTGATCGTGTTCGTGTCTCTTATAATGGATATTTTGGTGTCGCTAAGATGGCTAACAGCGGTTATGATTTGTTGAACGGTTGGGAATCGATGGAATTCGAGGAATTAGGACAGCAGAATCTGTATAACTATCGTGGTTTGGCAACCTCTCATCCTCAATTCGGGCAAATCGCCGCTACGGGTGGTAAAGGTATTTCGATGCCTTATGCGATTAAGCCGGCCGGTTATAGCGAACAGCAGATTATTGATATGTATGGGAGCGTAGAGGCTTGGGAAAAGTCGTATGTAGACGATGGAAGCAGCTCTTGGGCCCGATCCGCATATTATCAGATGTTGGCCGACGGTTATTCCGATGCGGAGGCTCGTAAGGGTACCAATTGGTACGATGAGATTGTACAGACCGGAAAGATCCAAGATCACCAGATCTCTTTGGTGGGTGGTGGCGAGAAAGCTACTTATTCTGTCTCTTTGGGTTATACAAATCGAGAGGGTACGATCCAGAATTCTTATTTCAAACGTTACTCTTTACGTACGAATACGACCTATAATCCTAATAAGTATTTCACGATGGGCCAAAATACGAACCTTGCCGCTATGGAAACGGGAGGAGAGTCTGGTCGTCAAGGAGACGCGAACACGTTCGCTAAGACTTATACCATGAATTCGTGGGTACCTATATATAATGTAGGAGGTGATTATACGGGATCCGTGGCACCTAATGCGGGCCGTGATATTTCCGCCGTGCATCAGGTAGCTATGAATGAGAATGATTGGACACGCATGTTTCATGGACAGACTGCGGTTTTTGCCGAGCTTTCCAATCCTTGGATCGAAGGTCTGAAGCTTCGTTCTCAGTTTAGCGCTCGCTTGAATGGTATGTGGAGTTTGGAGATGACCGAACGTCAAAATATGGCGAACAAAGAGGCTTCTGCCAACAATACATTGACTGAGACGGGCAACTGGCGTTTGAACTGGCAGTGGACAAATACGGCTACTTATACCAAGAAGATTCATGAAGATCATAATATTACCGTTGTTTTGGGTACGGAGGCTATCAAACAAGGTGTCGGCCGTTATATGCAAGGAACCCGTATCGATTACATCTTCGAGAGCGATCCGAATACTTGGACGCTGGATAATGGTTCTTCTTCTAATATAGGTAACTCTAGCCGTTATCAAAGAAAAGTGACTATGTTCGGCCTTTTCGGACGTGCGGACTATTCTTATAAGGGTAAATATTTGGCGACATTCACGATTCGCCGCGACGCTTCTTCCAAGTTTGGTTCCAAGAACCGTTGGGGTAACTTCCCTTCCGCCTCCTTGGGATGGCGTATGTCTGACGAGAAATTTATGGAGCCTACCCGGAAATGGTTGGATGACTTTAAGCTGCGTGCCGGTTATGGTACGACCGGTAATTCGAATATTGGTTCTTACAACTATGCGTTCCAGTATGGTACGGGAAATTATTATATGTATCCTATCACGGGATCGGATTCAGAGACTTCTCCCGGTTATGTGCTCTCGAACTTGGGTGACTCGGACGCTAAATGGGAAACCACAAAAATGTTTAATATAGGTTTCGACCTTACGGCTTTGAGTAACCGATTGACCGCCGGATTTGACTTTTATGTAAAGAATACCTCAGACTTGCTTGTGCCTGCTAACTGGTCTGCGCTGGTTGGTAACGCATCAAAGCCTAGTATCAATATCGGTGATATGAAGAACAGAGGTATTGATTTGTCCATTGGATGGAGGGACAAAGTTGGCGAGTTCGGTTATAACATCACGGCTAACATCTCAAGATACAAGAATGAGGTTACCCGGTTGGGATCTTCTGATTTGTTCAATGATACTCGTTTGAGCAAGGTGAATATTACTACGGTGGGCCAACCTGTCGGAATGTTCTACGGGTATCAGATTGATGGTATTTATCAAAATGAGCAAGATGTTATTTCCTCGGGCGTTCTGCCTTATGGTGTGGCTACGGAAAACGATTTGGTCGCTTCCGCATGGGTAGGCCGATATAAGATGAAAGACGTGAACAACGATGGTAAGATCGATGCGGATGACCGTACGATTATCGGTAATCCTCATCCTGATTTGACCGGAGGTTTCAATATCTCTTTGACTTGGAGAGATTTTGATCTAAGTACTTACATGTATTACTCGATTGGAAATGATTTGTACAAACACTACGAGTACTATACGATGTTTGGAAACTTGCAGTCTAATTATTCGAAAGATCGTTTGGCGAAATCTTGGGATCCGGTGAATAATCCGAACGGTATTTATCCTTTGTGGACAACGACCTCGACCGAGGGCCCCGAGGCTGGTAACGAATCGAACTCCAATTATGTGCAAGATGGTTCTTATCTTCGGATGCAGACGTTGACTTTGGGGTATTCATTGCCTAAGAAGTTGCTGAAGAAGATCGGTTTCGAGAAGATACGTGTATACGGCCAGATCAGTAACGTGTTTACGATAACCGGTTATGATGGATTGGATCCGGAGGTTCGTTCGCATACTTCGTTCGAGAACGAATATGTATCAAGCGATATGAATAAAGGTATCGATTATGGATCTTATGGTATGCCTCGTCAGTTCTTGATGGGTGTGAATGTGACATTCTAACGTATGTGCTTTATAAACGATTAATTTGAATTCATTATGAAAAAAGTTCTTATATATTTTGCGATGGCGGTGGTTCTTGCGTTAGGCAGCACATCTTGTTCCGATTTCTTGGAGATCGAACCAGTAGGTGCGGTTAATGAAACCAATTTAACGGATCAGGAAGGTATTAATTATCTTCTTACCGGCATGTATTCAGCGTTAAATATTCCGGCGGCTACGACTAACTCTTATTTTGGGGCAAGCTTGACAAACTATACGTATGGTGATGTGATGGGCGGTGACGCTAATAAGGGGTCAACGGCTGCGGACCAATCGGACTTCACGTTGTTGGAGACTTTTAGCTTTACGACCGATAATTCCTATATCAAGCGTAAATGGGTGGCAGTATACGATGCGGTGGCTCGTGCTAATAATGTCATGCATTTGGCCGGTTTGATTAAAGATGAGCTTTCCGCTATACCGGGACAGGAGAAAGATTTTTATACCGAGGCCATAGCCCAAGCTCGTTTCATGCGTGGTTTTTATTTGTTTGAGGGTATCAAGAATTTTGGGGCGGCTATTCCTTATGTATCTTTGGAGGATTATGAGTCGTCCGTGAACCCACTGATATCGAATGTGGATGAGAGCGGTAACTATATTTATATTTGGGAACAGGTGGCTGAAGATTTGCAGTATGCTTATGATAATCTTCCCGGCGCATGGCCGGAAGAGCCCGGTCGTGCCAACAAATGGGCGGCTGGAGCGTTTTTGGCGAAACTGAGAATATTCCAGTCTTCTCCCTATAATGGAACGAATGGAACCTCCAACAAATGGACGGAGGCTAAATCGATTTTAGAAACGGTTATCGCTAATGGTACGGATAGCAAGGGCACGAAATATACCTTGACCCCGAGTTATGAGACGCTTTACACGGCGGGCGAGAGCGACTGGACGGGCGAGTCTGTGTTTGACGTCCAGATGGCAATCTCCGGTACGCAGTATTATACCAACGCGATCAATGGTAACTCTCATATCTCATTGTCTGGCAAGATTGGTTCCGGCTGGGGATTCTACCAGCCTTCTTATGACTTGGTGAATGCGCATATGGTGGATGAGAATGGATTGCCTTATCTCGATAAGTCGTATCAAAGCAAAACCTCGGTTACGACAATTGATGGCGATAATGTACCTCATACGGATTTGACGGTTTATACGGATCCTCGGGTTGATGTATCTGCGGGTCGTTTCAATGTGCCCTATATGGATTGGGATATACCAGTTACTATCGATGGCTGGATTCGTGATTTGGCGAATGGCGGTCCGTTCTTGAATAAGAAGAACCTGCCGAAAAAGGCGGATAAGGGAGGCTTGAGCTTGACTACAACCGGTGGCTCAACTGCCAAGAACTTCCACTTGATGCGTGTAGCTGAGCTTTACCTGCTTTATGCTGAGGCTTGTATAGAAACGGGTGATATCAATACTGCCAGAGAATATATCAACAAAGTTCGCGCACGTGCCGCACAAAGTTGTATCATGGCTGCCGACGCGAATAACAATATGGCTTTAACTTCTTCTCCATATGTATTGGAGGATAAGGTGAGCGGAAATACCATTGCTAATACGGCGGCTAATTATCGCATCGGCTTGTATCCTGCGAGTGGCTGGACAGTGGATAAGGCGATAAAAGCCTTGCGTTTCGAGCGTAGGATCGAGTTGGCGATGGAGGGGCATCATTGGTATGATCTTGTGCGCTGGAATGCGGCTTCTGAGGAGCTGGGTAATAAAGGTTCGGGCTTCTTGGCTTATGAAAAGAGATATTTGCTGAAGTACCAATCGGCTACGTATCCGGATAGATTAGTGACACTTCCGATCCCTAACGATGAAATTGTCACCATGGAAGGCGTATTAGTCCAGAATGAGAACTGGAAATAAATTGTAAGTTGATAATCATTGTGGGCCGGGCATGTGATATGTCCGGCCTTTTGTATATTTGTACCGTGAATTCAACAACCCGGTGAGGTTCGGTGTTCTTAAGATAAACAATAAATGAGGATCATTATGAGATTGGTGTATATTTATCATAGCGGATTCGCTTTGGAAGCGGATGGCTTTTCGATCTTGATCGATTATTTCAAGGATAGCGATCCGGACCCGGCCAAGGGATACGTGCGTAGCGAACTCTTGAAGCGTGCGGGCACATTATATATATTAGCGTCGCATTTTCATCCGGATCATTTTCATCCGGAAGTATTGAAATGGAAAGAGCAGAAGCCGGATATCAAATATATCTTTTCCAAGGATATATTGAAGCGTCGGAGGGCCAAGGCTGATGATGCTATTTATTTGAAGAAGGGGGATGCCTATCAAGATGAACTTCTGACCATCAAGGCATTTGGTTCCACGGATGTGGGGATCTCTTTCCTGATAGAGACAGAAGGCAGACGGATCTTCCATGCCGGCGACTTGAATAATTGGCATTGGAAAGACGAGTCCACCCCGCAAGAGGTAGCCGAGGCTGAGGGTAATTACTTGAAGGAACTGGATATAATAGCGAAAGAAACCTCTGTGATGGATCTCGTCATGTTCCCGGTCGATCCTCGTTTGGGTACCGATTTCATGAGGGGCGCCCAGCAATTTATCGATCGTATAAAAACAAGCGTATTTGTCCCGATGCACTTTTGGGAACGTCCGGCGGAGGTTATGGCTTTCGGCCCTTACGCCGAATCGAAAGGATGTCGTTATATCGTATTGTCTGTTCCGGGAGAAGGGACGGATATATAATATATTATTAATGTATAGGTTATTTTAAACGCATAAATTTATTAGGTATGGAAGTTAAAGGTAGATTTGACCATTTCAATATTAATGTATTGGATTTGGATAAGAGTATCGCTTTTTATAATAAAGCGTTGGGATTGAAAGAGCACCATCGTAAGGTAGCGGAAGACGGTTCGTTTATCTTGGTTTATCTAACGGATGAGCAAACCGGTTTCTTGATGGAGCTGACTTGGCTGCGTGACCGGAAAGAACCTTATGAGCTAGGCGACAATGAGAGCCATCTTTGTTTCCGGGTAGCCGGCGATTATGAGGAGGTACGTAAATACCACAAGGAAATGGGAGCGGTTTGCTTCGAGAATACCAAGATGGGATTGTATTTTATTAATGATCCGGATGACTATTGGATCGAGATATTACCGTTGCGATAATTCTCCATTATTATATAACAATGTTGCTTAACATAAGTTTTCGAAAAAAGAAGATAAAATGACAGGAATCTGTAAAATTTTCTTCAAATCGTATTGCAACTTGTGTTAAACCTCTTATATTTGCTACCTAGAAAGAGGAAAATCATTATTAATCCTAAATATAAAATCATGGAGAAGCCTTATGTAGTAGGTATCGATATAGGTGGTACCAACACTGTTTTTGGTGTAGTTGACGCAAGAGGAACAATCTTGTATAGTGGATCAATTAAGACTGGTAAATATGCAGACGTTAATGACTATGTAGCGGAATTAGCTAAAGGTCTGAAGTCTGTTATTGATCAGGCTGGTGGTCCGGATAAGATTAAAGGTGTGGGTGTAGGTGCTCCGAACGGAAACTTTTTCAACGGATGTATCGAATTCGCTCCGAACTTGCCTTGGAAAGGAATTCTTCCGTTGGCTGCTATGTTTGAAGAAAGATTGGGTATTCCTACGGCTTTGACCAATGACGCTAATGCAGCTGCTATCGGTGAAATGACTTATGGTGCTGCCCGTGGTATGAAAGACTTTATCATGATTACCCTGGGTACCGGTGTAGGTAGCGGTATTGTTATCAACGGTCAAATGGTGTATGGCCATGACGGTTTTGCCGGTGAATTGGGGCACGTGATTGCCCGTCGTGACGGTCGTATCTGTGGTTGTGGCCGTAAAGGTTGTTTGGAAACTTACTGCTCGGCTACTGGGGTAGCCCGTACAGCCCGTGAATTTCTAGCTGCTCGTACTGATGCCAGCTTGCTTCGTAACATTCCGGCAGAAAGTATCACTTCAAAAGATGTATATGACGCTGCCGTACAAGGAGATAAACTGGCACAGGAAATATTCGAGTTTACAGGAAATATTCTGGGTGAAGCTTTGGCAGATGCTATTGCATTCTCCAGTCCTGAAGCAATCGTATTGTTCGGAGGTTTGGCTAAATCAGGCGATTATATCATGAAACCGATTATGAAGTCAATCGATGATAATGTACTGAATATTTATAAAGGTAAGACAAAATTGCTCGTTTCTGAACTGAAAGATTCTGATGCTGCTGTATTGGGTGCCAGTGCTTTGGCTTGGGAGCTAAAAGATATCAAGGAATAATATCGATTTTATAATAAAGGTAATGAAAATCCCCGGGAGCTATTGTTTTCGGGGATTTTCTTTTTATATACCGGGAAAATTACAGTTTCTCACTGGGGAA
>OLWB01003843.1_pt1 | contig 10371 bp, 9 predicted proteins | sample 1673331 | NCBI WGS metagenome assembly OLWB01 (sample SAMEA3178943, study PRJEB25190) | human gut metagenome | biome: human gut; feature: human-associated habitat; material: faeces | place: Austria | collected 2013 | reverse complement strand
CAACTCTGGCCATGTAACCACAAGACTCTAAGAATGCAAGGAAAATAAATAATACAAAGATTTGCGGCACAAAGCCTAACACTGCGCCCAAACCGGCAATAATACCGTCAAGAATCAATCCTTGCAGCCAGTCCACACAGTTGATAGCATTCAGCCCATTTTCCACCAATACAGGGATTCCAGGTACCCAAACGCCGTAATCAGCAGGGTCCGGCTCTGTATAATTATATTGTTCGTATACGCCTAAGGCAGCAGTCAACTCTTCTCCCGATGAAGTCACATCTTCTGTAGCTAACGTTTCCTCATCTGTCACCGTATAAGAGGCTTCATCCGTTGGAGAGAATTGAGAAGCAAATTCCGCCAACTCTGTTTTGGCAACAGCAGGATCAAAATCTTCCGATTTGGTATCCAATGCAGCTGTTACCGCCTCCGTATCTATGCCCTGCTCTCCTGCATAATCGATAAAACCATTTACTACCTGCGATGCTTCTCCGAATTGGTCTGCATCTGCTGCATAAGAACTATCGCCAATTCCCAGCAAATGCCAGCCATCTCCGAACACACCATCATTGGCCCAGTCGGTAGCCCAAGTACCTACCGTAGTAACCGACACAAAATAAACAACAAACATAACCAAAACAAATATAGGCAAAGCCAACCAACGGTTGGTCACAACTTTATCAATTTTATCGGAAACAGTAAGGCCTTTGCTGTGTTTTTTATAACAGCTTTTAATGATAGAGGCAATATAAACATACCGTTCATTTGTAATGATACTCTCTGCATCATCATCCAATTCTTCTTCGGCCGCTTTTATATCTTTCTCAATATGCTCCAAAACGGTCTTATCAAGTTTTAATTGCTCTAATACTTTTTCGTCACGCTCAAAAATCTTAATTGCATACCAACGCTGTTGTTCCAAAGGCATATTATGTACGGCTGCTTCTTCAATATGTGCCAGCGCATGTTCTACAACACCGCTGAAGCAATGTTGAGGTACTGTTTTTGTATCTTTTGCAGCCTGAACTGCCGCTTGTGCTGCCTCTGTAATGCCCGTACCTTTTAATGCGGATATCTCCACCACTTTACATCCAAGTTGTTTTGAGAGCTCTTCCACATTAATTTTATCGCCATTCTTTTTCACAACATCCATCATGTTAATGGCAATAACCACAGGTATTCCCAATTCTGTCAGCTGTGTGGTTAAATACAAGTTACGCTCTAAATTGGTACCGTCAATGATATTCAGAATCACATCGGGACGTTCTTGAATCAAATAATTTCTTGCAACAACTTCTTCCAACGTATATGGCGAAAGAGAGTAAATTCCGGGAAGGTCCATAATAACAACATCGTTATGTTTTTTTAATTTTCCTTCCTTCTTTTCTACTGTAACCCCTGGCCAGTTACCAACAAATTGGTTTGCGCCGGTTAACGCATTAAACAGCGTAGTTTTACCACTGTTTGGGTTACCCGCCAGAGCAATTTTAATTTGCATTGCTTTTTCTTCCTTTCAAGCTAAGTTCAATCTCTTCTTATTCTATCTCAATCAACTCCGCATCTGCTTTACGAATGGATAGCTCATATCCTCTGATTGTAATTTCTACAGGATCTCCAAGAGGAGCTACTTTACGGATATAAACCTCTGTTCCTTTGGTCAACCCCATATCCATAATTCTACGCTTTGTTGCACCTTCTCCATGAAGTTTAACAACAGTAGCGGTTTCTCCTACCTTCACTTCTCTTAATGTTTTCAATTTTGTCCTCCCTTTCTGCCGCCGGACAGATTAAATCATAATTTTGGCAGCCATTTCTTTACTGATTGCAACCCTGGACTCTTTTACATTTACAATTAAATTTCCGCCATTGGTTGTAATAACAGTAACTGCTGCACCCGGAACAAATCCAAGATTTTCAAGATGAGCCCGTACTTCGGAATTTCCGCCTACTTTGCGGATAATGTGTTCTTTTCCCACATCTGCAAATGTCAATGGTATCATATTTATTCCCTCTTTTCGACAATATAAGACGAGTTACAACTAAATTGTAACGATTCCGCTTTTTTACTACCTCATTATTAAGTTAGCACTTGCTAACATTTTTGTCAAGGATATTACTTAACAATATTTTTGTCTAGTTTCTTCCGATTTCCGTGGGGAATCACAAAAAACATAAAACAATATAATATATGAAAAACATATACGCAATATCATTTAAAATATAGTCTTTCTCTCAAAATGAAATTTCATATTATATATTTTAAAAACAGAATATAAAGAATGAAATGTGGCATAAACAAAGAAATTTCTTGTTAAAAATATCATATACACTCCTGACGATAACGCTTGAATTTTGTTTAAATTCATGGTAAAGTATAGAGTAAGAATCGACATGTTCTATAACTGACTAGGAGGTAAAAACACCATGTATGAATCTGGAGAAAATTATTTGGAAACCATACTGATGTTGCACCAGAAACAAGGCTATGTGCGTTCGATTGATATTGCCAATGAATTAGGCTTTACAAAACCAAGTGTTAGCCGAGCTATGAGTATTTTGAAAAATGATGGTTATATTGTAGTGGAAAGCAGCGGAAATATTGTTTTAACGGAAAAAGGAAGCAAAAAAGCCAATGAAGTTTATGAACGCCACTTATATATTACAAAGTTCCTGCAAAAAATATTGAATATCCCCGAGGAACTTGCCGCACAAGACGCTTGCCGTATAGAACACATTATCAGTCAAGAAACATTTGAACGTATTAAAGAGAATGTGGACAGTTAAAAATTTTCACCCAACATATTTAAATATGTTGGGTGAAAATTTTTTATTTTTTTGTATTGACAATATAAAATCGTTGTGATAGTATATAGGAAGTTAGCAAACGCTAACCCAAAAATAAAATAACAATTTTTATTTTTTACAATCGAGTTAGCGTAAACTAACCTCTATCATTGCGATAGGTAAAGAAAGGTTTGGAGGTTTGTTTCATTATAATGATACAGCAAAAATTAGATACCCTTCTGGCCTCTCATACAGCGCCTACACTAATGGGGGTAAAACCGGCAAATTTAGTTTCATTACCACGTTTTGAAACATTTGAACAAATGGTTCAAAATTATAATGCACACTTAAATCAACAAGATATTTATTTTCATCCTGTGTGCCAATGTAATTGTAAACAACTTCTGCTGGTTTATCGAAAATCAGAACTGGTCAAAACATTATGTGAACCGCAAAAGCGTGCATTTTTATTATCCTACGGTTATCCCGTATATCATAAAAATAATGTGCTGGAAAGGAGCTTTTATCATGCAAACAGTTTGCTTAAATAATGGTGTTCAAATGCCTTTGGAAGGATTTGGTGTATTTCAAGTGCCTGATGCAGCTCAATGTGAAAGCTGTTATTTTTGAGCCGATGACAGATACCCGATACGATATTGTTTATCGTTTGAAAGAGAACGGTATTGTCATGCTGCAGCTCTTTTCTTCTGTTTATCCTGAATTGGACACGCTCCAATTTGACGATGAATTGGGTACTTACACAGCGGTAAAGCATTTTCTGAAAAGCGGACATAGCCGGATTGCTATGTTTTATAAGTATTGGGCGATACGCCCCGAAAGAGAGCCCGGTTATCTTCGCGCTTTTCAGGAATTTAACATTGACGTGAATCCAGAGTTTCTATGCAAGCTTAGTTTTGAAGGAAGCATAAAAAATATTATTAAAGAAAGAATAGAAAAATTAAAGCCTACCGCTATTTTGGCGGTTAATGAACCAATCAGCATTAATGTGGTTCAGGCGCTGGGTGAATTGAACCTGAAGATCCCTGAAGATATCAGCCTGATCATTTATGATGACCTTTCTTGGGCAACGGCTTATAATATTTCCACGATCGCGCATGCTTTCGATTCGGTTGGGTCACAGGTGTGCCAGGTAATTATGCGTCGTATTAAGCTTGCGGGAACAGGACAGGAGATAGAGCCTATTCGTTTGGTCATCGATCCGGAACTGATTTCCCGTGGTTCAGTTTCATTTCACACCCCCATTTCTACTGAGTGATTGGCACAACAGAACTGAGAGGAGTTTTTGAAAAATGAAGCTAAACGTAAAACGAATTTTAGCGGGTTTATTAGCAGGGGCATTGGCTTTATCTGTCACTGGCTGTGCTTCAAGCGGAGAATCTTCTTCGGATGCATCGAATACTGTCAGCGCCGGTAGCTCCACAAGCGGTACAGATGAAAAAACTACCATTGTTTTTGCTGAGCATGTGGCGGATGTTCAAAACCAAGCTCCTCAGGTGTGGGGTGTAATCCAATCTTATATGAAGGACCACCCGAATGTGGTCATCGATGTTCAGGGTACCGCGGCAGACGAGCATGAAACAAAAATGAAGCTTGCCGCCCAGTCTGACTCCCTGCCGGACCTTTTTTACGTAAAAGTGGGAAACGGCCTTGAAATGGTAAAAGCCGGCCAACTTGCAGACTTGACTGATGATATTTTGGGCGACGAGGAGTTTGCTGCTGGATTTTTAGACAACATGCTGGATGTTTTAAAGGTGGATGGTAAAATCTATGGCCTGCCCTGCGAACTGCAATGCAATGGCGTCTGGTATAATAAAAGGCTCTTTGACCAGTTTGGGTTGGAAATTCCTGAAACCTATGAAGATCTGATGTACTGCTGTCAAGTTTTCAATGAGAATGGAATTATCCCGATGGCCCGGGGTACCACAGATGCCTGGAGCTGCTGGGCGCTTTTGAATGATTTCTGCCGGTTTGGATATTATGATCATATTGACAACATTCTCGCCGGTACCGAGAACTGGAACAATCCGGATTATTTAAAATTCTATCAAAAGCTGGAGGAAATGACGGAAGCTAATATGTGGCCTGAAAATGTGTCGTCTATTGGCTATTGGGAGGCCACCGAGTTATTTTTAGGTGAGAAAGCCGCCATGTTTGACAGCGGAGTATGGGATACCAAAAAATTTGAACAGAGTGATTTTGCCGAGGATATTTATTTCGGATGGGGTCCTACCTATACTGACGGCGTAGGTAACCAGGAAATTTCTATGAAGCCTGCTTCCCATCCTTATGTGGTGTCCGGCAAACTTCAGAAGGAGGATCCTGAGAAGTACGCGGCTGTGATTGATTTCCTGAAGTACTATTATGGTACGGAGGGAACCCGTATTATCGTAGAGGAAAATCAAAGTGTTCCTGTTACCAAATATACCGGAACGGTAGACTCTGCGGAATATCCTGTGTTTTCACGTGTTATGGAAAAGGTCGGTGATGATCTTCCCAGCCCGGCTACCGCTCCCAATATGTATTTGCCTGGTGAGTTTGAGGCGACCTTTTTTGAAAGCATTTCCGGTGTGCTCAATGGAATTTACTCTCCGGAGGAGGCTCTTACATTCCTGGATGATCAAATGAAGGCGATGGGATTAGTATAATCGAACTTTACCGAAAATCGGCGGTGGCAAAGCTGCCACCGCCGATTTCTTTTGCGAATTTAGGAGGTTCTTATGCATTGGCTCAGTAAACGCAGAATTATGGTTTTGATGATTCTTCCGACCTTGGCGCTTTATCTGCTTTTTATTATTATTCCCGTCTTTGTTACTATATTTTATAGCTTTACAAAATTCTCCGGGATCGGTTCGCCGGAATTTCTTGGTTTTACAAACTATACGAACTTATTTCAGGACAAATTCTTTTTTATCGCTTTAAAAAACTCTGTGATAATCCTACTGTGCACGGTTGTCGTTTTGATCCCTGGGTCTTTTGGACTAGCACTTTTATTGGAAAAACCTTTCCGTGGAAACAATTTGATCAAGGCAATGGATTTTTCTCCAAACGTCATCGCTCCTATCCTAGTCGGCTTGATGTGGGTCTTTATTTTGGATCCTCATATGGGTCTGGTCAATGCCTTTCTACAGCAAATCGGGCTGGAAAGCTGGCAGCAGGAGTGGATAGGCGGCCAAACCCTGACTCCTTACTGTGTAGCTTTGGTTTATATCTGGCAGGTGCTTGGGTTTTATGCTACGATTTTCTTGGCTGGTTTAAAAACAATCTCTCCGGATATTTATGAAGCCAGCCAGATTGACGGGGCTAACCGCAGGCAGCAGGTGCTTTTTATTTCACTGCCCATGTTAAAAGAAACCATAACAATTATCTGCGTGCTAGTGATAACAGGAGGATTTAAAATTTTTGAAACCGTCCAGCAGCTCACCAACGGCGGTCCAAATCATTTCTCGGAAGTTTTGGTCACCTATATGTATTATACTACCTTTACCTCAAATCGATACGGGTACGGTATGAGCATTGCTACCGTTACTTTCTTGTTTTCTATGATCTGTTCCGTTGTGTATTTGCGCAACACTAGCACCAAAATTAAACGGAAAGGAAGTAATTGACATGAATGAGCTGGCAAGAAAGCCTAAGCGCTGGCCTAAGATCGTCAGCAGGACGTTTCTGATCTTGGTTACCATCCTGTTAGTATTTCCTTTTTTCTGGATGGTGTTGCTTTCCTTCAAATCGGATACACAGATTTTAAATAATCCGTTTTCCCTTGTCTTAGATGCCGGATTCAGCAATTATGTTAGGGCTATGCAGGTGCTGGACCTAAAAATTCTTTTTGGAAACACCATATTTTTAGCTGCCACCACCCAGGCTGTGGGTCTGATTATCACTTTTATGAGTTCTTACTGCTTGAGCCGTATGGTATTCCGCCATCAGCGGATTCGGGATGGATTATACCTGTTTTTCCTTTTAGGATTGACGATTCCATCCTATATTCTGCTGTTTCCAATATACCGTATGGTGGTCGCTATGCATCTTCAAAATACTTATCTTTCTTTGATCCTGCCGTTAATCGCGACCTCGATTGCTTTTAATACCCTGCTATTTGTGGGGTTTCTGCGAGATTTTCCCTCTGAAGTGGAGGAAGCCGCCATCATTGATGGGTGCGGACTGTTTTCTCTGTGTGCTAGGATTGTGATCCCTGTTATCAAGCCCGTTTTCGCCACACTTCTTGTGTTCAATGTGGTCTATGTATGGAATGAATATCCTTTATCCGTTACATTAATCAGCGATATCAATAAAATGACGGTTTCTTTGGGGGCTTCCATGTTCCGGGGAACCTATAGCATGGACTACAGCGGTATGATTGCTGCGGCAGTGCTGATCATTTTGCCTCAATTGGTCTTTTACGCATTTTTCCAGAGGTTTATTATTGAGGGTATGACTGCCGGTGCGGTGAAAGGATAAGATTATTTATCATATCATTTGAAGGAGATTTTCGTATGGGAAATAAACACTATTATTCTGTAAATGAATTATATTGCAGCAACAAACAAAAAACTTACTCTGGCGACGCTAGTGCGGCGGCTTTTCTTTTGGGAGGAATCGGTACCGGCAACGTATCTGTTGGTGCCAGAGGCGAGCTGCGTAGCTGGCAGATTTTTAATGAACCCGGCCAGTTTAATTTCCTTCCATACACCTTCTTTGCTCTTCGAGCGGAGGTAGAAGGAGGTGAGGCGGTTTCCAAAATACTGGAATCAAAATTAAATCCACCATTTACCCATCCGGAGGGTACGCTCCGTTGTGAGCTGGGTGGTTTACCCAGGTTTGAAAAATCCACGATGAGTGCGGAATATCCTTTTGTCCGAGTGAAGCTGGAAGACAAACAAGTTCCTGTTCAGGTGGAAATGGAAGCGTTTACGCCGTTCATTCCCTTAAACGCCGATGATTCCGGTATTCCGGGAGCCTATCTGAATTACCGTGTGAAAAACCCAACCAATCAGCCGGTAACCGTGTCCATTGCGGGCTCCCTGGCGAACGCTGTTGGATTTGAAAAATATGATATTTGGAATCATATGAAGCTGAACGGGAACCCTGTGAATGAATATCAAGAGAGGAATGGCTTAAAAGGACTGTTTTTCCGGGGAGAAAATGTGCCTGAAAAACATATCGCGAACGGTACCATGTGTTTAGCGACTTCCGAAGACGATGTTACTGCAAAGCCCCTTTGGTTTCAGGGCGAATGGACTGATGGAGCACAGGATTTCTGGGATGATTTTATATCCGATGGAAGCCTTGATGTTGATTCAGGAAAAGTGCAGGAGGGTTGTGCGATCGCTAAAATATATGATTTCAGTTATCTTCATTTTTCCGACAGCATTGGTTCCATTTGTATCAAAAAGGTTCTAAAGCCTGGAGAAGAGAGAGTTTTTCCGTTTTTGCTGACTTGGAATTTCCCTAACCGGGTGCGGGATTGGGGAGATACGGATAAACATGTAAAGGCCGTTCAAGAATACCATTATGAGATTGTAGGCAACTACTATTCGACGCTATTTCAAGATGCGTGGACGGTTGCCGACTATATGAACCAGAAAAAAGAAATACTGGAGGGAGATTCGAGAAAATTCTCACAAGCGTTTTTCAGCAGCACTCTTCCCGGGTATGTACTGGAAGCAGTTGCGGATAATATCACAATTCTGCGCAGTCCCACTTGTTTCAGAACGGAAAACGGTGACTTTTTTGGCTGGGAAGGTGTGGAGAATACTGTTGGGTGCGGTGCGGGAACTTGTACCCATGTGTGGAATTACGCACAAACTGTAGCGTTCCTCTTTCCGGAGCTGGAACAATCTATGAGGCGGATAGAATTCTTGCAGGAAACCCAGGCCGACGGCTATATGCCGTTTCGTACATATCGTCCGTTTGGTCTTCCGGCCTGGGAGATGCTTCCTTCTGCTGACGGACAGCTGGGAGCGGTTGTTCGCCTTTATCGCGAGTGGCGTCTCAGCGGGGATAACCGTCTAATCGAGGACTGCTGGGATGGTGTGGTGCGCAGCATGGAATACGCTATCCGCACTTGGGATACCGATGGGGATTTTGTCCCGGATTCTGCGCAGCATGTGACCTATGATACCGAATTATATGGTATGACCAGTATGGTAAGCACCCTGTTTTTTGCCGCGCTCATCGCCGCCGCTGAAATGGCTGAATATATGGGCGACCAGGAGCGTGCCCGACGGTATCGTGACGGTGCGGAAAAGGGTGCGAAGCTGATGGATGAAAAATGTTGGAACGGTGAATATTACATTCAGTTAATTGATGATGTAGATAAGTATCGCTACCAGTATGGAAAAGGCTGTTTGTCCGATCAGCTGTTAGGACAATTCTTGGCCCAGGAAGCGGGATTAGGCTATGTTCTTCCGAAAAATCATGTGAAAAAAGCGGCAGAATCTATTTTCCGCTACAATTTTATTGAACGGGCGTCTGATTTCGGCCATGTTCAACGGGCCTATATTTTTAATGATGAAATGGGCCTTACCCCTTGTACCTGGCCTCTTGGAGAGCGGCCTCGATTTCCTTTTATTTATTTTGGAGAGGTCTGGACCGGTATCGAATATGAAGTGGCGGCTTTGTTGATTCGCGAGGATCTTTTGGAAGAAGGCCTTACAATTGTAAAGGCGGTCAGGGATCGGCAAGACGGATATCGCCGCAATCCCTGGAGTGAAAATGAATCCGGGTATTATTACACCAGAGCAATGGCGAGCTATTCCATTCTAAATGCTCTTAGTGGTTTTTCCTGTGACCAGCGTAAAAATCAAATGAGCTTTCAACCCAAGCTGAACCAAGACAACTTCCGTTGTTTTTGGTGTAATGGGAAATCATGGGGAATTTTCTCCCAAAAGAAAGAGAAAGGAGAAATTCGTCAGGAATTACAGGTCTTATACGGTGAAAAGGATGTAAGCGTTATCAATTAACTCTAATTTTAAAGTAATTCATAATACCCGTTTGAAATAGTTTTTTGCTTGCGCGGTCACCCCTGCTGCATTTTGCTGCGGCAGGGGTGATTTTTTACCCAAATTTAGATAACCGGAAGTTAAAATCGGAAAGTGAGTTGACATCGAGCTCACGATGCCAAGAGGATTCACAAAAATCAGGCAGGAGCCTGATGCCTTTTGCTTGGGTGTTCAGTGCTGCCTTTGGTCCAACTTTTGAGCAATTTGTGTCAGACGGATAAGCTATTGCTGATTGGCTGCATATTCAGAATCTGTCACAGCTTATTCGGAGCCTGATCTGCCGGAAGCAGTTCTGCCTGCACCGGGATTAGGATGTGCTCCAATAACAATTTTTTTAACATAGTATCAGACGACCCACAATAGTTTTCTGCACCTATATGCTTTTCAAGCACCTTATTTGCTAACGGCTTTTGCTGATTATAATTCGATATTCGACAGGAGAGAGAGCTTCTATTTTTTAAAAAAGAAATATATAAAAGCTTAGTTTTGTGCTCCTTTCTTAGAATAATTGAGTTTTCAGAGGCGGGGTATCACTTTATAATAAAAACTACAAGGAAAGAAAGAA
>OLWB01003829.1_pt1 | contig 10398 bp, 10 predicted proteins | sample 1673331 | NCBI WGS metagenome assembly OLWB01 (sample SAMEA3178943, study PRJEB25190) | human gut metagenome | biome: human gut; feature: human-associated habitat; material: faeces | place: Austria | collected 2013 | reverse complement strand
GTAGAGGACGGGCAGCACCATCAAAAAGCTGATAAGGACGGACAGCGACGAGCCGCTGACCCACACCAGCGCCAGAATGATGAAGCTCGCCACCGGAGTAGCCTTGACCAGCTGCATCACCGGAGCCAGCAGCGCGTCGGCAGCGCTCCACCGGGCGGCGCATACCGCCAGCACCACGCTGACCACGAAGGAGATGCCCTGCGTGCCCACGCTTTCGGCCAGCTTGAACAGAAAGGAGGCGGCGGCCTGCTTGCCGCGCTGCTCACGCATGGCGGAGCTCCTCCCTGACCACGCGGCAGATGAGGTCTACCTCCGCGTCGGCCAGCTCCGGATAGAGCGGCAGCGTCACCACCCCGTCGGAGATGCGCCGGGCAACGGGCACGCGCGAGGTGTCAAAGCCGGCGCGGCCGCGGTAGCATTCAAAGTCCGTCACGAGGGGATAGAAATACTTGCGCGCGTAGACGCCCTCCCGGTCCAGCGCCTCGCATACGGCGTCACGCACGGTCCGCCCGCCCGCGAACACCACCGGGAAATAGGCGTAGTTGCTCCTGACCCCCGGCTGCGTGGGCGGCAGACGCAGGCCGCGCACGCCGTCCAGCCGGTCCATGTAGCGGTCGTGGACATGGCGGCGCGCGGCGATTTCATCGTCCACATGGCGCAGGTTGCACAGGCCCATCGCGGCCTGAAACTCGTTCATCTTGGCGTTTCCGCCCACGGATACCACGTCGTCGGGCCCGGTGATGCCGAAGTTGCGCACAAGCGCCAGCCTGTCATACAGCTCCGCGCTCTCCGTGGCGACCGCCCCGCCCTCGATGGTGTGATAGACCTTCGTGGCGTGGAAGCTGAACATGGACGCAAGGCCCAGCCGCGCCGCGGACACACCGTTCCGGCTGACGCCGAAGGCGTGCGCCGCGTCGTAGATCACCTTGAGGCCGTGCCGGTCCGCGATGGCCTGGATGGCGTCCGCGTCGCACAGGCAGCCATAGACGTGCACGGGCAGAATGGCGCAGGTCCGCTCGGTAATCAGGCCCTCCAGCAGCTTTGGGTCCAGCGTGTAATCGCTCTCACGAATATCACAGAACACGGGCGTAAGCCCCTTGCGCACGAGGGCGTGCGTGGTGGAGGCAAAGGTGAAGGGCGTGGTGATGACCTCGCCCCGCAGGTCCAGGGCCTCCAGAAGCGCCTCCAGCGCCAGGTGGCCGTTGGTGAACAGCGAGAGATGCCCCACATCCAGATAGGCTTCCAGGCGGCTTTGCAGCTCGAGCAGCTTTTCGCCGTTGTTGGTCAGCCAGTGGGAATCCCACAGGGGGCGGATTTCCTGGCAAAATTCCTCGAAATCGGGCATGGAGGAGCGGGTGACGTTGATGCGCATAGCAGCAGTCCTTCCTTGGTGGACGGTCAGCCCCGCAGGGGGGCGAGCAGGCGCTTGAGACGGTAGGTCAGCCGGCGGGAGAGCGGCAGGGCGCGATAGACGCGCCGCGCGTCCGGCTCCCTGAGCACGCGCGCGCTGGGCGCGTTCCACAGCATCACATACAGATACCAGTCGCGGAACCGGCCGACCTGTTCAGTATACCGCTTTTGGGAAAATTCGTCCACATCCCCGAGCATCTCGGCCACGCTGCGGCTGCGCTCGTACACGCGCCGCCGGGACTCGCGCGACCACTGGCTCATGGCCCCGGTGCGCACGTTTTCGCGGTACACGCAGGTAAAGGCGTGCAGGTAGGCGGCGTAGCCCGCCGCGGTCAGATACATGCGCAGCTTGAGGTCGCCGTGGGGGCAGGGCTTGTCCCAAAAGGAGGGCGGCAGCCGGTCCAGCGCCGATCGCGGAAAGAGGAACGTGGCCGTGGGCACGAAGTTGAGGGCACAGAAATCGCCCAGCGTGTAGGTGTGGTCGGCGGCGAAATAGCCGGGCGCGTCCTTCTCGCTGTAGGGGAGGAAGGGACGGTCCGGGGCGCGACCGTCCGCGTCGCGGATCACGCCGTTGGTGAAGCAGAAGGTGCAGTCCGGGTGCGCCTCCATGTAGTCCACCTGGCGACGCAGCTTGTGCGGGTCACACCAGCAGTCGTCCCCCTCGCACAGGGCGATGTACTTGCCCCGCGCGCGGGGATAGTTGAACGTGGGGTCGATGGCCACGCCTCTGGAATACTGGTTCTCGGTTTCAAACAGGGGCCTGACCACGTCGGGATACCGCCGCGCGTAATCGCGCAAAATGTCCTGCGTGCCGTCGGTGGAGGCGTCGTCGTGCACCAGAATCTCGATGGGAACGTCCTGCGCAAGAAAGCTCTCCAGCGCCTGGGCGATGTAGGGCGCATGGTTGTACGCCGCGCAGCAGATGCTCACCATGGGCTCCATCCCACGCGCCTCCCTTCCGTTTTGCTATGCCGATTGTACCCAATGCCGCCAGGCGTGTCAAGCCGAAGCGGGCCGCCCCGGATGATACGGAGCGGCCCGCTTTCCATGAAATATGGCATTACGCTTCCTGCCCGAGGGGCTTGAGCATCTGGACATCCACCTTGCGGAACAGCGCCAGACACAGGGTCAGCGACACCGCCTCCGCCACGGGGAAGCACCACCATACGGCGTTCACCCCGCCGAGCTGGCTGAGAATCCACGCCGCGGGCAAAAGCACGATCAGCTGGCGGCACAGGCTCATCAACAGGCTGTAGAATCCCTTGCCGATGGCCTGGAACACCGTGCTCAGCGTGATGCCGATTGCCGCCAGAATGAAGTGGCTGCTGATGATGCGCAGCGCTACCACACCCATGGCGGTCAGGTCGCTGGGCATGTACTTTTGCATACGAAGGCCCAGCGCCTCGATGAAGCCGAACAGCAGCGCCGCCAAAAATACCTTCGGCGGGTTGCCGCGGCCAAAGATGACGCAGGCGAACGCCACATACCCGCGCGAGGCGCTCATGTTTTCGGAAAACATGGTCAGATAGCCCAGCGACAGGTGCGCGCCCGCCAGCGCGCTGAGCAGTCCGCACAGCACGCTGGCCAGGCATTTCATGCGTTCGGGACTCTTGCCCGCAGCGGTCAGCGCGTCGGGGTATTCGCCCGAAGCCCGCAGATGGAAGCCCATGGGCGTTTTGTAGATGAACGCCCAGCACACGGGAACAAGCAGCCAGCTGACATACACCAGCAGCGTGTTGCCGCTGAGCAGGGGACCGATCACAGGGATATCTTTGATCAGCGGAATCTCAATCGTTGGGAGGGGCACGATGGCGGGATCGGAAAACGAGCCCTTCACGTCAAAGATATTGCGCAGCAGAAACACCGTCAGCCCGCCCGCGAAAATGTTCAGCGCCACGCCGATGATGAACTCATCGCTTTTGAACTTGATGACAAATACGTAGTAAAACAGGCCCAGCAGCAGTCCCACCAGCAGCGCGCACGCGACGCCCGCAACCCAGCTGCCCGCGAAATAGCTGCCCAGCACCGCGAAGAACGCGCCGGTCAGCATCATGCCCTCAATGCCGATGTTGGTGATGTTCACGTGCTGGGTCATCAGGCAGCCCAGCGCCGCCAGCACCACGGGCGTGGCGGTGCGCAGGGTGTTTTGCAGGAGCAGGATATTCAGCACATCGCCCATCAGCTGCGCCCCCTTTCTCCGGCCTCGGCCCGTGCCCGCCGCAGCGCTGCCCGGTCACTCAGCGACTTGCGGATGCCGCCCTCCGCCGCCATAAAGAAGATAATGATGGACTGCACGATCAAAATCAGCTCGCTGGACACCCCGGCGCTGAGCTCCATGGACTTGCTGCCGATGCTGAGCACCGCGAAAAAGAAGCTCATCAGGATGACGCCAAAGGGGCTGTAGCGCATGATCATGGCCACCAGCATGCCGTCGAAGTAAAACTCGTTGCTCACGGTGGTCAAAAACCGTTTGTGCAGGCCGAACACCTCCAGCATGCCCACCAGCCCACAGATCGCGCCGCTGAACACCATGGCCCACAGCATCAGGCTTCCGGTCCGGATGCCGCCGTAGCGCGCGAAGCGATCGTTTTCGCCGGTCAGCTTCATTTCAAAGCCTACGGACGACCGGCTCATCACATACCATACGATCAGTGCCACCGCTGCGGCATAGAACACGCCGGTGGTCAGGTTGCTCAGCTTGATGAGCGGCGTGAAGGCCGCCTCCGCCATGATGCTGTCCGTACCGGTGGCGATGCCGCGCTCGGCGGTCTTGAGCGGACCGTTGGCCAGGTAGCTGCAAAAGTAGATGGCCACGGAATTGAGCATGATGGTGGTGATGACCTCGTCCACCTTCCACTTGACCTTCAGCGCGCCGGGCAGCAGGGCGTACAGTCCGCCCGCCGCCATGGCCGCCAGCAGCGCCAGCAGCGTGACCAGCCACGCGGGCGCGTCCAGCTGCGCGCCCACCACGGCCGCCGCCATGGCCCCAAGGTAGAGCTGCCCCTCGCCGCCGACATTGAACACGCCCGCCTTGGCCGCCAGGCTCATGGCCAGGCCCGTCAGACACAGGGTCACGGTCTTGGCCAGGGTGTTTCCAATGGCGCGGGGCTTGCCCAGCGCCCCTTCGATCAGCGCGCCATAGCCCTCGATGGGATTGTGGCCGCACACCAGCATGATGGCCGCGCCCACCGCCAGCGCCAGCAGCACCGCGGTAAGCAGCGAAACCAGATAATCCCGCGTCAGCTTCTGCGTGGGCTTGAGGCGCGCCAGCGCCCGCAGGGACTGCATCCATCCGCTCATCGCGCCTCCGCCTCCTTTGTATCCTGACGGCCCCCCGTCATGTAGTATCCGATCTCTTCCCTCGTCACGTCCGCCGTGCGGAAGCGGCCCGTTACCTTGCCCTCAAACACCGTAACCAGCCGGTCGCTCAGACGCATCAGCTCGTCCAGATCCGCGCTGATGAGCAGCACGGCGCAGCCCTGGTCCCGCTTTTTCACGATGCGCTCGTGGATGAACTCCGTCGCGCCGATGTCCACGCCTCGCGTGGGCTGGCACACCAGCAGCACGGGCGATCCGAAGGAAAACTCGCGGGCCAGCACGACCTTCTGCATGTTGCCGCCGCTGAGGGAGCCGGCGGGTTCCTCCACGCCGGCGGTGCGGATATCAAACGCCTGCGCCAGCTTCTGCGCGTATTTCTTCACCTGCCCGCGCCTGAGGTGGATGCCCAGGCGGCTGAAGGCCGGCGTGCGCTGCTTGCCCACGATCAGGTTTTCCGCCACGCTGGCCTTCACATCCATGCCGGTGGAGATGCGGTCCTCCGGAATATAGCTAAGCCCTGCCTCCCGGATGCGTCCGGGCGTCTGTCCGGTCACGTCGCGCCCGCACAGGGTGACGCTGCCGCCCGTAACGGGTCTCATGCCCGCCACGCACTCGGCCAGCTCGGTCTGGCCGTTGCCCTCCACGCCGCACACGCCGACCACCTCGCCCGTGCGCACGGTCAGATCCATGCCGCGAAGCGCCGGAAGGCCCCGGTCGCCCAGCGCGCACAGGCCGCGGATGACCAGGCGCTCCTCCCCGGCCGCCTGTCCGCCGGGCAGGTCGCCGAAAAGCACGTCGCGTCCCACCATCAGCGAGGCGATCTCCCGCTCGCTGGTATCGCGCGTCTCCATGACCTTTTCCAGTCTGCCGCGCCGCATCACGCCCACGCGGTCGCTCACGCGCATCACCTCGGGGAGACGGTGCGTGATGAGGATGACGGTCATGTTCTTCTCCTCCACCACGCGACGGATGACCTCAAACAGCTCCTCGGCCTCCTGCGGGGTGAGGACGGCGGTCGGCTCGTCCAGAATCAGCACATCCGCGCCTGTTCTCAGCGCCTTTAGAATTTCCACGCGCTGCTGGATGCCCACGCTCAGGTCGCGCACCACGTCGCCCGGCTCCACCTTCAGCCCGTATTCGGCCGAGAGCCTGCGCACCGTTTCCTCCGCCTCGTGCCCATCGTAAAACAGGCCGCGCCGGGGCTCGTGCCCCAGCATGACGTTGTGCGCCACGGTAAAGCTGGGCACCAGCTTGAAATGCTGGTGCACCATGCTCACGCCCATGCGCATGGCGTTTTCCGGCCCGTGCTGGGGGCCGGTCGGTTTTCCCTTGATGTAAATTTCCCCCAGCGTAGGCGCCTGCAGGCCGTAGAGCAGGTTCATCAGCGTGGATTTGCCCGCGCCGTTCTCCCCCACCAGCGCGAACACCTCGCCCCGGCGGATGGTCAGGCTCACGTCATCATTGGCGAGCGTGCCGGGGTACTGCTTGCTCACATGGGAAAAGCGGACGATCTCCGCACCCGTTGCAGCGTCGTTCATCGGTTATTCCTCCGGCTCATCTTCCGTATACAACAGCAGCACCGTGTCCATGCCCGCATCCACGATGTCTGCGGGGACGAAAACGCTCTGCGCCGTGATCGTGTCCTGACCCGTCTGGGCAAAGGCTGTCAGGATGTCCACATCCGTGCCATAGTCCGTCACCAGCAGCAGGGGCGAAAAGTCCTCGGGCATAACCATGGTTTGACTTACCATCAGCACATTGGACGCCGCCAGCCACTCGGCACCCGCTTGCCCGGTGAGCAGGCTGGGCATCAGCAGCGCCAGCCGCATCTTCAGCTCCGCCTGTGCCGTGTCGCTCAGCTCCGGCATGTCGGCGCCCTGCGCGGCTGCAAAATCCTCAAATGCGGATTCATCGCGCAGCACAAAGCGCCTGCGTTGCTGAACCTCGCACCCGGCGTTGCCCGCCATGCGCTCCACATGGCTCATCAGCTCCGAGCTGCCGGTGAACATCTCCACATATGCCCGCTCCCCAGCGCCGTCATGCGCGCGCACAGCGCGTCCGCCGTATCGTCCGCCCAGTCCGCCCGCGCGCATCCACACAGCAGCGTCAGGCAGAGCAGCAGGGCCGCGGCCATCCGTTTCCGGTTCATGCGCATCTCCTCCGTTTGGCAAAGGCCCCTTGCGCGGCAAACGCCTGCAAGGGGCCTTGATTTTTTCCATGGCGGTTCAGCGGGTGCTCTCAACCTCGATTTCGCCCGCAATAATCTTTTCGGCCAGGGCCTCCACCTCGGCCTTGAGCTCGTCGGATACCTGCTGGGTCATGGTGTCGTCGCCATACCCCAGGCCGACCAGGCCGCTGGACATGTCGGCGTTCCAGATGGTGCCGCCGTCAAACACGCCGTCCTCCAGGTAATTGCTGATCACATCATACACGCTGTCGCCCACGCGCTTGAGCATGGAGCAGATGATGACGTCGGGATTGATGTACTTCTGGTCGCTGTCCACGCCCACGGCGTACTTGCCCTGCTCCTGCGCGGCCTCAAACACGCCCAGGCCGGTCTTGCCCGCCACGGCGTACACCACGTCCGCACCCTGGCTGTAGAGCGAAAGCGCCGCTTCCTTGCCCTTGTCGGGCGCCTCATAGTCGTCGGTATAGACGGGGTCAAGCACGGTGCCGTCGGGGTTGGCATAGAGCGCGCCCTGCTTGTAGCCCACGATAAAGTTGTTGATGGTATCGCTGTTCTCGCCGCCGATCACGCCCACGATGCCGCTCTGAGCCAGCTTCATGGCCACATAGCCCGCCAGGAAGCTGCCTTCGTTTTCGGCATAGGTGATGGACAGCAGGTTGTCGCCCACGCCATCCAGGCCGTTATCCACAAAGATGAATTTGGTATCGGGCATTTCGGGCACGACCGCAGTCAGGCCGTCCCAGAACTGCCAGCCCACGGCCACCACCACGTCGCTCTGCTCGGCGGCCTCCACCAGCGCCACCTGATACATGCTGGCGTCGCTCTTGCACTCCACCACGCTGCCGATTACGCCGTAGTCGGCTTCCAGCCGCTTGAGGCCCTCGTTCGCACTGTCATAAAAGCCAAGATCGCCCAGCGTTTCAGCGATGCACAGGGATACCCGCAGCTCGCCGCCGTCCTCAGCCTGTCCCATGGCGGTGAGTCCCAAAGTCAAAAGCATCGCCAGGCACAGAAGCAAAGAGAGGATTTTTTTCATTACATTCGTCCATCCTTTCCGTCTGATAGGGTCGCTCATCCATGCGTCCATTATACTATGGCGCCTTTGCTTTCGCAAGGCTTTTCGGCGGCAAAACGCCTAGGGATTCAGCGTTCCAAATTTCACCACGCACACGTCGCCCACCATCCCCACGCTGCCCTCGCGCGGATAGCTGGGCATGGCGGCCAGAGCGGCCGCTTCCTCCTCCGTCCGGGGCTGCCAGGTGGTCGTCACCTGCACCGGCAGGCCGATCATGCGGGTCAGCAGTTTGGGCATGGTGAGAAAATTGATATAGTCCAGCTCCGTAATTATACCGGCCATGGGCGTAAAGCGATAGGTATCGTCCGGTTCAAAATAGACCAGTCCTTCAGGGATATAGCCATAAACGTATCCGTACAGCGCCACCGTCATGCCGGGCACATATCCCTCCGTCTGCTCAATGCGGGCCGCCATCCGGTTGGCGAAGTGTTCGCTGCGGGTGTAGGCCAGGTACAGCTTGTAATACGCCTGATTGCTCAGCACCGCGCCCCACAGGCCATATACTGCGCATACCACCGTCAGCGCGACCGCCAGCACGCGTCTGGCATTCGGATGAGGCAGGCCCTCCAGCAATCCGGGCAGCAGCAGCGCCGGGGCCAGCAGCAGCAGAACCAGTGGATACAGCACCAGGCTGTGGACACTGATGTCATCGCCCATGAAGTAGATGCCTGCCATCACCACGGGAAGCACCGCCATGCAACCCAGCGCCAGCACCCCGTCCATGGCCTGTCTGCGCGCGAAAGCGCGTACCGCAATCCAAACGGCAGCAGCCACGCCGCCCAGCGCCAGCGCCCCCTACGCAAGGCGCATCAGCTTGGTCAAATAAATGGGCGTGTCGGCGATAAAGTAGTTGAATACCGTCCCGTACGCCTGCGCCAGCTTGGTGGGGATGGCCGACACATCCAGCGATCCCATTTTGTCAATGCCCTGGTACTGATTGAGAGCGCTTCCCGTCAGCCGCAGCGCCAGTTTGGCGGCCAGCATGTACAGGACCAGCCCCGCCAGCGCTGCCGCCGCGCAGCGGACAGTCAGCTTCCACGCATGGCCGCCCACGGACACCTCGCGCAAAATAGCGATCACCATCAGCCCTGTGGCCAGCAGCAGGTAGACCTGATAGATGCCTGTAGCCAGCACCACCACAACGACCGCCCAAAGCCAACCAAACCGCCCCCGCGGCACCAGCCACGCCGCCAGCGCGGCAAACATAACGCCCAGTGCAAAAACATGCGCCTCATACATGAAGCAAAACAGGGAGATATTTTCCGGAAAAACGACCACAATCAGCGTAAGGGACAGCGCCTGCCAGCGGCGCCGCAGGCCGAAGGCATCCGAAAGCAGCGCGGCCGCGCAGGAGAGAAACCCAACGCCCAGAATGCCGTTGAGCCACGGCGCGCTCAGATTGGAAAACAGCTTCCAGAAAAAGAACAGTGCGAAGCGGCCCGATTCCACCCCTGCACCCGAGATATCAACATCATAGTACAGATCGTCGTGGTTGGGAATCTTGTTGGCGAACATGAAGCCGTGCGCAAACAGGCCTGCCAGCATCCCGGCGATCAGGCACAGCCGCAACAGCCTGCGCCGGCTCATCTCATCACCAAGCCATGCCCAGGCCACCCTCAGATACTTTCTCATGGTCTTTCCTCCCCGCCGTTCAGGCGTCCTTGGCTTCTGTGGGAGCCTCATGCTGTGCTTCGGCGATGAGGTAGCGCGGCCGGCGTTTGGCTTCCATGTAAATCTTTCCGACATATTCGCCCACGCAGCCCAGTGAAATCATCAGCATGCCGCCGATGAGCCACATGCTGATCATCATCGAAGTCCAGCCCGTGATGGCCTCTCCCTGCAAAAACACCACGAGGTCGTAGATGATAAAACATAAGCAAAAAAACACACAGATGAAGCCCGTGATGGAAATGATTCTAAGGGGCCTGACGGAAAAGGACGTAATGCCATCCATCGCCAGACGCATCATCTTGGCCGGCGAGTACTTGGACTGCCCCGCATAACGCTCGCTCACGTCAAAAGGAACCTCGCACGATACGAAGCCGAGGCTGCGAATCAGCCCGCGCAGGAAGACATTGACCTCGGTATACTGGTCCAGCGCCAGAAGCACGCGCTTGGACAGAAGCCGGTAATCCGCATGGTTCCTGATGACGTTTGCGCCCATCGCATGCATCAGCCCATAAAATGCCTGGGCGGTCACCCGTTTGAGCAGGCTGTCGGTATCCCGGGAGCGGCGCACGCCAAACACAATGTCCACGCCCTTGGCATAGCAACGCAGAAACTCATCCATGGCATTGACATCCTGCTGCAAATCCGCGTCAATGGTGATTGCGCAATCTGCATAATCCTTGGCATACAACATGCCGGCCAGCAGCGCGTTCTGATGGCCGCAGTTGGTGGACAGGGA
>OLWB01003828.1_pt1 | contig 10399 bp, 7 predicted proteins | sample 1673331 | NCBI WGS metagenome assembly OLWB01 (sample SAMEA3178943, study PRJEB25190) | human gut metagenome | biome: human gut; feature: human-associated habitat; material: faeces | place: Austria | collected 2013 | reverse complement strand
AATGTAGTTGTAATTGTAAATGTTACTTCTTCTCCACGTTTTACAAAACCATCTGCTGCTTCTTTTTTCACATCATAACCTGAGGATTTAGCTACAAGTGTCACATTTTTTGCCTGCATACAAGTTGCAACATCGTTGTATGTTTCTGCAACCATAGGAGAATATGTGATTTTATTACCACTTGCTGTAACAACATAAGCACCTACAGGAACTTCTGAAAACTCTACTTGTGTTTCACCTACAACATGTTTCTGCTGAAATGGTGCTATAGTTTCAGGTACTGCTTTTGCTAACCCTTCAGCATTTGTGATTTCATATTTTTTTCCATCAGTACTTAATCCAATATAATCTTTAGCCCAGTCAGCTACAATCCATTCGTTCTTATCAACATTTAATGTAATTGCTGCATATAAGTTAACTGTTTCTTCTTCCTGTGAAGATAAACCTGTTACTGTAATTTTACTAGAATAAGAAGTAACTGGTTCTGTAACTTCTGCTGCAAATGTTGGAATACTCATTGCGAGTACCATGGCCAGTGTTAATAACACTGCAAAGATTTTTCTCATCTTCTTCATAATCTTGTCTCCTTTTCATTATCGGGCTTTGCCCATTTTTTTTATTGTTCCCTTATGCGGGATAATTACGTTTTTTTGTGGCAAGGAGCCACTGAAAAAATCAATCGTTACAATTATTTTCCCAGCACCTCCCTGCATTTGTTTTTATATAAGATCCATGCGGCTGCAGACATAAGTACCATGCCGCCGATCATATACCAGTAAATTCCGCTACCACCAGTTGATGGGAGTGAGTAGAGCTTAATGTTTTCGATAAAAAATGCTCCATCATCGCTTTTTTCAACAGGAACTCCATTTAATGTTACTTCAACTGACTGATCATCATTTACTAGAACCTGCCATACATTGGCAGAAAGTGAATATCCATCTGGTGCTTTTGTTTCTTTCAGAACATATTTTCCAGGAACTAATTCATTCACTGTTGCTCTTCCATTCGAATCAGTCTTGATATTGCCAGTTACCCGGTTACTTTCCTCATATGTGTAGTTATCATTTGCTGTATAAAGTGCAAATTCTGCATTTTTCAGAAGATTTTTTTCATTATTTTTTTCAACTTTTATCAGATTCAATTTTGTAACAATCTTTGTATTTGTAATTGTCTGAGTAATCATTGTTCCATCTTCTGATACTGCTTTTTCATCATAAGACACTTTATATTTTGTATCGGTATTATTTGCTTTTGCCACAATAATGTTATTTGCTTCTACTTTGACATATCCTTTACCATTGATTGTAAATTCTGCATTTTCATTTACTGTTACCGGTCTAAGCTCATAAACCAAATCAGATGAACTCACATTTCTAAAAACATCACTGTATTTATTATTTTCACTCAGTTCAACATAACTTGATGCTGTTCCATCCGCTTTATAAAGTCCTGCATATATAGAACTGTGCTTTATACCTCTATCTGACCATACTTTATTAACTGTCAGATCTACTTTTAATGTGTTTGTTATTATTACATGAGCATCCTTTTCCAAAGCAATCTTTCCGTCAGAACCTGTTACTGTACCACGATCACATGAACCATCTTCAACTTTTTTTATCGGATCCTTATATTTTGAATCATCTGGTTTAATTTCGTTTACCTTGAACTCAGTTCCTGAAAGAAGTTGATCAATTACAATCGTCTCATCCGGTGCTACGTCACGTATTATTCCCTGAGGATTACCCTCTCTACTTACACTCGTGCCATCTTTATGTATGACTTCATATCCTCCATCATAAGGGATAAACTGCCTATTCTGTCCTGTAAGATATACTTGAAAGCTGAATTTATCTGTAGTAGATAACCCATTCATCTTCTTGGTAATCCTTAGTTTTCTCAAATTATTTACATTACAGGTATTTTTAAATTCTACCCTTGCTGCATTACCAGCAGTTTTCACTCCACTTCGTGCCAAGTAAGTTTTAGTTTGCTCTGGTACCTTACCTTCGGATGTTCCAACTAGATTTCCATTCAAATCGTGATATGTTACTTCCCAGTCTGTAATGTCAACCTTATCAAATTGATCCGAAAGGATACCAACTTCTTCCGCATAGAACTGGAGTCCTGAATCAATCCCCTCGAATACCGCTGATTCTCCTGCCTTTAAAGTAAATATATTATGTTTTCCCACATATCTTACTTCATCTGTAAGAGAATCATTTTTCTTAACTCTGTATGGTGTTCCTTCTGGAATTGCATTATACTGAACCGGCTCCTGATTTCTGTCTTCTTCATCTTCAAGATATGCTTTGAACTGAAAATCAGTACTTGTATACTTTTCTTTATCTGAATTTGCAAGACTTTTTACTATTTCAATAGAATTCGTTGGTCTTGGTGGAAGATTAAATTTAATTGAACAGTTTGAATCACCTCGTCCACGCTCCATATAGAAGAGTTTCAATGAATGACTGGTATAATCTGCAAATGTATCACTATCACTATTAAATACACTCCTTAATGTTGGATTTGACTGGTTATTTACGTATACTTCACCATTTGCAAAATTGATACTTCCTGTTGCCCTCTCATGGACACCTCCAAGATCAAGCACCAATTTGTTATCTATAAATACCCAGACATCATCATCACCAGAGAAACTAAATACCATATCCTGTCCATTAATTTTACCATTTTTCGGTTGTAAGAACTCAAAAGATATCATCATACCAAAAGCAAATTTATTCTGAGATGCACCATCATCCCAAGAAGAATATGGCATGAATGAAGCAACGTGACGATTTCCCTCACCTTTGTCTTTACTTCTCTCATATACTATAAAATTCTTTTCCGTATTCCTACTACTATCAATATCATAATATGCATAATTCTTATCGCTATCATAGCTATATGTTCCTGTCCTTGAATCATATGAAAACAGATGATTCAATCCTGTAACATATGTATGTGGTATAACCTTATCCCAGGTACCATCAAAAAGGCCGTTTAATGATGTACCATTACCATTTTTTAATACCGGATATCCATCCTTAAGATATCCTTCTACTAAATTCTGTTTTACCGCTTCACTTCCTGTATAATATGCGCTACCAAATTGAAAAGAACCTTGATAATTCTGGTTTTCAGAATAATTTGCCATACTGATATTGATAAGATTTCTAGTATCAGCTGTCTTTATTGTTTTTGGAACCTCTCCTTTAGCATCTGCTGTATAAATAAATTTCACAGGATTACTTCCAACATCCATCCAGTTTTCACCATCTTCACTATACTGTATTGGTGAATTACTTGAACTTGATTCCCGTCTTAGGGCTTTGACTTCAACTGATTCTTCTCCGATTCCTACAACTGTACGTTCATATGTATAGTTATTTCCGCTCCATCTCTTGTCACTGTCTTTTACACTTGTCGGAATTATATCATTTGCACTTGTTGTATATAAGATATCTATATTTGTCAAATTTACTGTTGATTGTCCTGATGCATATAACGTTATTCCGTTTTCTGAATAAAGGTTTGCCTTTTTTGTTAGTTCTGCATTTGAATAAACAAATATAACAGTCTGACCAATTTCCAGGTTTCTATAAGTTGTATCTCCTTTATACTGATACTTCATAACTCCACTATTGGAATCTTTTTCTTTTCTTCCCATAAGTTTCGTTACTTTATTGCTATCTACCAGACTATATTCATCTCTTGATGTTGTTGCAATGTATGCGCCTATAAAGCGATATGTTGTTTCACTTTCATAAAGTTGATACATTTCTTTATTTATTCCACTTGATGTAATAGTGCTCATGTATAGAACCGGGTTAGTATCTTCTGTTTCCAGAACCAGACTATTTGTTGCATTTACTGAATTCTTCAAATCAGTATATGTACTACCATTCTGTCCATTCTGTCCATTCTGTCTTACCAAATGTATTATTTTGTCAAAGTTAAATTCTTCTATATTTCCGCTTTTTCTTTTCCATGTGATTGTAAATACTGAAAAACTCTCTGTATTGAATTCTGCTTTTTGAATTTCACCATCTGTAGTAGTTTCAACGTTTGCCTGTCCCTGTTCTGTCATATTAACAACGTCTTGAACTTTACCATTCTGATCTTCAACAAAATGCATGACATCAATATTTGTATTTTTTTCTTCATTAACTTCTTCATCAACAGATACGACACTGATTTCTGATACGGTTGCCGGTACGGATGGTTCTGTGTAGTGCATGGAAACTTTTACGGAACCATCAACTGGTTCTATTTTATTTCCTTCACTGTCCTGGAAGTAAATATCGTATGCCAGGAAACCTGCGATTTCGTATCCATCTTCCTCAGCTTTTTCATTAAGCTTTGTTTCTGTTTCTGCGTACTGGTCAGGGTCTGTTTCCTGTACGATAGGAGTTACAACAAACTCTGCATTTCCTGGAAGAACATCTTTTGCAGCTGTTGCAGTTACAACCACATTGCCGATTGTCTGAGAGTAGGTTACTTCGTCTTCGACCTGAACGTCTGCTTCTTCTTCATTTGCATCTTCGTTTTCTGTACCCTGCTCTTCAGTCTCAACAACTTCCGCCATATCGCTTCTTACATAAGCTTCTGCTTCTTCGTAGGAAACTTTGTACCAGGTGAATTCGTCTTCACCGGTTACTGTTTCAATAAGTGGAAGCTGAGTGTCTGTATCTACGGTTGCAATCACTTCTGCTTCTGTGGAAGGAGTTACGCGAAGATTAACTTCGTCTGCGATGACGCGGATCATTTTGGTCTGTTCCTGATCCGGTGCTTCTTCCGGATTCTGTTCTTCCTCAGAGTTTTCTACATTATTCTCTGTGTTGGTTTCTTCTTCGTTCTCTTCGGTATTTTCGGTGTTGGTGTCTGTATTAACTTCTTCGTTGTTTACTTCACCGTTTTCTTCTTTGTTCTCATTGTTTTCATTATCATCTGCTACCGGTGTGCTGCTCCATACAAATGTGTATGCTGCGGTAGCTGCTGACTGGAAAGCTGCTTTTGTGAGCTGTCTGCTTTCGTTTGTTTCAACTGTAAGCTTGTCCTCTTCGGCTTTGAGCTCTGTCAGTTCCAGTTCGGAAGTTTCTTTGTTGGTTCTGATCATGGCTGCTGTCACTGTAGATGCTGCCGGGTCTGTCAGTTCCGGTGAAGAAGCTTCTTTATAAATAAAGCTGTAAGTAACTTTGTCGGACGGTTCAACCGGGTTGCCATCTGCATCTGTAAAAGATACGTTGTAAGCAAGGAAGCCGTCGAGGTTTTTGCCCTGGCTCTGAAGCTGCTCTGTAATCTTGGCTGCCAGTTTGTTGTACTGGTCTGTCAGCTCAGCATCTTCGGTGTTGTTCTCGACTGCTTTAACGCTCATCTGTGTTCCGTTTGGAAGGACACCTGCAGGAGCTTCGGCCTTGACCTCGATTGTTTCATTTTTAAGCTTTACGATACAGCTTACAGGCTGTGCTGCTTCTTCAGCTGGAGCGCTGCTCTCGGATGTTCCATCTGTGAACATGTTCTCGCCTGATGAGAAGTCTGCATCGCTGGAACCGAGGTCATCGGATTCGCTGTATGTTTCGTCCGGACTCTCTTCCGATTCCGATTCAAAATTCACATCTGTGCCGAGATCGTCTCCTGTATCTTCGGATGTATCAGCTGCTGCGGAATCCTCCTCAACTTCGACCATGTCTACCATGTCATCGAAGGAGCTTGCCTGAGATACATAGTCTGTATTTATTAATACAGTGGAGCAGAACAGCACGATTGCAAACATCATACTGAGCACCCGACATGTCAGGCTTCTGTTCTGATTCCGTTTCCTTTTTTTGAATTTTTTATTATTTTCTCTTTTCATATTAACATCCCCTATTATATGCATGATGATAATAAAAAAATTATCGTTAACTGCTTCACGTACAACTTATTTAAGATTTAACGACATTATAACAGGTGAACTGTTTCGTCACCTATTTCGTCAGCCGCTTTCAGCAACATTTTTAGTACTATTTTGACAATTTTCTATTATTTTGAGTAAATCGAGCTCGCTGTTGAAATCTTCCCGCTCGTTGTTTTTCATATGATAGACACTTCCCTGCCATGTAGCGTTCTGACGGTATCTGACATATACAGCCAGGGTGTCTATGCTTCCTCTCTGTTCAAGGATCTGTTCGCGGTTGCTGACCTCTGTAAAAGAGATTCTTTTTTCATTTGCTGGTTTCTGCTGTTTGTCTTCGTATGTCCGCAGCTCTGTTGATGACTGAGGAAAGTTCAGCTCGTTCATGAATCGCTCCATATAGCGGAAGAGTTCATGAATACTTCGGAAGAATATAGGATCTTTACTGTAATAACAGTAAAATCTTCCGGACCTTTCTACTCCGTCTATGTTGTCTATGCAGACATTCACGATATTGGAAGCAGAAACGTTGAGCTTTTCTTTCATCATTCATCCACCTCCAGTGCTCCATCAATCAATCTGATCAGTTCAAGTGCACTCCTGAAACTTTTCTTTTTATTGGCTTCCGCCCAGGTCACTTCGCCCTGCCATGTGGCATTGTCACAGTGACTCACATGTACTACAAATGTCCCTGTATGTTTTTTTTTGTCTTTTTCCATCTGCTCTGCTTCCTCCGTCAAGATCCGATCACTGTATTTTTATTTTTAATCACACGATAACACTCACTTATTTCAGAGTATTTTTATTATAGCATCGGGGGTATTTCTTCAACTGTTTCGTGATTCTGCTTTTTGAACATTTTTTCATATTTTTTCGACAATGTTTCTGATAATTTGCGAGGGGGGCTGAGATTTTGGGGGGACGGGAGATTTCCGGGCGCAAAAAAACCCGGAGGGGATCTCCGGGCTGAATAGTTTTACTTCTATATTAATTATTAATGTTGTTTGTTTTAGTCGTTGCAGACCTCACCGAGTGAAGCAACGTAGTAGTCGATTGATACGTTCTTGCGGCGGGTGAGTCTTTTGTTGAATTCTTTGTTGATTCGTTTTGATACGAGTGTGCAGTTTTCCTGGGTTATCCCTATCAGCATTACGAGATACTGCTGGATGTTGTATCGGGTGTAAAAATCGCCTTTACGGACTGCTTTCTGAATGGACTCGCGGAGAAGTTCTGAATAGTATTTCTGATTTTCGTCGTCTGTCTCGATATTTATAAAGTTCAGGGTGCAGAGCATCAGGAATACGGACATGCCGGTTCGTTCCATCATGCGGCCGAACACGTGGTAAACGTCCACAAAGCTTGGATAGGTGCAGTAGTAAGCGCCTTCGATGGATTCTTTTTCGCGGAGGCGGTACTTGATGTCTTCGATTGCGCCTGCTGCCTGTGAGGTTCGCTCTCCCATAAGTTTGAATCGCTCGAGCATTCCGGCGGATGGTGACAGGCCGAGTTCGTCGAACATCAGCTTGGTTGTTCTTTTGTAGACATCGAGGCCGTCTTTGTAGCGGGACATTCCGATGAGGCTGTCGATTTCCCATATCTGCCAGTCATAGAATGGGTAGATTTCGGCTGCGCTGTGTGCGACACGGTAGAGTTCTTCGAATTTTTCTTCGGTTTTCAGGTAGTGGCACAGTTCTTCGACACAGTCGAAATACATATCTCGACATGCGATGTTTTCGACTGCCGCCCAGTCCTCGCCCATCATATCCGGGAGGAATTCTCCGGTGTAGAGTTTCCATGCTTTGGCGTAGATTTCCATTTTGGTCTTTTGGGATTTTTCGTGACGTGCTGATTCGATCGTCTGCTTGAAGTCGCATACGTCTACTGAAGTTTCGATATCCGGGTCCCAGGTACACATTCCACCATTTATATTGATGTAACTGCTTTCCGGAAGCCCCGCTGCGGTGAGCTGCTTTCGGAGCCTGAATATTGTGTTGTTGAGGCTGCCGTTTTTATTTTCGACATCGCTTCGGCCATACAGGGCATCGATGAGTGCTGCTTTGGAGATTCCTCCATCCTGTGTATGTAGAAGTAATAATTGAAACAGCTGTGTGGTCTTTGATACATTGTTACGGTCCAGGACCAGTTCTTTTCCTTTATATTCAAGTGTAAATCCACCTAACATTCGAACTTTCAGTATATTTTTCATACTTTTCTCCTTCAACAGATATTGTGCTCTGTTTCTTGTCTTTTCATTTTGATTAGACTTATCCTTATTTAGCATATCATTCAATACGTTAAAGTTCTACCACCAAAATACACAAAAAAAGACTGTTATTATTATTCAATCCGCTAATAACAACAGTCTTTTAAGCTCTATCTAGCAGATAATTCCTTTGCTATCTCATCTATTTTTTCCTGAGTATAACCGGTATACTCTTTTATCTTGTCCATAGTTTCATGATTCATAAGCATTTTCTCAATCAACTCTCTTCGTCCAAATTCAATTCCCTCCTGTTTTGCTTCCTCCCGTAATTCATCAATTGCAAGACACATACTTGTTTCCTCCTTTTCTTCATTGAATTTCAGTTTTGAGTTAGTAAGTGTATTCAGCATGACTACCGTTTCTGTCTTCATGTTCTGAAATCCGTCATCGGTTTGGATCAGGTCAACCAGTTTTTCTTTTTCCTTCGAATATTTGATATACAACAGTACTTCCCGCAGATCTGTGTGAAAACGGTTGATTTCTCTGTTACGACCGAACGGCCGAAGATAATAAGATACAGTTTCCTGTAAAGAACAAAAAGAAATGTGATGCTTTGTTATATTTTAGCACAATATGCTCCGCAAGTCCACGAGAACATTTTGCTCTTTTTTCGACATAAAAAACAATCCCACCGCAATTGTTGTAGGATTCTTAATATCAACTTGGTGATAGGCATCTGCAAATCCAATTCCAGCAAGTTGCAGATGCTTCCGACCCTGACCAGGCATCTGTAGCTCCCAAAACAACAAATCAAAGATGCCCACCGGTGAATTTTTTTCTCAAATTCGCTGGTGGGCATCTTTATTGCATCTCTATTTCATCAAATAGCTATATATGTCTCTTTTTGATACACCGCGGTCTTTCGCGACCTGCTTCATGGCATCTTTACGGGACATTCCCTTTTTTTCATAAATTTCCATATGTTCTTCTATGGAAATCTCTTCCCACGAGGCCACTGCTTCTTCTTTCAGTTCCTGACGGCTTTTGCCCTCGATAACCAGGACACATTCCCCAAGTGGCTTCTCTTTCTCATAATAAGCAAGCAGGTCATCAATCGTTGAATGGAAGGCTGTCTCATGCTTCTTGGTCAGTTCTCTGCAAAGTGTCATTCTGCGGTTTCCAAGGGTTTCCCTCAGATCTCGCAGTGTCCTTACAAGTTTATGCGGAGCCTCATACAAAATGATCGTCCGGGTCTCATTGACAAGCTCTTCCAGAACTTCTTTGCGCTCTTTTTTGTCCATCGGAAGAAATGCTTCAAAAGCAAACCGTCTGGTAGGAAGTCCTGATAATGTAAGCGCGGTAATGCATGCTGCCGGACCCGGAAGGGATGTTACTTCGATTCCGGCCTCATAACACATCGCAGCCAGTTCTTCACCCGGATCCGAAATTCCCGGTGTGCCCGCATCCGTGATCAGTGCGATATTCATACCGTTCTGCATCTTCTCGATCAGTGTATATGCTTTTTCAATCTTGTTATATTCGTGATAACTGGTCATCGGTGTTTTGATTTCAAAATGATTCAGCAGTTTAATACTGTTTCGGGTATCTTCTGCCGCGATCAGATCCACTTCCTTCAATGTGCGGAGTACTCGAAGTGTAATATCTTCCAGATTTCCGATTGGGGTTGCACAAAGATATAATTTTCCACTCATCCGGGAATCCCCTTTCTCTCAGATTATTTGATTCTTTTATACTCTTCCGTATATTTCAAGAATATCACTGGTATAAACACCTGGTTTCTCATAGACGATCAATGGTCGCTCCACCGTTATTCTGGAATTTCCACCTTTTCGTGCTTCGATCAGAACCATATTGGGTTCACGATCTATGTACGGGTACACCAGCTGCATTCTCTTGGGTTCCAGTTTATATTTCATGAGAACCTGAAAGATTTCTGCCAGACGGAAAGGTCTGTGGACCATATAAAAACGTCCTCTGTCTTTCAGCACTGCTGCTGCCTGGCTCACTACATCTTCCAGTGTACAGAGAATCTCATGTCTTGCAATTGCTTTTGCCATGTATGGGTTCTGCAGACCATGCTGTCCGATCATATAGGGCGGATTGCTTGTCACTGCATGAAAAGAAGCTGCTCCAAAAATTTCAGCAGCTTCCTTTATGTCTCCGCATACGATATCAATATCAGCTTCCAGATGATTGTACGATACGCTTCGTCTCGCCATATCTGCACTCTCATCCTGAATCTCCAGTCCGTAAAAATGCTTTCCTTCATATTT
>OLWB01003827.1_pt1 | contig 10404 bp, 15 predicted proteins | sample 1673331 | NCBI WGS metagenome assembly OLWB01 (sample SAMEA3178943, study PRJEB25190) | human gut metagenome | biome: human gut; feature: human-associated habitat; material: faeces | place: Austria | collected 2013 | reverse complement strand
CGGCATCTGTCCAAGCCTGTCATGTCCGCCCCGCATTTCGTGCAGCGCTTCATCTTTCGCGCTTGGTAGTCCTCCAAGTCCTCCAGCTCCATGTCATTCACCCATGTGTAACGCCCAATGCCGCCCTTTTCGTTGCGGAAATATCCGAAATTCACCGTCACAACGTCCTCCGCCGTGCTGCTGCCGCCTCTGCTCTGGGGGTCGCTCTCCGTCTCGTCCGCCACGCTTACGCCGTATTTTTCCTTTACATGCTTTTTCGACATGCCCATCTGCACAATGATAAAATCCATGTCGTTGATTTCATTCACCCCGTCTTGGAAAATCACCTGTCTAGGGTGCAGCAGGCTCACGCAAAGCTCCCCTCTGGTCTCGTGGGTGTGCCTGTCGCTGTCCCATTCCACAAGGAAGATGTCTCCTCCTTGAATGGGCGTGATGCGCTCGTCCATGTCGTTCAGCATTTCAAAGGGCAGGCGGTCTGTTTCGTTCCGCAGGAAATCCTCCAGTGTTTTCGCCAGCTCCTCATGCTCCTGCCGCCTTGCCGTCACCTTCGGCATGGGAAAGCTGCTGTCTACCTGTGCCTCCATCAGCTCCGCCACAATGTTTCTTACCCCCGTAGCAAGTGCTGCCGCCTTGCTGCTCTTTGCGTCCGGTGTTTTCTCAATCTCGCGCGTCCCGTTGTAAAGGGCAGTTCTCTTGTCCATCTGCTCAAATTCCTCGCGCATCGCCGCGCTGTTTCTGCGTAGTCTCTCCTGCCACATCGGCAGCTTTCCCTGCCCGTTCTTCTTCCTGTCCAAGCTGTTCCCTCCTTTCCTAAAACTTCAAGCTATTGATTGCCTTCTCTTTTTTCTGCTGGTCAATCCCAATGTATCTTCTCGTAATGCTTGGGTCAGCATGTCCCAGCACCTCCTGCACCATCACAATGTCGCCCCCCGTGTCCATGTAAAGCCAGTAGGCGAAGGTTTTCCGCAGCGTGTGACAGCTTAGGCTTTCCTTGTAGCCTACCGCGTCCGCCGCCTCGTTCAATATCTGCCATACCCGTATTCTGGAAATCGGCGTGTTCTGCTTGCTGCGGCTGTTGCGAAAGGCAAATTCGTAGTCCTTCTTTCCCTTGAAAAAATCCCTGTAGATTTTCTGTAGGTGCGGATTGATGGGCAGCAGTATCGTTTCCCCTGTTTTCTGCTCCGCAATGGCAATGCGGTCTTTTCCTCGCAGATCGCGCACCCTGTATTGCAAAATGTCGCTAATTCTGCGTCCAAGGTACACCCCTGTCATGAAAAGCACATAATCCCTCTCATTTCGCTCTCTCAGATAGTCCCCAATCACGCCCACCATCTTCCTGTCCTCAATGGGCATCACATATTTCAACCGCCATCACCCCCCTTCTACCAAGGCACACCCCATTTTTCTTTCAGATATTCCTTCTCCTTCGCATTGGCGTTCCGGTAGTCCTCCCACATGTCCGCCGTCCATTTCGCTTTCTTCTCCTTCTTTTCCTCCGGCATGTCCATCCGCTGCTGTCCGCTCGCCCTTGCCATCAGTGCAATGCCGTAAGCCATCACAAGGTCGTCATGCTCGCCCTGCTCCGCCTCCGCTCTCCCCTTTTCGTTGCGAATGAAGGAAAGCATTTCCTGTAGCGTGTCCCTGTCATGTACTAGGTGTAGGTTGCTCCGCATGAATTCCTGCATCGTTGCCACCAGTACAGGGCGCGTCAGTCCGTTCGTCTGGAAGCCAAAGCTTTTCCTGAGTCTGCCCTCGTAGTTGTCGTAGATTTCCCGCACATAAAGCTTCGGGTAATGTAAGTATTCCAATACCTTCTGTGGGTGCGTGGAAAAGTTCGTCTCCACCGCCGCCAGTGCGTCATTGTAGTATCTCCCAAGGCAGTAGACCTGCTTTGCATAGCTGTCCTCGTCGCAGCTTTGCCATTTCAGCCGCGCCATCTGCTCCCCTGTAATGTTGTCAATCACCTGTACCGTGAAGGAATCGCTCCCTTCCCCTGCCGTGTCTCCGCCCAGCGTGTAGGGTCTGCCTTGCTCCGGCTCCTTGAAAAGAAGAATCTCCCCCTTTTCGTCCTCGGTAAATTTCCGCTTCTGCAAAAGAATACGGTCAAGCCGCTCCTGCGTCTCCTCGTAGGTGAAGCGTCCCCTTCTGGGGCTCTCCTCCATCGTCCGCAGCCGTATGATGATTGCGCGGTTGTCAAATACCCCTGCCCCCGTCGCAATAAATGCCTCCTCCGGTGTCGAAGGGTATTCCTGATGAAATAAGTCTATGTCATTGTTGCAGTTGTTCCGGATACACCACCTGCGCCACATCAGCTGCTCGTTGTCCAAGCCAAAGGCAGCCTTAAGCGCTTCTTCTTCCTCCGTCAGCTGCTCCCCGTGCCATTCCCTGCGGTATTCGTCCATCTCAAACCATGCCGCAAAGAAGGGTACATAGTCATTTCGCCCTGCTACCGCATCGTCCCACATCTCCTTGAAGAAGTTGAACCCTTTCGCCGTGCTCTCTATGATTACCATGCTGTCCCTTGTCGCCGGCACCGCCTGCATCAGTCCGCTGTAGGTCTCCGCAATCGCACCCGGCCAGAAGGCAAGCTCCGAAGCATGCACATTCGTTAAGGTGTCGCTTCGCCCAACGCCCTTGCCCCCGGCTGTCGCGCATTTTATCTTGCTTTTCAGTCCGGGAAGCCGCTCCTTCTCCCTCTTGTTCTTCGTGGGATTCTCAAAAATCAGCTCCTTGGCGTTGCTGTTCTTTAAAAGCGGTCTCGCCGGGTTTCTCTCCTGAAATAGCTTGCTCATGTTGAAAAGGTTCGTTGTCGCATCGTCCTTGTGCGTGATGATAAAGCTGTTCACGTTGCTTCTGGTCGCCGTTTTGTAATAAATCAATGCCTCTGTCAGCGTGGAAAAGCCCATCTGCCTACTTTTCAGTATAATAATGCGGATCGGCTTGCCGGCAGCCTGCTGCTCCTTGATGCACTCATATAATCGCTTCTGTGCAGAGTTCAGCCGAAAGGGCACAATCTCGCTTTCCTTTGTCTTGATGCAAAGAAAGGCTTCAATGTATTTCTTCGCATCTCGTAAAACGTCATACTTCGGCATCTGCTCCACCGCTTTCCGCTTCCTCTAAGATTTCCTCTATCGTCTTTCCGCTCACGCCGCCGCCGCTTGCCGCCTGCTCCGCCAGCTTCGTGCGCTTCGTGTCGTTGGCAACGCGCTTCTTCTCCAGCTCCAGCCTGTCGGGGTTCTCCTTCCATTTGTCCTTTGCTTTGTTCAAAAGATAAAATTTGATCGCCCCTACGTCCGCAGGAACGTGCTGCTGCTCCGTCACTTCCTCCAGCACCTCCTCCGTGATTACCTTCCCGTTCGCGTCCGTCAAAACCTCGCCGTTCGCCCCCTGCATCGGCTTCTTCACCTTCATGTGCTTCTTGATGTCCGCGTTGTAGCCCAGGCATCGGTTTAAAAGCGAAACCTCCACCTTCTCAACTTCCTTTTTCTGCTCCGCTTTTAAAAAATCGGCACTTTTTTTTAAGAGTGCCGAAAGTGCCGGAATTTCTCCCTTGAGTTTCCTAAAAGTAGAATATGCCATTCCCAGCATTTCCGCCATTTCTTTTTGTGAAAGTCCCGCAAACGCCCATTCTTCAAGGCTTTTCATGTTTTCGTATATCTTTTTTTCGTTGCTGCTCGCCACCTTTTCACCCCCCTTTTTTTCGGCACTTTGCTATTTTCGGTGCCGATTTTTTTTGCATAAATTTCCGTGCGTATATTGCCGCATAAATGCAAAAGAGCCAAGAAAGCCCGAAATCTCAATACTTTTCGCCGCTTTCCTCGCTCTTTTTTTATTTAACATAACATAACATTGTGTTAAATATTTCTTTTTCTCCGCCTTATTAGGAAGAAACCCTTTTTCCGCCGCCTCTGCTTAACACTTCCCCAAAGAGTTAAATAACCCCCCTGAAATGCCGCTTTGGCGCATTTTATGCAGCCCCTCCCCCTCTTTATGCAGGGAAGGCAGCCGCCGAAATCGGCAGCCGCCTTCCGCTACTAAGGAGGATAAAAGAATAAAATGAAACAGGAGAACCCTCGCGAGCTCTCCCTACTATCATTCTATCATATCAATCGTACCAAATCGTTCCAAATCGTACAAAATCGTTCCAAATCGTCCCAAATCGTCCCAAATCGTACATTTTTTCGCAGAAAATAAAAAAACACTGCATTTTCGCAGCAGAAAATAAAAAAGCGCTGCATTTCCGCAGCGCCTTCCCTTCAATATCTGTTGTAAATTTCTCCCCTGTTTCCTGCATCAATTACTAATACAATCAATTCTCCGTTGTCTACCGTATAAACTACACGATAATCACCCACCCGCAGCCGCATCAGGTCGTCATGCCCTTTCATTTTCTTGATGTCGCTGCCGTTCGGTAATTCTTCAATGGCTGTTACAAGGCGGAGCTTCTCCTGCTTGGGCAGCTTGTCAATGAATTTCTTCGCCCTCTTTTTGATGATGATTCTGTACATCAATCAAGCCCCCATTCCTTTTTGCACTCCTCTAAAGAATAGGTAACGTCTTTCTCCGGATCGGGGTCATTCCGATAGCTTTCGTACATCCTTTCACAAAAAGCATCATCCGCAGCCTCGTCCGCTGTTATCCCCTGTAAATATGCCAATACATAACCCATCTTGTAATCCGGTACTCTTTCCAGTAAGCTTGCCGCCATTTCTCTTTCACTCATTCCATCCACTCCCTTTCAATCCTTCACATATTCCAGTAAATCCCCCGGCTGGCAGTCCAGAAACCCACATAAGGCACCCAGACTCTTTGTGTCAATGTTTCCGCCCTCCTGAATCTTCTTCCAGGTTGCCTGCCCGATGATTTTTTCTTTCTTCATCGTGTAGCTTGTGATACCCCTTTCTTGGAATAGCTTCAGCATTTTGTCATAGCTGATACCCATTTTATGCACCTCCTCCTTTCGTATTCTTATCATAACAAAAGCATATCACTATTTCAAGTGACAATCTGCACAAATCATTATCACTAATTTTAGTGATAATGTCAATAGACTGTCTCAACAAAAAAGACAAGGACACCTCAGTCCTTGCCTTTTTCATTTTCTTCCTAACTTCACCTTGGATTTACAAGACTTTGCAACCAAGGAATCAGTGCTACACCATATATAATATGAAACACAATACTAAATACTTTCCATAAAATATAGTATTCTTTTTTCTTTTCTTCTGTCCAATTCGCAACCCGTTCCTGAAATCCTTTCGGGTTTTCAAGCTGTTCCTTAAAAATCTCTGCAAATTCCTCCGAAGAAATATGCTCTATCTCTTCTTCGCTGAAAGATATTTCTTCTTGAATGACAGAACAATCAAACTCTTTCCCTACTGATTCGAGATAATCTGCCACCGCATTCGGATTATGGAGAGCCACTTCTTGTATCGTATCCAGTGCACCCTTCCAGTATTTTTGCAAAGCTGCACCCGGTTTTGCAATTTCCTCCATTTTCTTAATCAAAGCACTATATTCAGGACTTTCAAAAAAATTATTTGTCTTGAATGTCTCTATTGTCTTTTCCAATGATTGAAAATCTATATTTTCTCTCCATAAACGCATTACTTTTGATATTTCCTCTAGGTTATCCTTTAATTTCGGATCAATCAAAGCTCTTTTTATTCCCAAATCGGCAAAATTCATTTTATATTTTGTTGCTAGCGCACTCAATTCCGCTAACTCCGGACAACTGAAAGAACCTAGCATCTTCTGTATCTCTTTCATGTCGCATCTTTCTTGCATATTCTTCACCTCCATAATATAACTCCGTTTATTGTTTCATTTTACCATAAAATAAAAATCCGCCTCAATAAAAAAATGTCTCACCAAAAAAGCAAGGACACCTCAGGTGTCCTTGCTTTTTTCTTTTTCCTTTCTCTCATCCCAAGCCCTGCAAAGCTTCTCCATCCCCTCCGCCTCCTTCCGAAAGCAGGCAGTTCTGGAAAGTCTCGCCTTCCTCGCCACCCGCTCCCATGCCAGGCGCTCCGCATGCTTCCCCCAGATGATTGTCCGCTCCTCCGTTGTCAGCGCCTCCGCCATCACAAGGCTCAGGTCAGAGTGCAGCCGCAGCCTGTCTCGAATCGCTCTTTCGTTGGTGCGGATCCGCTCCTCTGTCTCCGCTCGCTTCAAAACCTTGTCGGCTGTGCTGTCCCCGTGTCCGCTCCTGCCCCCCACTGCGTCATATTGCACCGCAGAAAGTGAAATGTCCCGCAGGCTCCTGCGCATTGCCTCGTTTCTCTCCCGCAGCCATTGCGTTGCCTCCGGTGTGTCCGCCATCTGCTCTATCAGCCGCGCCATCTCTTTCTTTGTTGTCACCTGCACCCCTCCCTCAGCTTTTCATATCTTCGCTTTATCCCTCTCTCCATCTGCTGCAGCTCCCCCCAATGCCTGCGGATTGCCTGCGCCGCGCCGCCCCTCTCCCCTCTTTCTTTCAGCTCCGCATATTGCAGCACCCGGCTGTAAAAGTCCGCCTTCTCCCCTCTCTCTATCAGCGTAAGCGTCCGCAGGAAAAGCGCCTGCTTGTCCGCCTCCATCTCCGCGCGTGCCGCATCTAGGGCATCCGCCTCCGCCAAAAGCCGCGCTGTACTGTTTTCCGCCACAAAGGCGCGAAGCCCTCGCAGCCAGAGAATTTCTGCCGCCGGGCTTTCCTGCTTCTCGTTTTTCATGTTATCACCTCGTCTGCCTTGAAATCAAAACCCTTGAAATCAAAGGTGTTCCTGTACCCATTCCTTTGGCGGTGCTTCCTTCGTTGGCGTAAAATGCACGAAATCTCGGAAGGTTGTTTTATCAGCAAACCACCGCAGATAAATCGTGCCCGTCGGGCCTTCTCTCTGCTTTGCAATGTTTACCTCTACCTGCCCCTTTTTGCTTTCGTCGCAATCCGGAAAATAATATTCCTCTCGCCACAACAACAAAACAACATCTGCATCCTGCTCAATGTCGCCGCTCTCTCGCAGATCGGAAAGCATGGGTCTGCAATCCGCCCTATCTTCACATTTTCTGCTTAACTGTGAAAGTGCCAAAACCGGGCAATCAAAATCTTTTGCCAGACGTTTCAGCCCTCGGCTGATTTCGCCGATTTCTCTGGTGCGGTTTTCTCCTTTCCCCTGCATCAGCTGCAGATAGTCCACTACAATCAATTTCAGATGATAGCCATTGCTTTTCCACTTATGACATTGCCCTCGCATCCGCTCAATCGTCATGCCGCTGCGGTCATCAATCAGCAGCCGCTCCATAACTTTTTCAAATCTATTCCGATTTTCTTCAGCCTCTCTGCTTGTTTCCTTCCATTCTTCATAACTTTTGTTTGCAAAAAATTGATTATTGCTTACCATGCACTCGGCGGTGTAAATCCTTTGTGCAATTACATCATCAGGCATTTCCATGCTGAAAATAGCAGCCCTGTCCTTTTCCTCTGTCAGTGCCTTCGCAGCTCCTCTTGCAATATCCAAAGCAAGTGCAGTTTTACCCATAGAAGGCCGCCCGGCAAGAATAATAAGCGCCCCATCCTGCAGCCCACCAAGACCTCCATCCAAATCAGCAAATCCTGTGCTGATGCCAAGCAAACGGTTTCCGCTTTTCCGGATTCTTTCCAGTTTCTCCATCCGCTCATGAAATGCATCCAAAACCGTTTTTATCTCTCCGCCGCCCCAGCTGTCTGCCTGCTGTTCTGCCAGAATACGGGCAATCTCATCATCATCCTGTTTCAATACCGCCTGCATGAGTGCTTGCGTTCGTCCCTTGGATCTGCGGTAATAGCTCAGCCGCTGCAAATCCTCCACATGGGCCTTTATGTTAATACTGCTGGAAACAAAAAGAAAAATATCCCTCAGCATATCAACGCTGATGCGCTCGCCTTCTCCCTTTCGCTGCAGCTCGTTCCATACAGTCATAATGTCAATCACTTCCACCGCCTGCATTGCCTCAAATATCGCACGATACATGGGTATATAAAAATCCTCTGCTTTCAGCGTATTTCTGCCCATCTCTGCCGCTGCACGGTCCAGAAACATGCACCCCAGAATACTCTTTTCCGTTCCGGAGCTATATAATTCCTTTGTCTCCTCCATGCTCTCACCCCCTATCTTCCAAGCCGTTTCGCCAAGGCGTTGTTCTCGGCAGGTGCCGCCGCTCCGGGTGCCGATGCACCTTGTTGCCGGTCATCCTTCTGACCCTGCCACTTTGCATCCTGCCGCTCCCAAGTGCGAACCGCAGCCTTCCAGTCCTTCAGCTTGACTTTTCCGCGCATCCATCCCGTTGATGTGTAGTAATCCAAGAAATACTGTGGATCAATGCTGTTCCCCCGCTCCCTGCAGTATGCCTGTACTTCTTCCAGTGTCGGGGGTGTGAAAACGCGCTTGCCGCGTTTTTCTTTTTTATCTTTTTCTTTCTCTATCTCTATCTCTTTCTCTGTTGCGACATTGTCACAAACTTCCTGTGACATCTGTGTGACATTGTCACAAACTTCCTGTGACATCTGTGTGACATTGTCCGTACATTGTCCCACTAACGCCGCTTTCTTATCCCTGTGAATCCGCTGCCTGTGTGCCGCCGCAGTTTCAGAACCAACCATGTCCTTCACCGCAGTTAAGTATAATTCCTTGTTTTCCAAAACTTCAATCAATCCGACTTGCTCAAATAATTTCAGAGCCACAGCAGCAGTGTCAATGTCAGTCCGCCCTATTTCAGCAAGCTTCTCCACGTCATAAGGAATCAGCATATCTCCGATATTGCGAATCAAAACCCCGCCGGTGTTTGCGCTTTTCAGGCATAATCGTAAGTAGAAAACGATGTAGTCATTTCCGTTTTTTTGGTCTGAAATCCAATCAATCGCAGGGTCGTCAAAGAAGTTAATTGGCACCTTTATCCAGTAGTACGCCTTCTCTCTCGCCATTCGCCGTCGCTCCTTTCAGCCGCATCGCCCATCGTTCCAGCTTCTGCTCCATTTTGCGCACCACGCCCGCAAGCTGCCACTGCCGCAGTGTGTTTCTCATCTCCAAAAGCAGCTGTCCGCCGAAAACTCTTAAAATTCCATCCGTCTGCCCCTCCGTCCAGTCCGTTGGGTTTTCCTCGTTGTTAATTCTTCTCCGCTTGAATGCAGCGTACCGCACAATGCTGCAGATCTCCATCAGCTCCTGCAAGCCCTTCTTCAATTCCCCTGCGCTTCGTGCCGGCTTCGCGCCGCTCGTGCCGTGTTTCAGAAATTCGTAAATCATCTCGCCCTCAAAGACGCAAAGCATCACAGAGACCACGTCTGCAATTTCCTCCGCCACTTCCTCGCTTGCGTATCTGCCGCAGGAGAATTTTCTTCCCTTCCTCCTGCTCTCCGTGATGCTCTCCAGCAGCAGCCGCGCCGCATCCGCAAGCTCATCTGTCTCCTCGGCAAGCATCGCCATTCTCTCGCCCATGCTGACCCTATCGCAAATCAGCTTGATGTTTTCCTGCATTTTCTTGTAGTCCGCCATCCTTCTCCGCCTTTCTCTTTTGGTAGTCCTCTTTTTTCTTCTCCAGCACACGCTCCCTGTGCCGCCAGTAATATCTCGCCTGCCGCGTCATCGGCCGCTCGTTGATGCAGTCCGGATGCACGCAGTGCAGGCAGTCCATGTTGCAGATTTCTTCTTTCCCCATTGCTCCGCCCTCTCTCCTGCTCCTTTGTATGTATCCTCTGCCCTTGCGAAGCAATGATAGGGCAAGTTTTCCTCGCTTCGCTTCGGAAACCGCTATATTTCGCCGTCCATTCGTCACCTCACCCAACCTGTCGGTCAGACGTTCGTTCCTCATAACCGAACGGCTCAACCGCTACTAAGGCTATGCCTTTGCCTTGCTGTTCAATGTTTCCCTTCGCAATGCCTTCGCCATGTATTTCTTGGCTTTGCTATGCCCTTGCTGTGTCTTGCCATGCCATGCCCTTGCTCAGTCTAAGATGTCGGAAAACTCCGCCGCCCGTTCCTCCTCGAAAGTATGGCGAATACACCTATAGCGATGCCGGTAATCAGCACTAACACAAACATGACCGCACGGATAAGTTTACGCTTGGTCATAGTCATAACGAACATAATAAATCCTCCTCGCTTTTTCATCTGAAGAATTATATGTCCGTGTCCGGAAGAAAATGACAAGCAAACAAAATTTTAATTTACGGAATCAGTGTGAATTTTTCCTCGTCCGCTACACCGTGTATATTTTTAACCGTGCAGATAATAAGCACTGCAAAGAGTATTATCATACTTTCACTCATTAATCCGTTTTTGAAACCGAGCCTTGCGGGTATATCAGGCATAATAAGCGAAACAACGTACAGCACACCGTAATTCACCAATACATTTGCACCTAAAAATCCGCCGAGCCTTGAAAAACAGG
>OLWB01003820.1_pt1 | contig 10429 bp, 8 predicted proteins | sample 1673331 | NCBI WGS metagenome assembly OLWB01 (sample SAMEA3178943, study PRJEB25190) | human gut metagenome | biome: human gut; feature: human-associated habitat; material: faeces | place: Austria | collected 2013 | reverse complement strand
TTGGATACATATCATGGAAATAATAAGCAATTACGAACGTTCTATTATCGCATCTCGCTCAATTGTAGACGATACACAAGTGGATGAAAGGTTCTCCCAATCGTCAGTGTTTTGATTGTTAAGTTTTTCAGTCACTAATCACGTGAGCACATTGATTGTCCATCCGTTATCGGCTAATAATTTTTGAGTATCCGCATCCACGAATTCCTTTGGAATTGCCAAACATAGTAACGCAGTTGCTCTCGACATAGCCACATATTGACACTTAAGTCGGCCTATATTTGATTTTGTTGTTTTCTTAGGAGGCTTTCCACAAAGGTAGTTGAGTATGGACTTGATATTGTGAGCGCTTGAAAATGTTTCTAAAACCATAGTTGCTAAATGCGTACGCCCTTTAACGGAGTGTATGCTTCCAAATTCCAGATATACACTACGTCCAGTAACAGAATCTTGGTAAAAATAGTTGTTAACCTTTGATTGCGCTTTCTTGTCGTCATATTCAAATGATACTTCATCTACCCAGTTCAAAAGAACCCTGTCTCTAGAAATCAAGGACAAATCAAACAGTTTGAGAATATTATCGACCTTATTAATGACAGAATTCCATTCTTCTTTCGTTCGGAATTTAGAAAGTGCAAGATCCAACATTAGTTGTCTGTAAATCAGGTGCTTCTCGTCAGGTAGCATTTTCTCAATAGTTACAAATGTGTTATTAGTAGGCATGACAAGGCTGGTTTTTGCTGCTCTATTTATTACCCTGCACATTCCTTTGGCAATCCAGTTAACTAAGCATGACATATCTCCAGAACAAGAGAATTCTGATATTCCAATCCTGAAATAATCAATAAAGTATTTCTGAATTTGGGTTTTAGAATTTTTTAAAGGATTATAGTTTGGCCAATAGTCATATATGCCTTTGGGAAAATGTTTTTCTGGAGTATCATCGTTTTTTTTATGAACCATACCAATCACATGGCATCCAAGTTTAGCATTAGCTGTCAGCTCTTCATCTGAAAATGTATTTAGAATCAGCTTACCAAATTCATCAATTACGCAAGAGGCGTTCTCTTTAGGAAACAAATATATTGTGTGCGGAATATTTCTATCAGAAAAAATATTATTTGTTCCATGCATTTGCTCTTGCGAGATAGCAACGCTATTTGCCAAAGCAGCAATTCTATTGTCAAATCTTCGGCTTTCATTTAACACAAGTGGATTACTTCTTGGAAACTCTGAATCCTGAACATCTTCGTTGACATAGTTGTATATTGCTTGGTTACTATCTCCAAACCCTTGGCGAACTGTTTTTATACCATCATTGGGAAATGCCTTGTGAATTAAATCCCATAAAAGAGAATTTGTATCTTGGGCTTCATCAATGAAAAGAAGAGGAAAACGCTCTTGTATACCTACTGCAATCGTTGGATGTTTGTTCAGTACTTTTTGGGCAAGAAGAAGCATTTCGTCAAATGTAAAAAAGCCATTATTTTGAGAATTCGAAATTACACTTAAAAGTTCTTCTCGTGTTTTACCTTGCTTTGTCCAATTAATACTTCCCCAAGCGCCATAATAACCGCAAAGCTTTTCGTCTTTATAGTTCCTTATAAAGTATTCCCGTGTTTTGGGAGATAGCATTTTCCAGCGTAATAATTTAACATAATCTGTATCAATAATTTTTATTGAAATTCCCCTTGAACGTAGCCATGGAAGTCCAATAAAAGTATCAAAAAAAGAATGTAAAGTGCCTACAAAATGTGGATAAGAAAGTATTTTTTTGCCTTCAGCTGTGTTTCCTAGTCTATCCTCAATTTCTTCTCTTGCAACATTAGTATGCGATAAAACACAAATGCCTGCATTGGGAAATGGCCACTTTTTTGCAAGAATGGCCAGTTTTGCTACTAATGTAGTTGTTTTGCCACTTCCGGGAAATGCTTGTATATCAACCGACTCTAAGCTCTTAATTACAACCTTTCGAGAATCATCAAACTCAATGTTATTACCCAATAAAGATGCAACCCATCCGATATCATCATTTGTAATGTGTATATCTTTAAGTTTTTCTATACTCATACTTTATCACCCGATAACATAATCAATTGCATCGCTTAAATACGAAGGGATTACTGCTTTTAAGACATCCGGTTTATCCTTGAATTTTTGGCTTAATTTTAAGGCAAGCATTTGTGCGAAATCAGCCTTTGATGCTTTTTTGAATGTAAAATAGCTATAGAAAATTGCGGCTTTTTCCTCTTTTGTGTGCGCTGCATCTAATGCTTGAGTTAGAGTTTCTTTTTTTGTTTCCCAGTTTTCTTTTTTATAAGAAACACTAATCAATGCGTCAATTAGCACACTCTTCATATCAGCATGCTCTAATCCCGCAAATGCAAGATCATACTCAAGAGTCCAATGGTTAGATACAAAGGTTTTTACCAATTGGCCATCTGCACGGTTCTTTATTTCCTCAACGTGACTCTCGGATTCTGTCGGAGTAAAATCACTTTCTGCCCGCCATTGGCGGTCTGATTTATTAGGCCAAGATGAACTGCCACTGGTGTATTTTTCATTAATGCATATGGACGGAGCACAATCAGGCATAACATCTCTATCTGTAACACATGCGACCCTAACATTAAGAAGATTAGGTTCATCAGCTCTTTGAAATATTTTGGCATAACGTCGCAAGCCAACACCTCTAACATCTACAAGGGAAACCCCGTAATCTGTAAAACTGTGCCCAAGTAGACTTGCAAGTGCAGGAAGCAACAATGCCTCACCAGGACCTTCAACAATAATAACACTTCGTGCAAAGAAAAGATTTGCCTTGGTAGCATCTAAGTACTTTTCAAGGAACCAGTAGTCATCCGATTCTAATTTTGTTTTTCCTTCTGCCAACGAAAAAGTTTTACCATCCTTAATGATGATTATATTCCCAAGTTTTACAACAGAAGCAAGTAATGGAGAATGTGTTGTAATAATAATCTGCTGATTTGCGGGTGCTTCTTCCAATGATTGAACTAATTTAAGTTGTCTTTGTGCATGAATATGTGCTTCAGGCTCTTCGATTAATAAAAATGAGGATTGATTTGTTTTTTCAGCCTCTTTATGAAGCAGCAGTTCGCATGCCATACTTAATATATTGCTGGTTCCTAATCCAACATTACCTCGCATCGAACTTGCGTTCTTGTCAACCGATAAGTCCAATTTTTCGAGCAATGCATTTATTTTTTGCAATTCTTTACTTCGAGAGTCGGCAACTTCAAATCGAGTTTTTATTTTATCTTGTTTTAATAGTAATTGCTTGCTCAGTATTTCCTCCATATTGTCATTACCCGATTTTAGAACGGGATGATTGACTAACAGATCATTAGAGAGATTTGTAATACCAAGCAAGGAAAGTTCCTGCAAATTCATGCCTGGTTGATACTCGTCTTTTCCATCAGTCAAAGTAGGAATATGTTGAATGATTTGCGACAATCTTGAATGTCGACCAGACTGCATATCGCTATAGGCATCACGTAGGGCACGTAAATATGTAACACGAATGAGCTCTCGTGCTTCGGCAGAAGGTGAAGGTCCATTTCCTTGCTTGCCAGAAGTTAAATTCGATATGGGACGGGGAGGTTTGAATGTAGTAACATATTTACAATTCCAGTGAAGATACAGAGAAGGCACCATCGGTTCATCCTGTTCTTCATACGATACGCATTCAAGAAAAGCAGCTTGTTCGTCAGGGGTAAGATTGGAAAACTTGCAAACGATAGATATCTCCTTTGTTGTATCCTCATTATGAAAATCCGTACTTTCTAAACGATACCACCCTAAATCAGTAGTTCCCAATACAATTTTGATAGCATCAAGTATTGCAGACTTGCCCGAATCATTTTCACCCACTAAAACAGTAAGCCCAGGGTTAAATTCAATAGTATGAACTTGATCATCGAAACATCTGAAGTTCTTAATTTGAATAGATGATAAATACATATTTTCCCTCCTCACAGGTGATATTATTGTAAACAAATACTTTTAGCAACTTATATTATTTGTGCAAATAGGCTTATATCCTTTTTCAACTATCGTATCATTTTCTGCGTTCTAACACAATATGAGTCGAAAAACGCGAAATAAATTTTCCTATTATCACAGTTCATAGTCAATAAAAAAGAAGCGCCACCATCGGACAACTTTAATCCGATAGCGGCGCTCTCATTTTGCTTAACGAAAGGTGAAAATCCGGATTTTTACCTATGTAGAAGCGCCCTGCCGCCCCACATAGGAAATCATACTGCCTCTACACGGAAAAAACGCTACAGCCGTTTCTTTGCCTGTTTTGAACCCTAATTCCCGCACTTTTTGGAACGGAGGGAAAGATAGTGCGGACAGGACACCACCACCGCCCGGAAACTCTGCTTACAGGGATGAACACAGCCCTTGCATAACTTGTTATACTGGCGTCTGCCGTTCTCGCCCAAGAAGAAGGCCCATTCCAGACGCCATTTCTTGCTCCGGCTCATAAGTCGCCCAACTCCGGGGGCTTCTTCTGCGGGGCAGGCTTGTCCGGGCTTTTCCGTTCCGCGCACTCCCGTTTCGCGTCCTCCAGCCGCTCCCGGATGGAGGGCTTTTTCTCCGGCGTGGTCCTGCGCGCCTCGGTCTGGGCTTTCTCCAATTCCTCACCACGGCGGCCGTTGTTGATGATCCCGTCAATCATGCCATAGTCGTCCTCCAGGGTCATTTCCGCCGTGCGCAGCGGGTTTTCCGGCTCCACAGGGACGGACACGATCTGCCCGTTGATGCTGGCGAACAGCTCCGGCCGCTTGAATTGCTCGGTGTACTTCTGGATCATGTCCGGGGGCAGGGACGCGAAACTCTCCGGCCCCAGGCCCACCACCAGGAAGGTGCCTGCCACAATGTCGTAAATCTCCCCATGCTCGTCCCGGAGGGAACGGTTCAGGTCCAGGCCGATGAGCTTGCCTTCGTCGTTCAGCACCAGCCCCACCGGATCGTCAAAGGGATAGGAGGCGGCAATATCGCCGCCCACCTCCGCTTGCAGCGCATGGAGGCCGGGGGCAATTTCCTTCACATAGGGCTCCTTCATGGGCTCCACCACCAGGACGGTCATCTTCTCCGGCGCGGTATGTTCGGGGGCGTCTCCGCTGGGGATGGCAAAGGCGCGGCTACCGTTGGCCATGATGAGATACTTTCCGTCCTCGGACTCGTGGTGGAAACCGTATCCGGCCGCCTCCATCTGTTCCCGGCTCATATCCGTCACATGGAAGGTGCCCCTGGGGGTCCGCACCGTCTCGCCGGTCTCCCGGTCATCCGGAGTAGGCGCCGCTTGCTGCCCGTACAACTCCGCTTCATACTCCCGGTTTGCCTGTTCCGCAAAGGACAGCATTTCGTCCACATGAGATTGATCCGGGTTTTCAATGGCCTCTCGGATCACCTGGGGGTCCACATCCAGACATTCCTCATAGCCAGTGGCATCCTTGAACTTCTCGATCTCCGAAGGCAGATAGTCCTCCTGGGTCTGCCCCAGGGCAGCCAGCTTCTCGTCCAGCACGGAGATGCGCCCGGCCATCAGATTTTCGTAGATTTCTTCCTTCGCCGCGTGTTCCTCCGGGTGCTCGGCGGCATACTGCGGGTCGTGCTGCCGGAAAAACTCGTCCATATCGTAGGCAAGGTCCATGGCCCATTCCGAAATTTCTTCTTCGGGGATGTCATCCTGGAAGGTCATCACCCGGTATTCCTCCGGGATGCTGCCGCGCTCGCCATCGTAATACTCATGGAAGCTGTCCCCGGTGTCCCGCACATAGCCCAGGTCGGTGAACTGGCCGCTTTCCTCCAGGGCGATGTCCCGCCCGTAGGCCTCATAGTCGATGTAGTTGCGCAGATGCTCCGGCACCTGCATGGCGTCCAGTTCCTCGATGTAATACCGGCCCAGATCGTCGTGGTCGTGGATGTCGGGGTAAATGTCGTAGCAGTCCAGGTTCTCCGTCAGGTTGATAAGCTCCTGGATGCTGCCCGTGTGGTCGCCGATCTCCATGGCCGCCTGGAACCGCTCATATTCATCCTGGCTCATATCGTCCAGTTTGGAGGCCAGATAGTTCAGTTCGTCCAGGTTGGCATACTCGCCCAGTAGATCATAGAGGCCGTCCACATAGCAGTCGTAGTCCGTGATGAACCATTCCTCATAGGTCTGCCCAAAGTCGTCTTTCGCACCGATCCCGATGCGCTCAAAGACCTTTTTCAGTTCCTCCGCCGTGGTGGGGAACTTCACCCATTCGCCCACAAGGGCACCCTCGTTGTACTTGCCCAGGTTGGTGATGAAGGCGGCAAAGGGATAATCTTTGTCATAGTCATAATGGGGCATAGCGACACCTCCTTATCGCTCCGGCGCAGGCTTTTCCCGATGGGGCTGCGCCTTGCTCTGATTGGCACATTCCTTCCGGCTCTGTTCCAGCCGTTCCTTGATGGAGGGCTTTTTCTCCGTCTGCCTCTCCCTGGGGCGCTCATGCTCCCACTCGTCGCCGGAGAGGGTGAGATAGCCTCTACTGGTGAAGCAGCCCTGTTCCTCCTGCATGGCGTGGTTGCCGAAGGGAACGGGATCAATGGCATCCAGCAGCTCCGGGGGCAGAAGGACGTCCAAATGCTGCGCCAGATAGCGCCAGCCCACATCCTCCACTTTGCGGATGTTGGGCTCCAGGACAAAATACTCGGTGTTGGCGGGAAACTCCCGGAACTGCTCCAGGGTGGTCAGTCGGAAGGGAGACTCCTGGACAGCGGCCAGGAGGTCACGGTCCTCCGGGGAAAGTCCGGCAAGTGCCTGGGCCGCTGCCTCCAGTTCGCTTGCGTCACCGCCTGCGGGGAGCAGCGGCTTCAAATGCTCCATGAAGTTGACCTCGGTTTTACTTTTTGCCATGCACACCATCCTTTCGTTTGGGAAACTCCAGCTTGAAATTGACATACTTGCCGCCGGTATCGTCCAGGATCACCACGGCGTCATAGGTGGAACCTTTCTTCTCCGACCACATTTCCTTGACGGAGGTACGGCCCTTTTTCAGAAGGTCGGCCGCCATCTTCCGGGTCAGCTCCTTGCGGCGGCTGGTCCAGAAACGGTCATTCTTCCACATGACAAACTGACAGGCTCGGTCCGAACAGGCGAAGTTCTTCTTGCCCTCATAAACCGGCATGCCGCAGCGGGGGCAGAGGCCCACCGTCTCCTTCTCCGGCTGGAACAGCTTTTGCCCATCCTCGGAAATGTGGGAGTATTTCCGCACCAGCTCCGCCGCCATTGCCTCGATTCCGTCCATTAAGTCCTCCGGCGACGCCTGGCCCTTTGCCACCTCGTTCAACCGCTGCTCCCAATCCGCTGTGAGCTTGGGAGAGGTCAGCAGCTCCGGCAGCACCGTGACCAGGTTGATACCCGCCTTTGTGGGGATCAGGTTCTTGCCCTTGCGCTCCACGAACCCGCCGGACACCAGCTTTTCAATGATGGCCGCCCTGGTCGCCGGGGTGCCCAGGCCCTTGCGCTCTGCCTCGTCCGGCATATCTTCCTTGCCCGCATTCTCCATGGCCGACAGAAGGGTGTCCTCCGTGTAGGGCTTGGGGGGCGAAGTGAAGTGCTCGGTGACGGAGGCGGTGACCGGCTCAAAGACCTGCCCCTCGGTCAAGGCGGGAAGAACACCCTCGGCATCTTCATCCTCCGGCTTCTCCTTCAGGGAGGAACGGAACACCTCCTGGATGGCCCGCCAGCCCTGGGAAAGCACCTGCTTTCCTTTTGCCGTAAAGGTATGTCCGCCGCAATCAAAGGTGGCCGTGACCGCCTCATACACGAAAGGCTCCGCCGCCGCACACAGCAGCTTGCAGCAGACCAGCAGAAGGATATTGCGCTCGCCCACAGGCAGCGCAGGGACATCCGCTTTCTCCAGTTCCAGCGTCGGCAGGATCGCGTGGTGGTCGGATACCTCCTTGTCGTTCACCAGCGCCAGAACATCGGGGAAAAACTCCGGGCAGGCGTCGAAGGGCGGCACCCGTGCCGCCAGATGCAGGACCACGGAGGCGGTCTCCGCCATGTCGCCCGTCAGATACCGGCTGTCCGTGCGGGGATAGGTCAGCAGCTTCTTTTCATAGAGCGACTGGGCGTAGTCCAGGGTTTGCTTGGCCGTGTAACCGAACACCCGGTTTGCCTCCCGCTGCAAGGTGGTCAGGTCATACAGCTTGGGCGGTTTCTCCGTCTTTTTCTCCCGCACCAGGGATACACACACGGCTTGCTGCCCGTCACAGGCGTCCCGGATGGCCTGGGCATCCTCCATAGCTGGGATTTTTTCAGAAACCGCCTCGGCTCCCTCAAGCGCCAGCCGCACATGATGGTATTTCTCCTTGCGGAACAGGACGATCTTGCTGTCCCGGTCGGCCAGCAGGGCCAGGGTGGGCGTCTGCACCCGCCCTACATTCAGGGTTCGATGGTAGAGGACGGAGAACAGGCGGCTCGCGTTGATGCCGATGAGCCAGTCCGCCTTTTGGCGGCAAAGAGCCGATTGATACAGGGGATCATAGTCCGCACCGGAGTGCAAGTCAGCAAAGCCCTCCCGGATCGCCGCGTCCTCCATCGAAGAAATCCAGAGGCGGGAGAAAGGCTTGGAACATCCGGCGGTCTCATAGGCCAGCCGGAAGATCAATTCACCTTCGCGCCCCGCGTCGCAGGCGTTGACCAGTTCCGTCACATCGGAGCGTTCCATCAGGGAACGGAGAATGTGGAACTGGTCAGCCTTTTCCTCGGACACCACATAGCGGAAGGGGGCGGGCAGGATGGGAAGGTCCTCATACCGCCACTTCTTGTAGCGGTCATCGTAGGCGGCTGCATCCGCCAACCCCACCAGATGCCCAATGCACCAGGAAATGAGCCAGCCGCCGCCCTCAAAATAGCCATCGGCCCTGGATGTGACACCCAGGGCCGACGCAATGCTCTTTGCTGCACTCGGTTTTTCACAGATCACAAGTTTCACCTAATACCACCGTCCATATATTGTGTTGATTTATTCTCGCTTTCGTAGTATAATGCCAGATATAGACTTTGCTTGAAAGAAGGGGCATGATGGGAAAAATTAAAATCACTCGTAAAGTAACTGTTAAACAGCAGGTACGCGTTCAACGCCGTGTGCAAGTTACTTCTCAACCCATAACATATACCCAGCCCGCACCTCAAATCTCCACCGCCCCGGTTCAGAAGGCGTTGAACGACTTGTCTAACGAAGTTAAGAATGCGCAGAGGAAACTTGAATCTTCGTCTCGAAGAAGGACTCTCCCTTCCGGTGTTTATAGCAAGCCTGTTGAGGATGTTTTCTATGCTTTAGACGAGCGCCGGAAACCGGAAAATTTGGAGTCCCAAGCAATGTACGATGTGTTTATCTCACATGCCAGTGAAGATAAGAAGGAGTTTGTGGCCCCCCTTGTGGAAAAACTTCAGGATGCCGGAATCACGGTTTGGTATGATGCTTTGGAGTTGCAATGGGGCAAAAGTTTACGAGAGCAAATTGACAATGGGATTAAACGCTCAAAATTTGCTATCCTTGTGTTGTCTAAACACTTTTTTGAGAAGCAATGGCCCAGACGTGAGTTGGATGGCATTTTGGCAAAGGAAACTGTATCCGGTAATGCCCCACTTCCAATCTGGTACAATGTGACTCAAGAAGATGTTTACGAGTTTAGTCCCACACTATCAGGCTTATATGCTATCTCCACTGATAACCACAGCATTGATGATATTTGCAAGGCCCTCCAACTTGTACTCGAGAAAGAAACTGCATAAACATGAGGCCAACATTCTAACTCAATGGAATGTTGGCCTCATGCTTTTTGACTATCCCACTATTTCGTTATCAGTATCCTCGTTTTCGTATTCCTCGTCCTCGAACTCATAATCGTCCGGGTCGGCGCTGACCTTTGCGCCCTGTTTGGGCTTGATGAACTTGATGTAGGCGAAGGCTCCGCCGCCGCCCAGAGCCGCCAGCAGCAGGATCAGCACCAGGCCAAAGCGGCTGAAGATGGCGTGGATGAGCCCTTTCTGGCCTTTACGGAGCAGACGGATGCCGCCGTCCTCAAATACCCGGACCTTGCTTCTCATGGTGTGCTGCAATGTTTCTTTTGACATTTTGACCGTCCTTTTTTTGGAATGTGTCGGAGGATAGCCTGCAAGCCCTGTCCAAATGACACATTTTGTGCTATGATAAAGGGGAAGAACTGCTGCCGGGCGGCAGCAGAGCATATACAAGTCTATTATAATCCATTCCGGCCGGTTTTTCCACAGAAACCGGCAGATTTTGTACAGAAGGAGTTTGCATCATGAACAACCTGATCATTGGCATTGCGGGCGGCTCTGGCAGCGGCAAGACCACCTTGCTTCATCAGCTCTTTTCCGAGCCGCAGCCGGGAA
>OLWB01003818.1_pt1 | contig 10433 bp, 11 predicted proteins | sample 1673331 | NCBI WGS metagenome assembly OLWB01 (sample SAMEA3178943, study PRJEB25190) | human gut metagenome | biome: human gut; feature: human-associated habitat; material: faeces | place: Austria | collected 2013 | reverse complement strand
GCAGGGGTATAATCTCTTCGCTTACTGCAACAACAATCCTGTTATGTTTGCCGATGCGACAGGCTATGCTTTGCATAGAGCCAATACTGCTTATGCCATATTAGAGACGGACGGAAGAGCGTATATTGGCGTATGTATAATTCAGTGAGCATTTCTAAAGCTATCGAGGAGACTTTAAAATCGTTTGAGAAAGAGCAACCCAAGAGATCGCGTTATCAAAATAGCGATGGATCATATTCTTTATATGACAATAAAAGATTTAATCCTGATAGTGTATACCATGAACAATTATTTGTTGTTGATACAGCGAATCCGTCGTTTAACGTTAATAAAAGCAAAGCAAATGTATTTGGCGCAGGGTTCACTGCATATAAGGGAGGATGGGAAACTGAATATATTGATTTGTCGTTGCTTGATTTTGGACAAGGAAAAATTGCGGCAGGTTTCGATAGCGAATACATAGGTGTTTCAGCTATTGCGACTGCGTGGGCTCCGTCGGTATCGTTTAGCTTTTTTGGCTTGTTTGATATAAAGGTCGGCGCAAATTTGGGTTCGGTTGGCTTTGAGGCCAATAAAACCAGTAGTGATTTTACTTTGGGCGGCGCGGCATTAGTCGGATTTTCTATTAATATTTCATGGGGGGATTAAATGATGATAAATAAGAGAAGCCAAATTATTATTTCGTTTATACCAATTGCAAATTTTATTATTTGGATTCTTTGGTCTGTTTTTCTTATTAAAAATAAAAATATAAAGTTTATGAAAAGAACAATAACTTATATTTTTATTATGTTTTTACCAATTGCTGTGCTATTTCTTGTCGCTTTTAAACTGATTTTGTACAACTTGTTTAATGATTACAGTGATTTATTGGATCGAATAATTGGGTACATTTTATCGACCGATCTTGCTTTAACTACAATTTATATTCAAATGAAATGTAAATTGGTTGATAAAAATAATGAGTTGGTGAAATTTAATTAATTGAAGAACTAATCGTAAGTGGAATAGGATGAGAGAAAAATGTTTTTGGTCCCTTTCTTTTCTACTAAGAAAACGCAAAAAAATCTTAGCTGTAAACATCAAATTTCATTTTGTTGGAAATGTCTGTTTTGGCCTAAAAAGAGTAAATGTGAAAAATGTGGAAAATTTGTAAAATGGACTACAATATATATTTTTTTAAAACAGTTCATATTTATATGTATTGGAGTTGTAATTTTTTATATTTGTCTCTGGGCTTTTCCGACATTTATGAGTTTAATGCTTACATCAAGGTATTATCCTATTGGCATATTGATATTTTATATGTGTTTTTATTTAGGCTATGTTGTATCAAATGTAATTGCAGTATTATTTTTTCCTCTTGATTATGATGTTTGAGGTCTGGTAGGTAATTCAATATCTGAAATTTTTGAGGGGGAGTAAAGATGATGTAGATGAGTACAAATATTTTGAAGTTTTATTAGACGTGTGGGGGAAGTGCTGTCCGTGTCTGGCAGTCTGTCCTCCACCGTCGGAGCCGTGAACCCGTTCCGCTATCGTGGGTACTACTATGACGTGGAAACCGGTTGGTACTATCTCAACGCCAGATACTACGACCCCAAGGTCGGCAGGTTCCTGTCTCCCGATACCATCCTCGGCGCCAACGGTGGCTTGCAGGGGTATAATCTCTTCGCTTACTGCAACAACAATCCTGTTATGTTTGCCGATCCGAGCGGGAATATTCCACGTTGGCTATATGATGTTGGTGGATGGATTGGAAATTCTCTTAGTTGGATTTATAGAAATATATATAAACCTGTTTATACAGTTAGAGATAATATCGAAGAAGATATATATATGTACGATAAAAATAATACAAGCGAGGAAAAAGTATTAGAGGCTCATTATTTTTCTTCTTATAAAGGATCATTTGTAGTAAAATTACCGATAGGTAAAAATGCAGCATCGTATGGTGTAATGTTTATTGGAGACGAGGTCACCAGTACTGATACAGTTAAACATGAATATGGACATATAGTACAATTTCAAAATATGGGTTTTTGGGACTATACTTTAGAAGTTGCCATCCCGTCAGTTACCGCTAACATTTTAGATAGACAAGGTAAATTGCCATATGATTATTATGGCTCAAAATGGGAAGCTGAAGCTGATCGTTTGGGAGGAGTGCAAAGATCTACCAATAATATACCTTGGCCTGATGGGGCGTATAATTCATATAACGACTTAATAGAAATGTTTTTTAATTAAAAATGAGGTGATGTTGTGAAAAAAACAATTGTCTATCTATTTATTTGCTTAATTTTAACTGCATCTGCTATGACAAGTTGTAAAGCTAAAATTAAGTATAGTTTTCTTAATCCTATAACAAATATTTGTGCTATAAAGATTGTTGAAGTAGGTGCGGATGATGGTCAAGGCATAAATGAACAGACAGAAATTATGGTAATTGAAGATATAAAAGCATTTATTGATGAGTTTACTCAATTATCGTGTTTTAAAGTGTATACAGATCCTTTAGGGGTGGCACCTTTTGAGATTGCTATAAAAATAATATATTCGAACGATGACTATGAACTAATTTCATCAAATGGGCAAGCAAGGTATACACAGAAAAAATATAAGAACTATGTCGGATATTATTATTTCAATGATGATGAATTTGATGAACTTATAGATAAATATTTAAGTTTGGGTAAAAACTAAAGTCTGCCATATGGTTCGGTTTATTCATGATTACATACTATATATTTAATATTCCACAATGATCCTTTAGAAAGAGCAATTGAAAGAGGGTACTTTTTGGAATGATAGATTTTTGGAAAACTGTCTTATATATAATTTGTATAATATCATTTATAGCAGTTTTGATTATTTTTGTTATATTCGGTGCGTATGAATTCTTTGTTGGACCTGAAAAGGCAAAACGATTTTTGAAATCTTTGCCATTTTCAATAAGCTATAAAGGAGTTTTGATTATAGGAATTTTATTCATCATACTTTTAACTGCATCGTATATTTTGCTGAAGAAAATATATGGTCTAATGTAAAAGATATTTAGCACCCGATATGCCGGACGCGGAATACGTTAGACGTGAGTTGGATTTTACTTATTATAGTACGCATATGCAAAGTCATATGAACGATTTACTATGCCTACGACGCGTCCGGCTCGGTTCATCGGGATGGAGTACAACGAAGCGAAATACTGGTACGACAAAAAGCTGCAGGGGGATATTGTGGGCATCCGCAACTCGACAGGTACCCTTGTCGCGCAGTATGTGTACGACGCTTGGGGAAACCACCGGCAAATAACCGATGGCTCGTGCAACGATGTGTCCGCCGATACATCCCACATCGCCAACATCAATCCGTTCCGATACAGGGGATATTACTACGACGTGGAAACCGGCTGGTACTACCTCAACGCCAGATACTACGACCCCAACGTCGGCAGGTTCCTCAGTCCTGATGTCATCCTCGGTGCCAACGGCGGCTTGCAGGGGTACAATCTCTTCGCTTACTGCAACAACAATCCTGTTATGTTTGTGGATCCGAGTGGGAATTTTGCAACTGCGGTACAAAATGCTATTATACAAGCGGCGAGGGATGCGCTACAAGCAACAAGTTCTAATCCGCAAATGTCACTTGCCGCAGGCTCGGTTTTGGTTACTGGCCTTTTAGTGGCGTTGTTTGGCGGTGATATTGCTGATATAGTTGATGACATGAAAGCAGAACGTGCAGCTCGCGAGGCCAAAAAAGCGGCGGTGGCGGCAGCGCGCGAACAAGCTATTGCATCATCAATTTTAAAGAATAAGTATCGGAATTAAATGAAGGTCAGTGTGTAAAAATTGTTATTACGACAAATTCTGGTGCAACAATTGCTCAAGTTGCATCGCCGCCAATGCCAATTAGTGAAGCAATTCGAATGACAAAAAATGATCTTTTAGCAGGCACCAACATTTTTATTCCTAATAATAAAAATTGGGGTATTTATACACCTAACGAGTCTGATGCATTAATGTATATGTATTGGAGCTTTGGTGGCGCTATAAAAGATCACAATAGTTTTGCGCATAGTGATTTTATGCATTATCATGCTTTGCATCATTATATAAATTACAATGGGGTAAAGTCAAATCCACATGCATGGTATGGATTACCAAAATAAAGTAGAGGAGTTTTCGACTATGGAATTGAAATATGCTAATCAAAACAAGGCAAAGGATGTTATACATACACTCGGCATTCAATATGAATTTGGAGTAGAAACATTCGTTTCTAATAAATATCCGCTTAGAAAAACAGTATTAGAAAATGAATACATTACAAAGGAAAAATTCTTGCAAATAATAAAAAAATATATTTCTGATGAATTGTATGTATGCTCAAAGGAATTTGTAATTGATGCATGGACATCGTATTATTCTTCCGAAGTGTGTTTTGCGTTCAATAAAAATGAGATTTCGTACGATGTTTATAGCTATATAAATATGGCCTATCAAGCAAACAATATTTTGGATGCAATGGGGAGATATGGCCTATTTATACAAGATGAAAATTTTTTGGATGGCTATAAAATGATTGAAATATGCCTTGATGATAACTAAGCTCTTCGAGTATAATGCAGTCGGATTACGGATGCAGAAGAGATGACTGGAAAGAGACAGTGGATCAACTGGATTCGGGAATACGAGCAATTGCCGATTTATCCAGTTCCAGTGACGATAAGCGATGCAACATCTGGTTACAGCAGCTTCGACGATCGAGGATATCAAACATAATATCCTTGCGTTCGAGGAACGACTCCCTTTCGTCTTTCATTGCGAGCTCTCTGGGAATTTTAGACAATAAAATTTGAAGGTGGCAACATAAACAACATGAGTACTAAGTTTTCAAGCTTGAATGAATTTCTTGAAAGTTTGTTGTATGGAAGGGAAATCCAGTTGAAATATGATGGGAAAGAATATTGTATATTTAATATTGGCGCGGATAACAGCGTGGAAAAAAGCAAAATATTGGTGGGCGAGGGAAATGCGGAGGAATCTTTTGTTGAATATTCAAACATATATAATTTTATTAAAATCTATCAAATTAACGGAAGAAAAATAAAAGATATTCTTTCGGATTGTTTCGTGACTTGGCGAAATATATAAGTTGGAAGTATGGTTCGTATGACGGAATTGCGGAATACCGCCGATTCGAAATTGGGGGGCTAAAGATGTTTTTTCAACAATTTAGAATCTGGGGTATTGATATATCTTGGACGTTAGTATATCTTGGAGCGAGTTTTATTGATTATGAATACCGTATCAAACGAGATGAAATTTGGGAATATGCATGCGATTTGGAAAAGGATATTTCTAACAACCCTCTATTGTCTCGTTTATTGATCGCCGATGAGACCGAGGAATTTTATTCTATTGTGCAAAAACTGTCAGAGAGCGAAAAAATAAATTTGGAATTTGAGAAACGCAAGTGGACTGTTTATGTTTTGTATCAAGCAGTATACGCGCTTCCCAAAAATCCTTCGTTTGAGGATATGTTTGCATTATCTGATTTGTGGGGATATTTGGGACGTCCTGAACATTATCCATGAAATCCCGCGAAAAATGATTATGTAAAAGCTTCGGATTATGACAATATGATCAATATCCATAAAGAATGGATAGATGTAGAATTGGATGCCTTAAAAGGAGGGTAGATATGCAAACGGGCTTTGAGCAAAATATTGTTTAATTTAATGTGGAGCATGCTCTTGATTATGATGGTTATAAATATGGGTATCAAATGAGGGGTTTAATGTGGATTATATTGAAAATGGAATTTTAGTGCAAAATATTGAAGAAAAAAACATTTTTCTTCAAAAGTACGCATCATCATTTCTTTATCATGGTGTGCATGAATTTAGTGAACTGCCACTGGCTGGAATAAAAAATGATCGTGAGGCAGCCGAGTTATTTGATAAGCAAATAGCAAAGCAACTCGGAGAGAAAGCGTATCAATTCACAGAATTTTTCACCGAAAAAGGACTGTTGAAGGCATATATCGGCAAATGTCAAGCATTACAAATAGGGCTGAGACTGTTGTTCGTAGAAAGCGATGGATACACGGAGGAGATATGGGGGAATGCGATACCGGAGAGAAGATTTTTGGGATACGAAGTGATGGAAATCCCGCTGGATCCGTGGACGCTGCTGGATTTGGCAAACCGAGAGCAGTACGAGCGATATCGGAAGGCGCTCAACGAAAACGGGCTGTTCAAAACGGAGGAGACCGCGGCAGCGTTCCGCGAGACGTACCGGCGGGAATTGGAGGCGGGTCTGGTAGGCGACGGGCCGGTGGAGCTGTTCCTATGCCGGATTTATGAAGTGGCTCTGCCGGATTTGCTTAAGGCTTTGGAGCCATAAAGAAAAGCACTTGGCCGCCTAAGCCTAAAGAGGAACGTTTGCATCCATAAGGAAAGCCCATCGAAGAAAACGGTTTGGAGGCATTAAAGAGAAGATTCCGTAAAAAACGTGAAAGAAAACGGTTTGGAGGCATAAAGCCATAAGGCAAATCGTTGGCTGCCTAAAGAAAAATCCAAAGAAAAACATTTGAACCCATAAAGAAAACCCCACGGAAAACCGAATGAAAAGCCGGAAGGGCAATCTTCAGCGCGCTAAAGAAAAACGTTCGGCTTCACAAGGCGAAGCGTTTGACTCCTGGCGGAGAAGCATTTGGCGCCCGAAACAGAGAAACGCTTGGGCGCCTGAGTAAAAACCGACCCCAAAGAGCAAGACGAGAGAGGCGGCGGGCTGGCGAATTTCAGGGACGAAAGGACGAGCCCGTATACTCGAAGAAACTCCCCCAAAAAGGGAGACGCGTAGAGCGGAGAGAAGAGGAGGAGCGGGAAGAGATGAAAGGCGAGGAGAGGCGCGAGGGTATGGTAAGGCGACTGCTGAGTACGGCGGTGGCAGCGGCGCTGCTGCTGGGGAGCGTGACGGGCGCGGTGCTCGGCGCGGAGGCGGCACAGGGGACGGCGGCGGAGACAGCCGTGCTGCCGGGGACGGAGAACGCGGCGGCGGAAGCGGCGGTACAGTGGGAAGAAGTGTCGGAACGGAGCGAGACGGGGAAGGTGTACCGGCTGTCGGACGGAAGCTATGCGGCGGTGGACTACGGACGGGCGGTGCACTATCTGGAGGACGGCGAATGGCGCTCGTACGATAACCGGCTCCGCTACATAGAAGCGGCGGGAAACGAGTCCGGCGGGTACGAAAACACGGCGGGCGATATGCGGGTGCGGTTCGCGCCGAACACGGCGTCGGGCCAGCTCGTGCGCATCGAAACGGAAGCGGGGAGCGTGCGCGTGTCGCTGCCGGGCGCGGCAAAGACGCGGCAGGTCAGCGTGTATGCCGAGCCGTCGGCGCCGGCAGACGCGCTGGCGGTGGAGCATCTGTCCGCAGGCGTGCTTTACCGGGACGTGCTGGAGGACACCGATATCGAATACCGGCTGGAGGGCGGCACGCTGAAGGAAAACATCGTCGTCCGCGCACCGGGCAGCGGGTCGTACAGCTATACCTTCGAGCTGAAGCTGAGCGGGCTGACGCCGACGCTGGAGTCCGACGGCAGCGTAAAGCTGACGGCGGATAAGACGGGCGAGGTCGCGCTCGTGCTGCCGAAGGGGTATATGTACGACGCTTCGGGCGCGGCGTCCTCGGACGTGGCGTATACACTGACCGCCGGACAGGGCCATCGCTGGCTGCTGACGGTCACGGCGGACAGCGCGTGGATGAACGCGCCGGAACGGGTATACCCCGTGACGATCGACCCGACGGTGGTGCGGACCAACCACACGGTGTACAGCAATATCAAGGACTGCTATGTGTATGAGAACCAGACGGACGTCAACGGGAGCTGGGCGTGGATGTACGCGGGGTATACGGGCGGGAAGGCCTATCACTCGCTCGTCGGCATCCGCGAGCTGCCCGAGCTGCCTGCGGGCGCGGTGGTCATCCGCGCTACGCTCGGCCTGCGCGCCATCGAGGTGCTCGGCGGTCCGGTCACGCTCTCGGCGCACGCGGTCCGCGGCGGCTGGGAGTCGGGTACGGCGGTCTGGGGTACGAAGCCGTCGTATGATGCGACCGTTCTGGATTACCGCATCATCAGCGGCAACGGCATATATGATTTCGATATCACCTCGCTGGCGCAGGATTGGTATGCCGGCAATGAGCAGAGCGCCAACGGTGTGCTGCTGCGCGAGCTGACGGCTTCGACGGGCAACCGTGTGAAGTTCTCGACGGCGAACAACAGTGACTACAATACCGCGCACCCGATCTTTGTCGTCGAATACCGCGACGCGAAGGGGCTGGAGGGCATCTGGAGCTATTCGACGCAGACGCTCGGCGAGTCGGGCATCGGGTACGTCAACCGCTTCAACGGCAACTTAGTGTATACCTATGCCGATACGACGACGGACGGCAGCGTGCTGCCCGTGACGGTGGGGCATGTGTACAACGCCTATCAGGCCGGAAAGCGCTTCACCGCGGCGTCGGGCGCGCAGACGGCGGACTTCAGCGCGATGAACGTGGGACTCGGCTGGAAGCTGAGCGTGCAGGAATCGGTGGTCGAGCGCACGATCAGCGGCGCGCTGTGGCTGGTGTACGGCGACGCGGACGGCACCGAGCACTATTTCTATGACTTCGACAGCGACGGGAAGTACGAAAGCGAGGACGGCTACGGGCTGACGATTACGCGGAACACCGCCAGTACCTCCGCGCGCTATACGATGCACGACGACTACGGCAGCAGCAAGACGTTCAACTCGACCGGCCGGCTCGTCCGCATCGACGACGTACACGGGAACCGCAAGAACCTCGTCTGGACAAACGGCCGCCTGACGTCGATTACCCGCACTGCGGCCGGCGCCTCCACGTCGCAGACGGCGGTGAGCTTCACCTACAACGCCGCCGGCGCGCTGACGCAGATTTCCAACGCGCAGAACGGCGACAGCATAACGCTGCTGTACTCGGATACATACAACGGCGCCTACTCGTCCGCCGCGAGCAATTATCTGCGCAGCATCACGCGGAACGGCCATCAGACGCACTTCTCGTATTATGCGGACGGCACGCTGTATTACGCGGGCGACGACGAGTCGTATCAGTATGCCGTCTACACCTATACGACGCGCAACGCCGCCAGCGCGACCGCAACGCGGGCGGTGGCAAGCGCCGCGCTCTCTTACGATATGATGGATACGGGCCGCAGCGTGCGCTTCACATACGGCGAGCGGCGGACGACCGAGACCGCGCCGGGGAACGACGGGCGCATCGGCACGTCGGACGACCTGCGCACGGTCTACCTGTTTGACTACCGGGGACGTCCGGTCTGCGCATATACCTCCGATTCTGAGGAAGAAATCATCTACGGCGCGACCAGCGCCGTGTACAACAACTACCCCGACGGTGACCGGCGCAATCATACCATTCAGTCCGACGCCGTCGGGGGACTGGCGGCGGTGAATCTGGTCAAGAACGGCCTGCTGGACAGCACGTCCTACTGGTCGGGGAGTGTTTCCGGCAGCTATTCCTCGGCTGCCGATACGGCGCGCGCCTTCGCGGGTACCGGGTCGCTGCGCATCACAGGCTCGGGCACCGGGTCGTATTCGCGCACGCAGAGCGTCTACCTCACGCCGGGTACCTACACCTTCTCGGCGTATTTGTATCTGAACAACGTCCGGAGTGTCTCCACGGGCGGGGGCGCGTTCCTGGAACTGGACGGCGAAAAGAGCCGGGTGTGCACGGGGACGTCCGACGCGAACGTGCAGGACGGCTGGCAGCGCGTGTATGTGACCAAAACCATCTCTGCGGCGGGGAATTACAACGTGAAGCTGCGGTTGCAGAACGCGTCGGGCAGCGTATACTTCGACTGCGCGCAGCTCGAAAGCGCGGCAGCGCCGTCGGGCTTCAATCTCGTGGACAACGGCGGGATGACGGCGCAGTACCGCTGGGGGACGTCGAACGGCGGCAGCTATGCGACCGATGCGGCACGCGGGAACGTGATGCGCGTGGCGGGCAATACCGCCGGCCTGAGCTTCTCGCTGCAGACCATCCAGCTCCGCCTGCCGGCGGAGACGAGCTTCACGCTCTCCGGCTGGGCGAAGGCCGACTCGGTGCCGACGGCGTTCGACGAGGGGCGCACCTTCCGGCTGGTCGCGCAGTTGAAATACAGCGACGGGGTGTACGAGGAGCAGTCGCTGGACTACAACGCGGACGTGCAGGAATGGCAGTACGGGTCGGTGGGGATCGTGCCGAAGCGGCAGGGACAGGGGCTGACGCTGGAGCAGGTGGTGATCTACCTGTCGTACGACCGAAACGCGAACAGCGCGTACTTCGACGACGTCTCGCTGAAGATCGAGCCGGCGCAGCTGTACGCGTACGACGAGGACGGAA
>OLWB01003812.1_pt1 | contig 10447 bp, 10 predicted proteins | sample 1673331 | NCBI WGS metagenome assembly OLWB01 (sample SAMEA3178943, study PRJEB25190) | human gut metagenome | biome: human gut; feature: human-associated habitat; material: faeces | place: Austria | collected 2013 | reverse complement strand
AATGAAAGAAAAAAAAGATAGAACTATTATATTAAGAGAATGCTTAACATATGCAACACCAGATAGAAAATTTAAACAATTTGTAAATGAAGAGTTTGCAAATATTTCGGATAAGGCTTATGGCGAAGGTTCAGCTTTTGATAGAATAGTAATATTTGATGGACAGAAATTACCAAAATCTATGAATACTCCAGAAGAAAATTTGGAGCATTTCAAGAAAACATTAACAATATATGAACAAATGGCGGATTATATTGAGGGATTAGACTAGACGACAGAACATATAATTATATTATAAAAGAAAATGCCCAGGCGTTACAAACGCCTGGGCTTAATAAAACAATAAAACAGAAAGGAAATAGTTTAACTTAATTAGTGTTCACACTTCTGATTAGCGACTGTGCAAGAAGTTTTGCACGCACTTTGGCAAGATGCTTGGCATTTGCCACAACCACCAGTCTTGGCAGTTTTTTTCAGATTTCCTTCATTAATTGTCTTTATGTGTTTCATTTTTGTCCTCCTAAAAAGTTGGAAAAACGTTAAAATATGTACCCTTTGTACATATTGGCTGGGGTACTGTGATTCGAACACAGGAATGTCGGAGTCAGAGTCCGATGCCTTACCGCTTGGCGATACCCCAATATTTTTTATAACAGTAAAATAATATCACATAGAAAAATAAAAAGCAATTAAAATGAAAAAAATATTAATTTTTTTGGTATAATGAAAATATAAAAAAATTTCATAGAGGTGAAAAAATATGGCAAAGAAACATTATGCATATATGCTGAAATGTGCTGATAATACAATATATAGTGGATACGCAGTAGATCCATACAAAAGGTTACAAGTGCACAACAGCCGGAAAAGGTGCAAAATATACAAGAGCTCGTTTACCTGTAGAATTAGTATATTTTGAAGAATTTGAGACAAAAACGGAAGCTCTACATAGAGAAATAGAGCTGAAAAAATTAACAAGAGCACAGAAAATAGAATTAATAAAAAATGTGTCATGTAAAAAATAACTAAAAAACGACATTTTTTTTATGCAAGACATTGATTTTTAAGAGAAAAGAATATATAATACTACTTATGTAAAAAAATTAATTAAGGAGATGTAAAATATGAGTTGTAAAACAAGTATCAAAAAAACAAAAATAATTTGTAGTATAGGACCAGCTAGTACTGACCCAGAAGTAATGAGCAAAATGGTAGTGGCTGGAATGAATGTTGCTCGTATAAACTTTTCACATGCTACAATGGAAGAAAGAGCAGCAGTAGTTGCATCTGTACATAAAGTAAGAGAAATGACAGGAAAAAATGTTGCTATATTATATGATACAAAAGGTCCAGAATTCAGAAACGGAATGATGGAAAATGATGAAATAAAACTAGAAGAAGGAAAAACAATAAGAATAGTAAAAGAAGCAGTTTTAGGAACATCAGAAAGATTCTCAGTTAATCATCCACAAGCAATTGACAACTTAGAAGTTGGTTCAATCGTTTTATTAGAAAATGGTTTAATGAAAATTGAAGTTATATCAGTAGAAGATGATGGTGTAACATGTAAAATAGTAAATGGTGGAGTTTTAGGAAACAAAAAGAGCTTAAATGCACCAGGTGTAAAATTAGATATTCCATTTATTAGTGATGTAGATAGAGAAGACATAATCTATGCTTGCCAACATGAAGGAGATTATATTGCATTATCTTTCGTATCATGCAAAGAAGATGTTTTAGCTGCAAGAGAAATATTAAAAGAATATCATAGAGAAGATATGAAAGTTATATCTAAAATTGAAAGTACAACAGGTGTTGAAAACTTAGATTCAATAATAGATGTTTCAGATGGTATAATGGTAGCTCGTGGTGATTTAGGTGTTGAAGTTCCAATGCAACAATTACCAAAATTCCAAAAATTAATGATTCAAAGATGTCGTGAAAAAGGTAAATTTGTTATAGTTGCAACAGAAATGTTAGAATCAATGAAAAAGAGCGCAAGACCAACAAGAGCTGAAGTATCAGATGTTGCTAATGCAGTATTAGACGGAACAGATGCTGTTATGTTATCAGGAGAAACAACAGTTGGTAAATATCCAGTAGAAGTTGTTACATACATGGCTCAAATTTGTAAAGATACTGAAGAATACTATGATTATGATTATGAATTTGATTCAGAAAGAGAAGTTAATATTACAGAAACAATAGCTAACAGTGTTGTAAATGCAGCAAGTGTATTAGGTATTGATTTAATAATTGCTTCAACAGTAAGTGGTGATACAGCAAGAAGAATAAGTAACTTAAAACCAAGATGTTTAGTATTAGCTGCAACAAATTCAGAAGAAGTTGCTCGTTCATTAGCATTAAACTATGCTGTATATCCAACAATAGTTCCATCTTCAGATAGTACTGACGAAGTTATTGCTATTGCTAAAGAAAAAGCAAAAGAAGTAATGGGAGTTAAAGAAGGAGATATAATCGCTATAACAGGTGGTTTCCCAAAGAACGGAGCAAAAACAACAAACTTATTAAAAATTGAACAATTATAATAAAAGTAAAAAGCCGAAAGGCTTTTTATTTTTTGCTATGATAGTTATAGATATTGGAATTGACATGTAATTTTTATTGAATTATAATTTCAGTATATTTAAAGAAATTAAAAAAGGAGTGATTTTATGTTAGATTTACATATGCATACTAGATACTCAGATGGATCAGATGAAGTTAGTATGGTTTTAGAAAAGGCAGAAAAGCTAAAATTAAAATGTATTGCAATTACAGATCACAATACATGTCTAGAGTATAATGAATTGAAAAATGAAAATATAAGATCTTTATTTTCTGGAAAAATTATACCTGGTGTAGAGCTAAATACTAAAGTTTTAGGGATTCCAATCGAAATTTTAGGATATAATGTTGATACTGATTTATTGCAAAAATATATAGATGAGACATATATGAGCAATGAAGAAAGATGTAAATTAGAAGTTGAAAGATTATACAACAAATGTATATCAGAAGGTATTTTATTACCTGAGGATTTTGTAGAAAAGTATGATGGATCAATGTATGCATCAAAATATTTACATTCTTTAATTACAAAAGATGAAAATAATAAAAAGCTAATAGATGAAGATTCATGGAAAGATAGTAATATATTTTATAGAAGATATATGTCAGTTCCTACTAGCAAATTTTTTGTTAATATGGATGATATATTACCAAGTTTTGAAAAAGCATCTGAAATAGTTAAAAAATCAGGAGGAATGGTATTTATACCACATATATTTGAATATGGTGAAAATTCTATTAAGATTTTAAATTATATTTTAGATAATTATAAATTTGATGGAATTGAATGTTATTACAGAAATTTTACACAAGAAAAAACAGACTTTTTGTTAGATATATGTAAAAAAAATAATTTATATAAATCTGGAGGAAGCGATTATCATGGAAAAAATAAACCAGGTGTAGAAATAGGCACAGGAGAAGGTAATTTAAATGTTCCAGATGACATCATAACTTGGGCTAAAATTTTTGTATGATGTTATAAAAAATGTATTGACAAATATGAATGATGAGAATAAAATGTACGGTATCATAGGCAGAAGTAAAAAACTAGGACCTTAATTAAGGAGGAGTGTTAATGAAAATCTTTTTACCTGAGATTGTCCGGAAAAATGGGGCTTTGGACATGTGCTCACTGCCTTCAAAATGTAACACTAAATTCATAAGTGTTACAGGACAAGACGGAAGTGGAAAAACCAGCCTGAGGGACAATATCGCTGAGTATCTTTCTGAGAAAGGGAAGACAGTGATAACCGCAAAATCACCATGTGATGCTTATCTTGTAAAATTGCTTAATAATGCAATTAGTCAGGATGGTTACAACGACTGGTACACAGAGCAAATGCTTTTTAGCTTTGCGGACGGTTTGTTGTCCAACTACATGCTTCAGATCAATGGCCATTGTGATTACTTTGTATGTCAGAGAGGTCCAATTGACCAGTATGCACACGGAGTGACCAGATCACACAAAACATATGGCGAAATTTATCAAATTCAGAGACCGGAAAGACTTGCGAAATTTGATGTATATATCCATATGAATTGTGACGCAAAAGTTGCATGGGAAAGAGTGGCTGAAGATGAGGGAAAGGATCGATATGAGTATCCTGAGTACTTTGAACGCCAGGTAGAAAACACAAAAAAATTGTATCAAGATATTATAAAGGGCAGTGTTAAGGAACTTGGTTTCTTAAATAGCGCAAAGCATGTGTATATTGATACAACAAACTTGACAATCCAGCAGACTTTTGAAAAGGCAATGAAAGAAATTGAAGATATCCTTTAAAAAGTATGATGAACAAGTTGGATACCAAAGGAGACTACTATTACAATGGTAGTCTCTGCTTTTTATTATAAATATATGAAATATTGATATGTATTATCATTATATATAGTGTATACAATTGCAGTTTTTATGAAATAAAACAAAAAATATCAATTGACAAAAACTGTAAATCATGATAGAATATTTAACTGTAAGCCGCCTGGGTCGGGTTCATAAAGGCTAATTAAGTTTAGCTACCTAGTATTTTATGCTTAGCGAGTATACATAAAAAGGGAGGTGTACTTAAATGTACGCAGTAATCGAAAGTTGTGGAAAACAATATAAAGTTGCAGAAGGTGATGTAGTATTCTTCGAAAAATTAAATTCAGAAGCTGGTGATACAGTTAAATTTGACAATGTAGTATTAGTATCTGATGATAAAAAAGTAGAAGTTGGAGCTCCTTATGTAAAAGGTGTATCTGTAGAAGGAACAGTAGTTGCAAACGGAAAAGCTAAAAAAGTTTTAGTTTACAAATACAAAGCTAAAAAGAACTACAGAAGAACACAAGGACACAGACAACCATATACAAAGGTTGAAATAAAAAGTATAAAAATGGCTTAATTAGATGCCATAAAAATAAAAAATCCAAAAATGGAAGGAGTGAAAAACATGGCTCATAAGAAAGGACAAGGTAGTGTTAAGAACGGTAGAGACAGTGAGTCTAAGCGCCTTGGTTTAAAAAGAGCTGATGGACAAATAGTTCCAGCAGGAAATATATTAGTAAGACAAAGAGGAACAAAAATCCATCCAGGAACAAACGTTGGAATCGGAAGCGATGACACATTATATGCAAAAGTAACTGGTAAAGTTAAATTTGAAAGATTAGGAAAAGATAAGAAAAAAGTTAGCGTATATCCAGTAGAAGAAAATGCATAATATAAAATTGATTATAAAAAACATCAGAATAATCTGATGTTTTTTTGTTGCCTAAAACAAAAATGAAAGAGAAGCCATAGAAATGGCTCCTCCTTTAAACCGTCTTTAATATTTTACGCTTGTGTAATTCCTAGATATCTAAGAATATGCCGTAACGAATCTGTATCATTAAGACTGTTGACAACCTTTTTGTATGTTTCCACATTGCTGTGGCAGTAGTCATAATACAGTCTGGTGATATTTGATCCTGTTAGTCCGATACTATCAAATTTTGAAAGCATAGTAACAAAATCGAATTCGTTCATCTTTTTTCTCAAATGAAGTAAAAAACTAATTGTAGCTGGTTTACCATCGCTAAGTAATACAATCATTTGATTAACTGTCATTGACGGCTGAAGCTGGTGCCGTGAACGATGAAACTTCTGCATGAGTATGCACCTCCTCTTAAAAAATTGAATGATAATATATTATCACAAATTGACATAATTGTCAAGTAACAAAGAAAAATAATTTGATTCATTAATAAATATATGCATGGAAAATTTTTTTATTACAAAAATTTATAAAGTCACTTAAAAGTCACTTATACAATTTAAAATATAAAATGTAAAATGAAAAAATAAAGTAAAAAAAAAGCTTGGGACTTTATTTCTAATAAGTAAGTATATCACAGGTTATCAAATCAATAAATCATAAGATTTTGTTGTAAATCTTATGTAATTTATTAAATCTATTATACGAGAAAGGATGATTTTTATGGAAATTTTAAAAGTTGAAAATTTAGTAAAAACATATGGAAAAGGAGAAAACAAAGTAAATGCAGTTGATGATATTTCTTTTTCAGTACAAAAAGGTGAATTTGTTGCAATTGTAGGTGCAAGTGGTAGTGGAAAATCAACATTACTACATTTATTAGGAGGAGTAGATAGACCAACATCTGGAAAAGTTTTTATTGATGGAAAAGATATATACTCATTAAATAATGATAATTTAGCAATTTTTAGAAGAAGACAAATAGGTCTTATATATCAATTTTATAATTTAATACCAATATTAAATGTAAAAGAAAATATTACATTACCTTGTGATTTAGATGGTCAAAAAGTAGAGCAAAGTAGATTAAATGAATTAATACATACATTAGGATTAGAAAAAAGAGTAAATCATTTACCAAATCAATTATCAGGAGGACAACAACAACGTGTATCAATAGGAAGAGCAATGATAAATAATCCTGCATTAATGCTTGCAGATGAGCCAACTGGAAATTTAGATTCAAAAGCAAGTGATGAAATAATTTCTTTGCTTAAAATTTCAAACAAAAAATTTAATCAAACTGTAATAATGATAACTCACGATTTAGAAATTGCAAAAGAGGCAGATAGGGTTATTACAATTGAAGATGGAAAAATAATAAGAGATGAAAATAATTAAGAAATAAAAAGAAAGGTGGTGGAAAAATGAATATTTTAAAAAAGCTAACATTAAAAAGTTTGAAATTAAATAAAAAAAGAACAATAGTAACAATAATAGGAATAATACTTTCAACAGCACTAATTTGTGCGGTTGCAGGGATGATTACTAGTGTACAAAAAACATTAATTAATTATGCTAAAAGTCATAGTGGAAATTATCATGTTTGTTTTAAAAATATTCCAAATGACGAATTGAAATATATAAAGGAAAATAAAAATGTGCAGAATTATTTTTTGAGTAAAAATGTAGGATATGGCAAACTAGAAAAAGTGGAAAATGAATACAAACCATATATTTTCGTTATGGAATATGACAAAAAGGGATTAGAGCAAGGTGGTGTAACTTTATTAGAAGGTAGAATGCCAGAAAATTCAAATGAAATAGTAATTCCAGAGCATTTAATAAAAAGTGGCAAAATTAATTATACAATAGGTGAAAAAATCACATTAAATTTAGGAAAAAGACAAACAAAAGATGGATTAGAGCTAACACAAGAAGATGCTCTTTTAACTGATGAAAGCGAAGAAACAGAATCATCATCAAAATCAAAAAGTGAAACAGAAGATTTGGAAGAAATAGTAGATACAAAAGAACATACATATACAATTGTTGGTATTATAGAAAGATCAAATTATAAAGGAATTGAAGGATTTTCTGCTCCAGGCTATACAGCTATTTCATATATGGATAATGAAAATGATATAAATACAGCTAATATTTCTGTATTATATTCAAATTTAAAAGATTTTCAAAAGAAAACAGAAGATATAAAAAGTGTAATTGAAAAAAATATTGGAAGTTCAGTAACGGTAAGTTATAATAGTAGCCTAATTGACTATGAGGGTGGAGTTAGTGATACAACAATGGCAAGCTTGTATTCTGTAGGTGCAGTTGTTATTGTTATAATAATTTTAAGTAGTGTATTCGTAATAAGGAATAGCTTTAGTATATCTGTGTCAGAAAAAACTAAACAATATGGAATGCTTAGCTCTATAGGTGCAACTAAAAAGCAAATAAAAAAATCTGTATTATATGAGGGCTTTTATATAGGTATAATAGGAATACCTCTTGGTATATTGTGTGGAATGCTAGCAGTTGTAATTTTATTACAAGTTGTTAATGTGTTATTAGGTGATTCTTTAAATGAAAAGTGCGTTTTCAGTATTCCAATATTAGCAATAATAGCGTCAATAATAATATCTGCAATAACAATATATCTATCATGTATATTACCAGCAAGAAGGGCTTCAAAAATATCACCAATAGAAGCTATTCGTGGAAATGATGACATAAAAATAAAGGCAAAAAAAGTAAAAACTTCAAAAATTACAAAAAAGTTGTTTGGAATTGGTGGAGTTATAGCAAGTAAAAATTTAAAAAGAAATAAGAAAAAATACAGAACAACAGTTATATCATTGGTTGTAAGTATATCAATATTTATATCATTATCATCTTTTTTAGATTATGGTGGAAAAATAGTAAATGTATATTATAAAGATTTGGGATATGATATATCGGTTTATGATGGAACAGTTGAAAATTATAATGAAATAACAAAATTAGACAATGTAGAAGAATATTCATATTCATATATGACTGAAGGGTCTGTAGATATTAATAAATATGGATCTGAATTTGGAAAAAAAAGAATTGCCAAGGATGGTGAAGAAACAAATAGCATAACAATTATATTGATAAATAATGATTATTTTAAAAAGTTTATTGAGCACCTAGGAATACAATCAACAAATTACAAAGATATTGCAATTTTAGAAGATGATGCTTATGAATATATCGACGAAAAAACTGTTTTTGAAAATTATTATAGTTTAAAGACTGGTGACTCAATAGAGATTACATTAACAAATGGCGAAAAAAGGACAGTAAAAATTAGCAAAAAAACAGATGAACGTCCAATGGGATATAAAAATGTATATTCAAATGGAGGATACTTATTTGTATCAGAAGATTTTATACAAGATAAATCAGATAAAAAAAGTTTCCACGTAGGAGGTCTATTAATAAAATCACAAAATCCAGACGAATTAGAAAATGAAATAAATAATTTAAAAAAGACAAATAATTTATATTCAAAACTATATATAAACAATATATCTAAATATGTAGAAGAAAACCAAAAGATAATTTTATTAATTTCAATATTCTTATACGGCTTTATAGCTGTAATTACTTTAATTGGTGTAACAAATATATTTAATACAATAACAACAAATATGATATTAAGAAGTAAAGAATTTGCAAATTTAAAATCAGTAGGGATGACAACAAAAGAATTTAATAGAATGATTAGATTAGAAAGCATTTTATATGGATTAAAATCTCTATTAATAGGAATACCACTAGGTTTGATAGGTTCATATTGTATATATAATGGTATTGCAAAAGGACTGGATTTTGGATATATATTACCACTAAAGTCAATAATAATTGCAATAATATTTGTATTTATAATAGTAGGCTTAACAATGAAATATTCATTAAATAAAATAAATAAGCAAAACATTATTGAAACAATAAGGGAAGATAATATATAATAAGCTTAAAATTTGGAAAGGATATAAATAATGAAAAATATTTTATTAATTGAAGATAATGAGTCTATATTAAAAGGGTTAGTGTATTCATTAGAGCAAGAACGATTCAAAGTTACTACTGCAATGACAATAAAAGATTCAAAAAATTTACTAGAATCAAATAATATATATAATTTAATAATATTAGATATATCCTTGCCAGATGGAAGCGGATTTGATTTGTGCAAATATATAAAGTCAAACTACAATATTCCAATAATATTTTTAACAGCAAAAGATGAAGAGCAAGATGTTGTACAAGGATTTGATTTAGGAGCAGATGACTATATAATAAAGCCATTCAGAACACGAGAACTAATATCAAGAGCAAATAATATTTTAAGAAGATATAATAATATACAAACAAACATAATAACATCAAGCAATATAAAAATAGACCTAGATGCACAACGAGTTTATAAAAATGATGATGAAATAGTATTAACAGCCCTAGAATATAAAATTTTAGCTCTATTATTTACAAATATAAATCAAACAGTAAGTCGTGAAAAAATACTAGACAAAATATGGGATATAGCAGGAAATTACGTAAATGACAACACATTAACTGTTTATATAAAAAGAATAAGAGCCAAATTATCACCAAATGATATAATAAAAACAATAAAAGGTATAGGCTATAGAATAGAAAACTAAAAAGCGTGGAAATTTTTTATTTAGTAGAGAGGATATGTGAATATATATATTCACATATTCGGTTAAACTTTATAAAGAAATAAAAAATGAATGTTTCAATAATTATCATAAAAGGAGAATCATAGTGAAAAAAGAGCAAATAAAAAAGATTTTAATTCCATCAAGTATTTTTATATTAATATGTATAATTGTATTTTCAATATTAACAATATACCAATACCACACATATATAACAACAGTAAATACTACAATAGAAAATATAGTTGATGAAATTAGAGCACAATACCCACAAGTATCGGAAGAAAAACTAATTAAAATAATAAATGGTTCAATTAATAAAAAAGATGCATCAACATTAAAAAAATATGGATACACAGACAACAAAGTAGCATACATAAAAGAGCTAGAAAAAGGTATGAAACATTCGACAATAATTAATCTTACAGT
>OLWB01003810.1_pt1 | contig 10452 bp, 8 predicted proteins | sample 1673331 | NCBI WGS metagenome assembly OLWB01 (sample SAMEA3178943, study PRJEB25190) | human gut metagenome | biome: human gut; feature: human-associated habitat; material: faeces | place: Austria | collected 2013 | reverse complement strand
CCGTGATTTCGGTCGAGGGTGTGCCCGGATAGGCATAGACACCCGACAGTCCCGCATGGAGCGCCCCCAGCGCGAGGGCTTCGTCTCCGAGTAAAAGTTCGCGTTTTTCCATAAGATCGGCGGTGTGATTCGGATTCTACAAAATTAGGAAAATTTAATTGAAATGCAACTTTTTGCGACGATTTATCATGTCGTCGGTCCGAATTCGGAATAAATATCGTCCCGACCCGTGTTTTTGGTTGAAAAATGTAACGCCGGGCAATGTCCGGACTGCGTAGAAAAATGTCCGAAACGCATATATATACGGTGTAAAATGCCTATATTTGCGGACAGCCCCCTTTTGTACAGGCCGGAAAAACAGTCATGGAGAGAAGACCGACGGAATCGGAAAAGTTCGTGAACCGGGTCAACGGGAAAGAGCCCGCTGCCTGGGAGGAGCTTTACGCCCGTTACTACAAGGCGCTCTGCGCCTACTCCGCGTCGCTGACGGGCGATGCCGCCTTCGCCGAGGATCTCGTCCAGGAGCTGCTGCTCCGGATGTGGCAGTCGGACCGGACCTTTTCGGTGCTTCCCGAACTTGCGGCCTATCTCTACCGTTCGGTCTACCGCAATTCGCTGGCTTACAGGCGTGACCGCAGCAACCGCGAATCGTTGCTGCGCAACATGCACGAACAGAGCCTGCGCGACGGAAATTCCCCCCCCCACGTCGATCCCGAGGAGGAGTCCGGGCTACTTGCCGGAATGGTCGGCGAGGAGGTTATCCGCCGGCTTTACAGCGACATCCGCGCGCTGCCTTCGGAGCAGAGCCGGATCATACGCCTCTCGATCGCCGGGTTCAAGGGCGCGGAGATCGCCCGCCGGCTGGGCATCAGCATCAATACGGTCAAAACCCAGAAGTACCGCGGCTATCGTTCGCTGCGGCTCAAACTCAGCAAGTTCGTCTTCCTTTTCGGCTCCCTCCTCGCGCTGTTCGCCGACCTGAAATAGACGCTCCCGGGAGCTGGGCAGCGGGCGTCACAGGTTCCCGATCGGGATGCCGTAGTCGTGTTTCACCTCGTCCATGACGAAAGTGCTCATGAGCGACCCGAGGCTGTCGATGGTTCCCAACACGTTGAGCGTGAACTCCTGATAATGTTTTTTTGAAATAAGTAGCGCGATTTTGAAAGTTAATCGTCGTTAGAACGCGTTTTGGCGCAGGGTAGGTCTTTCACCTTGTTTCACTTTGTGCCGAATTTTTAACCCTAATTTTAACCCTTGTTGTTTTTGAAGGGCTTTTTTGTAACGTCTTTGCCGGTCTGATTTCTTCCGGTGAATTTCTTGTTAAAATGGTTTGTTGCCGAATCTCGGCTGGATGACGATTGGAGGACGTTGCAAAATTTTTCGAGAATTTTTACTGAAAGAACTCTTTGTCAATCAGCATTTTGAGCCTAAATTAGTCCTTGCGGGAAAAATTTCCTCGATTTTTCTTGGAACCTGCCAGTATTAGAGAGCGAAACTATAAAAAGGATAGTTATGAAAAAAACGATTAGACCTATTCTGCGTGATGACCTTTCGAGGAAAGGTTTGGAAAAACGTATCGACCTGCGTGTATATCTCGACGGCCGCCAAACGAAATTTGCGACTCCCTATTCGATTGCCCCGGCTTGCTGGGATAAGAAATCCGGACGTGTTGTCGGAAACTGCCCCGAAAAAAGCGTAATTAACAGCTATCTGAACGGGAAGGAAACCGAATACGAACGCTATCTGTTCCAGTGCGAGATGTTGGGTGAAACCGTGGACCTGGAGCGAATCCGGGAAATCCTTACTGGAAAGTCGAGGACGGCTCCGAGTGAAAAGACGAACGCCACCCTCGATGAAATCTTCGATGCTTATGTAGATAAACTGCGGACGGATAACCGCTGCGAGCGAACGATTATAGGTATATTGGACCTTAAAAAGGATATGGCGAAATTTTCGAAAAGGAGTAAGAAACGGACGATCGACCAGCTCGATATTCTCTTTATTCAGGAGTATAAAAAGTATTTGCGGACGGTCCGCCGGAATGCGGATAATACGATTAATACGAAATTGAACCGCCTGCGTTCGGTGGTGAAATGGGCCGGACGGCTGGGCTATCCGATCGACGATCCGTTCGGGAAGGGATTGAAATTCCTAAACCGCTCGAAACCCCGGACGGTTTTTCTGACAAAGGATGAATACGACGCGTTCCTGCAAAAGGCCCTGCCGGATAAAGGTGATCCGGCGATGAAACTGACACGAGAACTGTTTATTTTCAGTTGTGAAACGGGCTTGCGGTTCAGCGACGTATTGGACCTGAAGTGGACGCACTTGAAAAATATTAAAGGCGTGACCTATATCTCTAAGGTTCAATGCAAGACGAAAGAACTGGTTGAAATTCCGGTGACGTTGAAATGGGCGAAGGTCCTGCTTGCCAAGTACCGGAACGTGTCTACGGGCGAGCATGTTTTTCCGCGTCTATCGAATGGTTGTATAAACCGGAAACTGAAAATGTTGGCTGAGAAAGCCGGAATCGGGAAACGCCTCTCGTTCCACGTCGGTCGGCATACCTTCGCTTCCCACTTGGCGAACGCGGGCACCCCGCTCTATATGGTAGCGAAACTTTTGGGGGATAAAAGCCTCGATATGGTACACCGGGTCTATACGAATACCGAACGAACGGAGCTGATCGAAGCGATGAAAAAACTGGGTGCCTGATAAAAAACGAGAGCTTCCGCCGAGTTTTGGCGGAAGCCGTTTTTATCTTTGTGAAAAACCTTTGAACGATGAATGCCTTGACGAATAACACCGCGACCTTGTTTCGCCGTTATCTGTGGCTCTTGGACGTGATTTACTCCGCGGGCCGTATCACCCTGGATGAAATCCGCGTCCGTTGGCAGCGGAACGAGATGTCGGGCGGCGAGGAACTACCCCGAAAGACCTTTGAGAACCACCGGAAAGCCGTTGAAGAGTTGTTCGACGTGAATATCGCCTGCGACCGCCGTACGAACGAATACTACGTCGAATGCGGCGACGACCTGGTGCGCGACGATCTGCGACGCTGGCTGTTGGAAACCTTCGCCGTGAACGACCTCTTGGTAAATAGTAAACGCCTGCGCCGACGGATCGCGTTGGAGCCGATCTCTTCGGGCTACGCCTATCTAACTGCGGTACTCCGGGCGATGGAGGAGAACCGATGCTTGGAGATCGTCTACCGCCATACCTACGATGAAAAACGAGAAAATCGTTACGAGGTCGAGCCTTACGGATTGAAGGCGTTCCGGAGGCGCTGGTATCTGATTGCTGACAGCGTGGAAATGGGTGGAATTTACGCGTTCGCCCTCGACCGGGTACGAAGTATGGTTCCGACGGCGAAAGCGGCTGAAATCCCCTCGGATTTCGATTGTGCCGAATTCTATGCCGACGCCTTCGGAATTATCCGAGAACGGGACCGGAAGGCCGAACGGGTCGAAATCCGCGTCTTGGGGAAGCAGGCGAACTATGTTCGGGCCCTGCCCCTGCACCCTACCCAGCATGAAACCGAGCGGACCGCGGAATATTCGGTGTTCGAATACCGGTTGGCTCCGACCTACGATTTCCGAATGGAACTGCTCTCGAACGGCGCGGACGTGGAGGTATTGCGCCCCGCGTGGTTCCGGGAAGAGGTGAAAAATGTGGTTACTAAAATGATGGATAGATATGAGTGAAAAAATTATTGTAAAATTAAGACGCGATAATATATCTGTTAGTTCGTGTAAGGAAGGAGTGTATCTAACTTTTGATGCGGAAAATGCTCGTCCTATTATCTGTAAATATTCGGAGGTAATAACGATTTTTACGCCTAACCAAATTTATGATGTTGAAGATATAATGCTGATGTTAGGCCCCGTGTTACATTCATTTTTAGAGAAAGCTAAAATATCTACGGGACTACTCCATTGGGAGAGTGCTAATCCGTTTGTTAAGTTGCGTTCTCGTGCTGTAAAAGACTATGTTCTAATATTAAACGAGATACGAAAAATTGCCATTGAAGATGATTTGAAAGCGATTGTAATTTCTCTTGATGATAGGGCTTTCCCAGATTTTCTTTTGAAAAAGGGGGAAGATGAAAAATTCTATTTAGAGGTGATGAAAATAGCGAAAGACTTGAATCTAATAATTTTTGTATTATGGTATACGTTTCCTGAGAACGAATGCGATTGGGGAGATAAATTAATATGGATTGAGACACCCATAGGATGCTATAAAACTGAAACGGCCGATTTTTTTGATTGACGATGAATGAATTTTGAAGGGGCTTCGATTTAGGTCGAAGCCTTTTTTGTTGGAAATCCACGAAATCTTCGTACTTTTGTCTATGACATATTGATAGACGCGAAAGCGTAAGTTTATTCTCTACGGCGAATCTGGAAAATTCTGATGAATACGGGAATAAGCGTTGTTATTCCTATGTCCTTGAAAAAGGGCGTGGGCTGATGCTTATTTTAGTATTCGGGCTATTCCAGAGCCTGCCGTATAAGATAGGTTGTCGGCGCCACGCTTTCTTTGTTTATTTCTCTTACGTTTGAAAAATAATCCGCCCTTGCGCCGGGGGTTGGCGGAAGCGACGGATAATTTTGCCGTAAAGAGTTTGTAACCGAAATAACGGTATATGGAAAAGAGTGAACTTTCGACGAGAGACCGGATGTGCTCCGTGGCGGGTGGTATGGCCGGCCTGCTTGTAGACCGGGAAATTCCGTCGCGGCTGATTCCCTTTCGCGGGGAATTTCCCCTGCTGAATATGATCGAGGCGATACGGTTTCGGGAGGCAATCCGCTCGACGATGTGGATTGAGGACCTGCCCCCGAAATTCCTGTATGCCGCCGCCGAAGGGAGCCGGATAGCGAGATTGGAGCGAGAATTTCGACACTATCTGTCGAGAAACGGATTAAAGAGCGGCGATTTTGAAAAGTTGGAGGACGCCGAAAAATCGGAATGGTTGCAGAGGTGGATGGAGGCCGATTCCGTCAGCGCCGACGATCTCGTCGTTAAAAAATACCGGGATGAAGCCACCCCGGTCTCGAAATCCCTCGGCGACCCGGCGATGCCGGTTGCTGAAAAGCGGGAAATCTATGACGACCTTGTCACCCGACGGGCTTATTGGGACGATCTGTGTTTCGAGTTCGGGCGGGTTAGCTGGGAGAAAAAGTTGCTGAACCTCGCCTTGTATATCCATTACGGCGGGGATTTGGAGGTTGTTTTGGCCCGCTATAAAGAGAACCACCCCGACTATGCCGACCGGATTCCCCACTCGTTGGCGTACTATATCAGCTACCTGCGGACGGGTGAGGCGACCTCCGTGTTGAATAATTTTCTGTTGGAAAGGGTCTGCCTCTCCGAAGGTCAGCTAACAGCCCTGCTTACCGCCGAACTCCGCGAACGGCTGGAAGAGGTGTTTTGCTGGGACGGCGGGACGAATAGCGCGTGGACGGTCGGGATCGACTACCGGGGCGAAGAAAAAATGGATGAAATCGTCACCGCCCTCGATATTGAAAAAGGGCGAGAATATCTTATCTTTGGGAACCTAACTATTAAACCTTTTATTATGGAAACGAAGGAAACCTTGTTAAAAGAAAACCCGTGGCGGGTATTAGCCGAAAAAATCGAGAAGAACGGCTATATGCGATTGGAAAAGTTGAATGCGTATGCCGATGACATCCCGTTTATCGAAGAATTTAATAAGCGAACGAAAAACCCCGATCATCAGCTGCATACCGAAATATTGCCTTATCCGTTTATCGGCGATGTTCTTGATGCGCGGGTCGTACTGTTAATGTCAAACCCGGGTTATAAGGTGTCGTCGAATATCGAAGCTCATGAAAAGATGAGCGATGAAGAAAAACGCTTCGTTATTCGGGCGCAGACCCAAGCGATGCTACTCGAAGATCGTGCGATTTTTTATTCCGGTCCGGAATATAAGCCGTTTAATGACGAGCAGGATTGGTATTGGGCGAAGAAAACGCGGATAATTCGGGAAGCTGTTCCCGGAGCTGAAACGAAGATAGCGGCGGTTCAGCTAATGGCTTATCATTCCAGGAAATATAAGCCATTTCCGGCGAAAATGGGCTTGCTTCCTTCTCAGGAGTATACGAAACGGCTGGTAAAATATCTGATTGATAAAAATGTTATATTCGTATATGCCCGAAGTAAGGCCCAGTGGCTTGATTTTGTTCCGGAATTGGAGAATGCCACCTGCGTTGAACTGAGTAGTATCCGGAATGCGTGTCTGTCAGAAAAGAATTGTAAAGACGGCGGATTCGAAAAAATTAAAGCCGCGTTAACTGAATAAAATTTGTTTGTGTAGGTTATGTAGACCGCCCCTGACCGGGGCGGTTTTTTGTGTTCTGTAAGTCGGCAAAAATGATCTTTTGGCCCTCTTTTGGGGTTGTTTTGGAGCTGTTTTAATATTAATTAATTGATATATAAATAATTATCTAAAAAAGACCTTCGTATTATCCACCATTATATATTAGGAAATAAAGGGCGAGAAATCGCCCGCTAATTCTAATATAAAGCTATGAATAATTTAAGAATTAAAACGGAGTGCGAGATTATCGTATCTCCGAAGATGCTCCAAACGCTGATTAAAGTGGGGATAGCCCAGAATCGGGATTGGATTATTAATTATCTTACGAAGGCTCTCCTCGGAGCGGAGTTGCTGACTGCGAAAGAGGTTGAAGGTTCGATGAAGGTCAGTCGCTCGACGCTCTATCGTTGGGAGAAAAAAGGTTTGATTACGCCTATGCGCTACGGGCGTTCTAAGAGGTATTGTAAAGACGAACTTTTGAAATTGAAAAAATATGGTCGATAATATTACTTTGAAATGTTACGATAAGGAAGTCTATCATCACCTGCGTTATGGGACTTTCGTTGAAAAATCGAATTGGATAAATGGGAGATGGTATGATAAGTTGGTGTTAAATAATGGGAAATACGGGGATGATGCGCATGATCTGATAATCGAATTTTACGAAGACTTTATGAAAATTTACGGTAGTATCCGAAAGTGGTACTACGGCGCGACTTCGTTGGATGATCTGACTAAAACGGATTTGGAGAAGGCTTGGCGGAAAGTGGCCAAACGACTTGGCATCTCGTTCGATACGTTGAGAACCTTTGAAATTTCCGTGATCGAAATAGGGCTGAATGTCCCGTTTGATATGGAATGTGTCGAAATGATACACCGAATCCGTGCATTTAAGTCGAAATGCTACGAGTTGAACGATTCGCGTCCTACATGCCGAAAGTTTGTTTCGGGATTTTTCACTGCTAAAATTTATGATAAAATCGCTGAAATAAATAAAGATAATCGGAACGTGCTAATACGGAATCCGGACCTCTACCCGGAGAAAAACGCCCTTCGGGTTGAATTTACGTTGAAAGGCGGGCGACGGAAGGTACTCTCCCGGTTGAAGGAAGGAACGCTCGGTGGACTGCTTGAAGAATATACCCGGATTGTGAATTTCTTTTGGCGGAATTGTCAGGCTTTTGCCTTTGATAATATAGGCCGTCGGCCGTCGTTTCACCCCAAACGGGGGAGCTTGAAGGAACTGACCGATTATTTCGTGGTTCTGGGATTGGCGAGCCTATCTCATGCTGAATTGGACGGCTATACCGGGCTGTTGTCGAAAGGGGCGCAGCGCGACTTTAGAAAGTGGCTGCGAAGGCGTCACGAGCGGGAAAAGGATTACTTATACCCGGATTACCGTATTGAATTTACCGAGGCGATAAAGTGGCACTTGATAGATTTGATTAGATTGAATAACCGCCAGAGGCGTGATAATATTGACTTATGATATAAGATAAAAAACGAGGGAAAATTACCCGCTGAATAAAGCTGGGTAATGCCTCTCGCTGTAAATGCTGTAAACGTTGTAATGTAAATATAGAGACTGCGTAATGAAATCGTTGTATATAGAAACGCCGTATGTTGTAATAAGAGCTCCTTGATGATCTCGTCCTTGCCTAATAGGAGGAACGGTGTATATTATTTCGAGCCGCGTCCCGTCAGGCTCCTTGACATTCTATAATACGCGCCCTCGGCCAGCTCTCGCGGCGTTCTCCCCTATGCTGTTGTAGATGCCGATTTCTACGCTCCTGCCGCTTCGAAGGAGTATTTACCCGTCCGAAGGAAACGCCTCTTGAAAATCGCTGTTTTCGGCCTTGTAGGCGAAGCTCCTATTATTGGCGCTCGGAGGTCTTAGCCGGGGATTGGTATTGGAGAAATACCCTAATATTATTTCGAGCCGCGGCGCGGTGCGTTGTTGGAGATAGGTCCTTCTCTCCAGCCTGTCTATACCTACGTTTGGCGCGTGATGTGGCGTGAAAACGGGAAACGCTTGGAGATCGTCCCTTTTGTCGTTGTATGGACGGGCTGTTGCTGACGTGAAGGATTGGCGTGTGCTAAAAGGAGTGTTGCTCTATTGGAATTGACGGCTGTAATAGCGAGTTCTGCGTTGGAGCGTTTGTTACGACGGTGTACTATTGAAGCCTACCCAGCGCCCCGGTCGAATAGAGGGTGTAATAGTGCACTATTGAAGATGTGATTTATTATTTACTATTCGTGTATTGAGATGATTGTTAGAGAGTTTGGATTGTTGAAAATGACCGGGTTTTAACCCTGATTTTAACCCTCGTAATTTTTGCGCTCTCGTAAACGACTTAAAGTGAGGTCGTAAATCGCTTCCGATTATATTAGCAAAGATAGTATTTCATGTCGGGGGCGTGTATTTTCAGCAGATAGTCGTAGTCGCCCGAGATGTTGTAGCACTCGGTGACCTCGGGAATTCCGCGCACGATGCGCGTAAATTCGGCGGCGATGTCGCGGTTGAGGCGCCGGAGCTTTACGCTGCAAAAGACGACGAAGCCGCAGTGGAGCTTCTCGGCGTCGAGCACGGCGACGTATTTGCGGATATAGCCTTCGTTGTCGAGCCGCTTGAGCCGTTCGAATACGGGCGTGGGCGAGAGATGCACACGTGCGGCGAGCTCCTTGGTCGTCAGGCGGGCGTTCTCTTGCAGGATGCGCAGGATCTGCAAATCGGTCTTGTCGAGTCTGTTCATGGAATAAAATTCTTTCCGGGGCCGTTTTTCGGCGGCCGGTCCGCGGTTATTTTCTGTGTTAGGGTGTAAAAATAGCGATATTTTCCATATTTTTCGGATTTCTTGTTTGAAAAATTTGCAGATCGTAGCTTTGCAAGTGTTGAACGATATTAACTCTTACGGCTATGAAACGCGAAAATCTCCACTTCGAAACGCTGCAACTCCATGTGGGCCAGGAGCGGCCCGATCCCGTGACCGACGCACGTGCGGTGCCGATCTATCAGACCACCTCCTATGTCTTCCGCAACTCGGCGCACGCCGCCGCTCGTTTCGGATTGCAGGACCCCGGCAATATCTACGGACGCCTGACCAACCCGACACAGTCGGTCTTCGAGGAGCGTGTCGCCGCGCTCGAAGGCGGCGTCGCGGCGCTGGCCGTAGCCTCGGGAGCCGCGGCCATCGCCTACGCCTTTCAGAATATCACCCGCGCGGGGGAGCACATCGTTGCGGCCGAAACCATCTACGGCGGCACTTACAACCTGCTGGCGAATACGTTGCCGACCTATGGCGTGACGGCGACTTTCGTCGATCCGTCGGACGTTGCGAATTTCGAGCGGGCCGTGCGCCCCGAGACCCGGGCGATCTTCATCGAGACGCTGGGAAATCCCAATTCGAACGTCATCGACATCGAAGCGGTGGCCGCCGTCGCACACCGCCACGGGATTCCGCTGATCGTCGATAATACGTTCGGAACTCCCTACCTGATCCGCCCCATCGAACATGGTGCCGACATCGTCGTGCATTCGGCGACGAAGTTCATCGGCGGCCACGGCACGTCGCTGGGCGGCGTGATCGTTGACTCGGGCCGCTTCGACTGGGCCGCCTCGGGCAAATTCCCGCAGCTCTCCGAACCCGATCCCAGCTACCACGGCGTGCGCTTCACCGAAGCGGCCGGTGCTGCGGCCTATGCCGTGCGCATCCGGGCGATCCTGCTGCGCGACACGGGCGCCGCGCTTTCGCCCTTCAACGCCTTCATTCTGTTGCAGGGGCTCGAAACTCTCTCGCTGCGTGTCGAGCGGCACGTGCAGAATGCCCTGAAGGTGGTGGAGTACCTGTCGCACCACCCCGGAGTCGTCCGGGTGAACCACCCGGCGCTGCCCGGCCATCCCGACCACGCGCTCTATGAAAGGTATTTCCCGCAGGGCGGCGGCTCGATCTTCACCTTCGAGATCCGCGGCGGTCAGGAGGAGGCGCACCGTTTCATCGACTCGCTGGAGATCTTCTCGCTGCTTGCGAACGTCGCCGACGTGAAGTCGCTGGTGATCCACCCGGCGACGACCACCCACTCGCAGCTTTCGCCCGAGGAGCTGGCCGCGC
>OLWB01003805.1_pt1 | contig 10458 bp, 10 predicted proteins | sample 1673331 | NCBI WGS metagenome assembly OLWB01 (sample SAMEA3178943, study PRJEB25190) | human gut metagenome | biome: human gut; feature: human-associated habitat; material: faeces | place: Austria | collected 2013 | reverse complement strand
TCCCTGCCCGCCCGGCAAAGCCGGGCGATACGAATTCAGCTCAGAGGGCCTGCCGGCCCTCCGAACCTCCCGGAAGTTTGATTGACAGTCTGTTGCGGGGGCGCTTCGCACGAAGCGTCCCCGCATTTTTTATGCCACTGGTCTTGACGCGCCGGCAGGGTTGTGCTATACTCACGTCGATGCATCGTACTGCGATATATCGTACTGCGGGAGGTGAGGCGTCATGGACGCACATATTCGCAAGGTGTATGTGCCGATGACGGAAACCGGATTTTACATTCTGCTGTGCCTTCGTGAGCAGCAGCACGGCTATGGTATCGTGCAGCGGGTGAAGAGCCTGACCCATGGGGAGATCTGTCTGAGCCCCGGCACGATGTACGGAAGCCTGTCCAAGATGGAAAAGGACGGGCTGATCCGGTTGGTCCGGGAGGAGGAAAAGCGGAGAATTTATGAGATTACGCCGCTGGGCACGGAGGTTTTGGAGCTGGAGATGAAGCGAATCGAAAGGCTGTATCAAACCATGAAGGAGGCGCGTTGAGGATGCAGGAGCGAAAGACGGAGTTCCGGTTTTTTACTGTGGCCGAATGGGAAAAGGAAGAGGCGTATCTCAGCCAGAGGCACCGGGAGGGGTGGCGGTTCACAGGGGTGAGGCTGCCCGGCGTGTACGGCTTTGAACGCTGCGCTCCGCAGGAGGTGGTGTACCGGCTGGATTACAACCCGGAAGCCCGCGCGCACCGCGAGGACTATGTGCAGATGTTTCGTGACTGCGGCTGGGAGTACGTGCAGGATTATGTGGGCTACAGCTATTTCCGAAAGCCCGCGCCCGCGTCGGAGCGCGACGCGGAAATCTTCTGCGACGACGCATCCCGCCTGGAGATGATGGAGCGGGTGCTCAAGGGGCGCATGCTACCGCTCATGGCCATTCTGTTGCTGGTCATCGTGCCCGTGCTGATCGTCGAAGGCCAGCGGACAGAGCCATTCAGCCGGTTTGTGACGGTCGTATACCTGCTGATTCTGGCTGTTTACATCGCGGTATTTCTGAAATTCGGCATTCAGTTTTGGAAGCGAATGAATGCAAAATAGGGCCCGTTCCCTCTGAAACCATAACCTTTCCAGGATGCCATGCCCCCTCAGGGGGCTCAGACCGTTGAAAAACCCCTGAATTTGGAGAAAGCCGCGTTTCTTGCGTCCTTCGGACGCTCGCAACGCTCGTGGAAAATGCTGCGGCATAAGGCTTTGGGGCTCTGCCCCAAACCCCGGCAGGCGCGAAGGGAAGCGCGTGCCCTGTGGGCACTTGGGCCGAAGGCCCAAAGCGACCCGCAGCGCGCCGGAGGGAAGCGTCAGCCCTGTGGGCTGTTGCGCGAAGCGCAAAGCGACCCGCAGGCGTGAGCAAATACAAGGGCTGCGCGCGGCCAGCGCGCAGAACGCCGGGATTGACGGGGAGGGGCAACGTGTTCTTACGAAAAAAGCCGCCATAGGCGGACTTTTCGACACACTGAACCCGCCGGGCCTTCCGGCCCCGGCGGGTTCTCCAACAGGTTCACGTCAGTATGCCGTTTTTCCCTCGATCTCCGTGTATGCCTCAAACAGCTCAAGGCAACTCTCCCGCTCAAACTCGCTCACCGTCAGCAGGTCGTTTTCCCCCGCCAGATACTCGTAGAATACCTCGTCCCGGAACCCGATCCCGTCCGAGTCCTCGCGCGTGCAGCCGTAGTACACCACGGGGATGTTGGCCCATAGCGTCGCGCCCAGGCACATGGGGCACGGCTCGGCGGTGGTGTACAGCTCGCACCCCGACAGGTCGAAGGTGCCCAGGTTTTTGCATGCGTCGCGGATGGCCTCCATCTCGCCGTGGCAGGTGGGGTCCTGATTGACCACCACGCGGTTGTGCCCGCGCCCGACGATCTCGCCGTCCTTGACGATCACCGTCCCGAACGGCCCGCCGTCCCCGGCCTCGATGCCCGCGTAGGCCTCCTCCAGCGCCGCCTGCATGAACGCCGCCTGCGGGCCGTCCGCCGCCCCGGCGACGGCCTCCGCGTCCGCCTCCGCGGCCATGGCCGCGCCCGCGAGCGCGCAAGCCAACGCCAGTGCCAGTGCCAGTCCCGCCTTTGCGCACCCGCGCGCAAACGTCCGTTTCTTCATGACAATACCTCCTAAAAGCGTTGTATTGACGTCACTTCATCCACTTGCGCGCGCTCACGGTCTGGGGCGCGATGCCGGGCATCATGGTGACGCTTCGGTTCTTGATGACGTTGAGCACCAGGCCGATGCCGGCCATGTTGGTCACCAGATTGCTGCCCCCATAGCTGAGGAAGGGCAGGGGGATGCCGGTCACGGGCATGAGGCCGGTGGTCATGCCCACGTTTTCAAACACGTGGAACAGCAGCATGGCCATCACGCCGATGATGACCATCTGCCCGAAGCGGTCCATGGTGTACCGCGCCAGATAGAGCATGCGCAGGATGATGAGCAGGTAGACCAGAATCACCAGCGCGCAGCCCACGAACCCGAAGGCCTCGCCGATGGTGGAGAAAATGAAGTCGGTCCAGTCCTCGGGCACGTAATCCAGCTGGCTGAACGCGCCCTGCACGAACATCCCGCGTCCGTTGAGGCCGCCGGAGCCGATGGCGTACAGCGACTGCAAGATCTGGTATCCGGTGTCCCCCGGGTCAAGCTCCGGGTGGAGCCACGCGGTGACCCGGTCGCCTGCGTAGCCCATAAAGCTGATGTAGACGACCACGAACACAGCGGCAGCCCCCGCCCCGGCCAGAAGCCATCTGGTTCGGGTGCCCGCCACGAACATCATCACCACCGCCACCATGCCCATGAGCATGATAGCCGACAGGTGCTTTTCCAGCGCCAGGGGAACCAGAATCCCCAGCAGCGCCAGGCCGAAGCCCAGAACGCCATGTCGGAAGGTTTTCGCGTCCTGCCCATACAGCCGGGTCAGGCGGGCGAACAGCAGAATCATGGTGAATTTCGCGATCTCGGAGGGCTGAAACTGAATGCCCGCCAGATTGATCCAGCGCCGCGCGCCGTTGACCTCCTCGCCGATGACAAGGACGCTCAGCAGCAGCGCGATGCTCACGCCGTACAGCGGCCAGGCGAACCGATACCAGACACCCGTGGGAATCCGGCTGAAAAAGAACATGGCCGCAAGGCCGATGGCGGCACAAACCGCCTGTTTTTGCAGATATTTTGTGGAAATCTCGTAGCCGGTGTCATATTCGCTCTGGGCGTAGCTTGCCGAATACAGCATAGCCAATCCCACCGTCAGCAGCAGAAGCACCAGCAGCAAAAAGGGGTAATCAACGCTTTCCCCCGTCCGGGAAAGCCCCGGGCGGCGTTTCTCTTTGGCATGGAGGTTACGCTCCGACGCCATAAGATACTCCTTTCAGGATTGGATATCAACCAACAAGTCCGGAAATGCCGAACCAGGCCAGCACGCACATGGCTGCCGTCACACCGGCGAATACCAGCACGATTTTTTCTTCCTTCCAGCCGCACATTTCAAAATGGTGGTGGATGGGCGCCATCTTGAACAGGCGCTTGCCGTGGGTCGCCTTGAAATAGGAGACCTGCAAAATATCGGACATGGCTTCACAGACATACACGAAGCCAATCAGAATCAGAATCAGCGGCATTTCCAGGGCAAAGGCCATGGCGCACACCACGCCGCCGAGGAACAGCGATCCGGTGTCTCCCATGAAGACCTTGGCCGGATGCCAGTTATAAAAAAGGTACGCGACCAGCCCGCCCGTCAGAGACGCGGGCAGCAGCGCCAGATCGTACTTGCCCATGGCGGCGGACGCGGCGGTAAAGAACACCATCACAGGCAGGGTGACGCTGGCACACAGGCCGTCCACGCCGTCGGTGAGGTTCACTGCGTTGTCCGTTCCCACCATGACGAACATGGCGAAGAAAATATAGACGATGGGGTGCAGCTGGAAGCTCACATTCATGAAGGGAATGTACAGATGGGTATCCATAAAGCCGGAACGGTACATGGCGTACAGGAACAGCGCCGATACCGCCATTTGCAGCATGGCCTTCTGGAGCGTCGTCAGGCCCAGATTCCGATGGAATTTGACCTTGGTAAAATCGTCCAGGAATCCGATGAGGCCGAAGCACAGGGAAAGCGCCAGCACGTAAAAGGGGGAATTATCGCTCATGGCGGGGAAATTGCCCACCAGGCAGAGAATTGTCCCGAAAATGAACATCAGTCCGCCCATCATGGGGGTGCCGGCCTTGTTGTTGTGCCATGTGGGGCCGATCTCCCGAATGGACTGTCCGGCTTTCAGCGCCCGCAGTACAGGCAGCAGCAGGTAGCCAATACCGCCGGTCAGGATGCAGCCCGCCGCCGCCGTAATCAAGATTCTTGTCATGACTTCTTCCTCCGTTACTTCTCTTCGCCTAAGAACGCATCGATAACCTGTTCCAGATGGATACCGTGGCTGGCCTTGAACAGCAGCACGTCGCCGGGCTTTGCCGTGCGTTTCAGCGCCGCGACCAGCTCCTCCCGGTTCGTAAAGGCTCTTCCCCGGGTCTCCGGCATACCGCCGGTAATCGTTCCGCTGATGATCCGCCCGGAATTGGGGCCGTAGGCGAAGACGTAGTCCGCTTTTTCCGCGGCAATTCTGCCCACCCGGTAATGCTCCGCCTGGGTGCAGTCCCCCAGTTCCAGCATATCACCCAGCACGGCGATCCGCCGCCCCTGCTTCTTTCCAAGGACGGCCAGCGCCGCCGCCATGGATTCGGGGCCTGCGTTGTAGCAGTCCTTGATGATGGTCATGCCGCCGGCCTGGATGATCTCCTGACGGCCGGAAATGTTCCGGAACTGGGAAAGTCCCGCCTGAATTTTCTCGGGCAGCACCCCCAGCTTTAAGCCGACCGTCACCGCCGCCAGCGCGTCGTTGACGTAGTGCTCGCCTTCCAGCAGCATCTTCACCGGGAAGGACAGCCGCCCGGCCTCCACCCGGAAGTGCAGATAGTCGCCGTCCTGATTGACGTCAAACGCCCGGACGGCACAGCCTTCGGAGGAACCGAAGTATGTAACCCGCTGCTGCGGCTCCTTGTCCAGATTGCGCAGGAGAAAATCGTCGCCGTTGAGCAGGAGCATCCCGTGAGGGGTCATGCCCTCCACGATCTCCATTTTCGCCTGCCGTATCCCCTCCTGCGTACCCAGAAATTCAATGTGGGCGGTGCCGATGTTAATGATAACGGCCACGTCCGGTCTTGCGATCTGGGACAGGTAGGCAATTTCGCCGAAATGGTTCATGCCCATTTCCAGCACCGCGACCTCGGTATTCTCCGGCATGGCAAGCACCGCCATGGGCATTCCGATGTCGTTATTGTGGTTGGCCGGGGTCTTACTGGTGACGAAAGCCTGTTCCAGCACGGCAGCGACCATTTCCTTCGTGGTGCTCTTGCCCACGGAGCCGGTGACCGCCACCACCTTTGCGCCGATGCGTTTCAGTTCTTCCCGGGCGATTCTCCCCAAAGCAATGCGGGGGTCGTCCACATAGATCGCGGGGTAGTCCCCCACCTTGCGGCTGCACAGAGCCGCCGCAGCGCCCCTGTTCATAGCCTTTTTGATGAAGTCGTGGCCGTCCCGCGCGCCCTGAAGCGCGATAAACAGCTGCCCCGGCTGCATGACCCGGGTGTCATTGGCCGCGCCTAAAAATTCGACGTCCGCGTATTTTTCTTCCACCACGCCGCCGCACCACTCGGCGGCCTGTCTGAGCGTTAATTTTCCCATGCCGTTTCCTCTTTTTCCCGCAGGTGGGCGGCAACCTCTTCCCGTTCATCCAAGTGGCGCTTTACGCCGCCGATGTCCTGATAGGTCTCATGACCCTTTCCCGCCAGAATAATTATATCATCTTTTTTCCCAATGTCCATAGCATATCTGATGGCCGCGCGCCGGTCTTCGATAACAATATATTCCCCGTCTTCCTGTTTTACCCCTGTCAGGATGTCCTCGATGATGGCCATGGGGTCTTCCGTGCGGGGGTTATCCGAGGTGATGACGGCAAAATCCGACAGCTTCACGCCAATATGTCCCATAATGGGCCGCTTCATGGGGTCCCGGTCGCCGCCGCAGCCAAATACCGCGATGACCCGGCCTTTGCAGAAATCCTTCACGGAGGAAAGCACGTTTTCCAGTCCGTCGGGGGTGTGGGCATAGTCAATGAGGATGCTGTAGGGCTTTCCGGGGGTGGGGACTACCTCCACCCTGCCCTTAACGCCGGAGGCCGTTTTCAGTGCGGCGGCGCAGTCCGTCAGGGAAATGCCCAGCTGCTTTGCGATACCCATAACCGTCAGTGCGTTGTAGACGGTGAACTTTCCGGGGATGGGCAGAGACACCGCCGCCCGTTCCTCGCCGGATACGGCAGTAAAGCGAATGCCCTGCGCCAGAAGCTCCAGGTTTTCGCCCCGCAGGGCGGCGGGGCGATGTACTCCTGTGGTCAGCACCGGGCAGGCGGCCGCCGCGAGAACCCTGCCCGAATAGCTGTCGTCCGCATTGACGACCGCCAGACGGCAGCGGCGGAACAGCTCAGCCTTGGCTTCGCAATAGGCGTCCATGGTCTTGTGGAAGTCCAGATGGTCTTCCGTCAGGTTGGTAAAGGCTGCGACGTCAAAATGAATGCCGCCGATGCGCTCCAAGGAAATGGCGTGGCTGGAAACCTCCATCACCACATGGGTGCAGCCCGCGTCCCGCATTTTTGCGAACAGCGCCTGCAATTCAAAGCTCTCCGGGGTGGTTCGCTCGGTGGGGATGGTCTCCTGCCCGAGCATATTGGCCATGGTGCCGATCAGCCCCACCTTCGCCCCCAGACAGGTTTCCAGTACCTGCTTTAATAGAAGCGTGGAGGACGTTTTTCCATTGGTGCCGGTGATGCCGATCATGGTCATATGCTCCGCCGGGCGGCCAAAGAAATTGCGTCCCAGCAGCGCCAGCGCCAGCCGGTCGGACGCCACCAGAACATAGGGGATATCCCCCTCCGGCTTCTTCGCCGTGACCACCGCCGCCGCGCCCTTTTCCGCGGCCATGGGAATAAACTTGTTGCCGTCGGCGGCAAAGCCGGACACGGCTACAAACAGGCTGCCCGGGGTCACCTTCCGGGAATCGTAAAAAATCTCTTTGATTTCAAGCTCCGGGTCTGCGGTGCATTCCAGCACGGAAATGCCCGTCAAAAGTTCCTTCAGCTTCATATTCATCCTCCGTTGTCAGTCTCTGGCCGCGGTATCCGCGAATACCAGCGTGATCGTCGTTCCCGCGGGAACCTCGGTATCCTTGGCCACGTTCTGCGCCGTCACGGTCACGCCGGTGGAAATTTCATCGTTCCCCGTCACCAGAATGTACAGCCCCAGCGTGCCCGCGGCGTCGCTGGCCTGCTGACGGTTCATGCCGTAAAAATCGGGGACCTTCACCGTTTCCGGCTCCGGGGTCTGCCCCAGAAACAGAAGCACCTGGCTTCCCCCGGGAACGGTCTGTCCGGGAGACGGGATCTGCCCCGTCACCGTTTCGCCGCTGCCAGAAATTGCCGCCGTCAGCCCTTCTTTTTTCAGAAGCGTCTGGGCATCCTTCGCCGTCATGCCGGTCAGGTCTTCCATGACGATCTGCTTTCCCGCGATATCGTCCTCGGAAAAGGACTGCTTCACGCCTAAGTATGGCAGCACGTCCGCCATCACCGCGCCCACAGTAGGCGCCGCCATGACGCCGCCGGAAATGTAAATTCCCGTTGTCCGGGACGGTGTATCCAATGCGGCAAGTATAATATACTCCGGATCGTCCATAGGCGCAATCCCCACAAAAGATACGATTTTATCCTGCACGCGCTGGCCATTCTCGTCAAAAACGTCAATTTTTTCACTGGTTCCGGTCTTTCCGCCGATGGAAAACCCGGCAACTTTGGCATTTTTTGCCGTTCCCTCCGTAACGACGGACTCAATGAGGGTGCGCATCGTGTCGGAGGTCTCCTTGGAAATGGTTCTGCGCACCACCGTCGGCTCCGCCTTCATCACCGTGCTGCCGTCGGCGTCCAGAATCTCCGAGACGATGTACGGCTCCAGCAGCTGCCCGCCGTTGACCACGGAGGCAATCGCCCGCACCAGCTGCAAAGGGGTGATCTTGAAGGTCTGACCGAAGGAGCCGGAGGTCAGGGACGCCGTCCCCCATTTGTCCGTGTCCGTGACCAGGGCTTTGTCAAAAAAGACGCCCTTACTCTCTCCTGCCAGGTCGATGCCGGTTTTTTCCAGCACCCCGAAGCTTTTGACATACTCATAAAACCGCTCCCCGCCCAGCTTCAGGGCGATGTGGGCAAAGGCGATGTTGCAGGAATTTTGCAGCGCCTGTGGCGTCTTTTCCGCCCCGTGTCCCGTGGAGCGCCAGCAGTGAAGTTTTTGGGCACGCCCCGGAATCTGCTCGGAGCCGGAGCAGTGGAAGGGGGTATTCAGGTCGATGGCGCCGCAGTCCAGCGCCGCCGACATGGTCGGCACCTTGAAGGTGGAACCCGGCTCATAGCCGTCGGAGATCACCCGGTTGCGCCACTGCTTCAATCGGGCGGCGGAGAGGGCTTCCCCGTAGGCCGTCTTCCCAGCCTCGTAGGCTTCGCTCCCCTCCGGCTCGGCGAGGTAGACCCGTTTCATTTCTTCCAGCTGCGCCGCCGTTCCCTCGTCGGCGATTTCCAGATAGTTGTTGGGGTCATAGCTGCCCAGCGTGGCCATGGCGAGGATTTCTCCCGTCTTGCAGTTCATCACCAGCCCGAAGGCGCCGTTCTGGACATCATAGCGGGCAATGGCGGCGGAAAGCTGCTTTTCCAGGCACGCCTGCACCGTGGCGTCCAGCGTTAAGATCACGCTGTCCCCCTGCCGGGAGGAAACGTAGTTTTCATAGGAAAAGGGCATATCCATTTCGTTATTGCCCTTTGTGGTGATGACTCTGCCCGTGCTGCCCGCGAGGAAGCTGTTGTAGGCGGCCTCCACTCCTTCACAGCCCTCGTTGGATGCGTTGGTGAAGCCGACGACCTGCGCCGCCAGCGTTTCATAGGGGTAGACCCGCTGGGACGTGGGCTCCAGATGAATGCCGGAAATGCCCTTTTCATTGATGTAATCCCGGATTGTTCCGGCAGTCTCCTCGTCAATGCGGGTGCCGACCTGCTTGTAGCGCCGTTTGATGTCCGCTGCTTGTTCCTCGATCCAGGCGGGGTCTTTCCCCAGAATTTCTCCCAGCGTCCGGGCAATTTCGGGAATATCCGCCTTGGACTGCTTCAGCTCGTGGGGGTCAAGATACACATTTTCCACGCTGACGGAGGTCGCCAGAATATTCATATTCCGGTCGAAGATGTCCCCGCGGTCGGCGGTCACCGTCGTCGTGCGGGTCTGGTTGCGCAGAGCGAGGGAGGAATAATAATCGTAGTTCGTCACCATCAGGCTGTACAGCCGCAGCCCAACCGGCAGGAAGGCCAGCGCCCCCAGCAGCGCGGCTACCAGCATGATGCGCCTGTGCTGACCGCTGTCCAACCGCAGGCGGTTAAATTCCCGCTTCTTCCTCCCCATAAGCCACCGGCCTTTCCGTCAAGATACAACTTTGGGCAGCAAGGGAATCCCTCGCCGCCCAGTGCAGCTGCTATCTTACTTTATGAGGAGGGACGGACTTTATGCAGGGAACGCCATACATTTGCCGCTCAGCCGAAGGAAGCGGATTCTCCGTCCCCGAACAGGCCGCCAAAGAACCAGACGATGTCGTCCCAGAGCGTCCGTTCCGGCTTCGGCTGGGAGCGTGTGACGGTGATGGTTCTGCTTGGCACTTCCTCCACCGGCACCATGCCGAGCGCCAGCGCCTTGTCCCGGATGTCCTCCAGGTCGTAGCCGTCCCGGTAGGTGTGTTCCAGCTCGGCGTTGTCGCGGTTCAGTTGGGAGACGTAGTTGGACATCTGCTCATACTGCGCCCAGTCGCTGCGCAGCTGCAATGCTCCCACCACCATGACTGCCAGCATCACCACTGCCACCGTGATGCCGATCAGCGCCACAGGGTCGATATAGATTGCCTTTACCTGCTCCTGCTTTGCGATCGGGAGCTTTGTTTTGGCCTTTTTCTTCTTTTTCTTCGGCGCAAGCACCTGCGCCTCGCTGCCGGGGACGTAGAACTGACCAATGTACTGAATTTTGGGCTTTTCCGTCATCATTCTATCCCCTTTCCGGCAATTTGCCTGTTATAATTTATAGTTTTTCGCAGATACGCAGTTTGGCACTGCGTGCTCTGGGATTCCGTTCCAGTTCTTCTTCCCCGGAAACGATGGGCTTGCGGGTCACGATCCGCACCTGGGGCTTCTTGCCGCAGACGCACACCGGGAAAGAGGGGGGACAGTCGCATCCCTTGGCCGCGGCGGCCAGCTCACTCTTGACAATCCGGTCCTCCAGGGAGTGAAAGGAGATCACCGCCAGCCGTCCCCCGGT
>OLWB01003803.1_pt1 | contig 10459 bp, 17 predicted proteins | sample 1673331 | NCBI WGS metagenome assembly OLWB01 (sample SAMEA3178943, study PRJEB25190) | human gut metagenome | biome: human gut; feature: human-associated habitat; material: faeces | place: Austria | collected 2013 | reverse complement strand
TCTCCGGTGATAATCGCATGACGCACGGTTTTGTTCTTCTCCGAAGGGTTCTGCAGCAGCTCAATCTTCGATGCAATCTCCTTCGATAACACCGGAAAGCCGAACTCCTGAATGATTTTCGCCTTATTCCAGACTGTACCGTCCGCCCGCTTCAACGGCTGAACCCGCTCAATTCCGAGCTGCTTATGTACTTCCTGTATGCTCCTGTCCTCCAGATGGGACACGCTGATGCCGGGTACATAAATCCCGATGTTCCGCAGGAACAGGAACAATGTAATGCTGTCCAGCCCGCCTACCGATACATGGCAGTTCAGCCCTCTGGCACAGCACTCATTATAAAATTCCCACGCCCGAATATAGGCATAATTCTTTTTGAACTCATAATCCATTTTCATCTTGACGTTGAAGTCCGCCATCTTCCGCTCCGCGCCGATGGCTTCCATCCGCTCTAATACATTTTGCATTTTCCTCACTCCTCAAATCACCCCATGCAGTTCCTTCATGGTTTCAAACTGTCTCCCGCACATTTCCGGCAGATTTGCCCTTACCAGAGCTTCTGCGAACGGCGGCGGCACCGCATTTCCGCAGCGTGCGACCTGTTTCGTTTTGCCGTATGCCTTTCCTGTATAGTCATGGTCGATGATGTAATCGGGCGGAAAACCATTTGCTGCATACAGTTCCCTTGGTGTCAGCATCCGCAGTCCGATGTCACTGATGAAATACAGCGTTCCATTGACATCCAGCAGCAGAATTTCATCCTCTGCGATTGCATACCCGCAGTACGCATTCAGCAGTTCTCTGACCTCGTTCCAGTGATGCAGGTTCATTTCCGACCGGCTCATTTTCACTGTGACAACGCCGAAATGCCCTGCGGATGTTGTAACCGTATGCAAAGGCTCGTCCGGCTTCTGCCCAATGCCCGTTTTGTAAAACTTGGAAATAAAGGTCTCCACAACACATTCCCTGTCCTTCGTGGTCGAGGTATGTAAGGGACTCTTCACATCCAGTGGTCTGCCGTTCTGGAAGTATTCCGCCAGATATGCCACAGAAAGTCCGTATCGGTTCGCCGCATCCAGCGTCATGATCGGCTCATCCATCCCCTGCCCTCTTACCCTTTCCGATTGCTCTGTGTGATACTGAATCAGAGAAGGCATCGCAAGGTATTGTTTGCCGCTCCCGACAATCGTACTTAACGGCTCATTGATGTCATGCACCCTCGGTGCCTGCCCTTTTCGTTCCCCGTAACCAATAGGAACAATAAACGGCTCTTTATTCTGCAGCACAAATTTCTCAATACCTCTTGCAATGCGTTTCTGTGTATTTACCGCCAAAGGGCGCACAGCACGGATACCGTATTTTTCTTTGATTTCATCCGTTGTGTCAAAAATAGAAGGGCATGGAATCGTCCAGTCGATAATCTCCGCCGCCCCTCTCCATGGCTTGCATTTTCCGCTTTTTACTTCTTCGCTGTCCTTCGGTGCATGGGTGCGTTCCGGCCAGATAATCTTCTTTCCGTCACATCTGGCAATCAGAAAAAATCTCTTTCGGATGGTCGGCGCGCCATAGTCCGCCGCTACAAGCTCCCGATGGTCTATCTCATAGCCCAATGCCTGCAGCTGCTCCTTCCACTTGCGGAAGGTTTCGCCGCGCCTGCTTTTCACAGGCTTTCCCTTCCGCACCGGCCCCCATGTCTGAAATTCTTCCACGTTCTCCAGAATGATAACTCTCGGCTTAACCGTCCCCGCCCATTTCAGCACAATCCATGCCAGCCCACGAATATTTCTGTCTACAGGCTTACTGCCCTTCGCCTTTGAAAAATGCTTGCAATCTGGTGAGAACCACGCCAGCCCGACAGGTCTGCCCCTCGTGACCTCCCACGGGTCTACGTCCCATACGCTTTCGCAATAGTGCCTCGTTTGCGGATGATTCGTCTGGTGCATCAGAATTGCATCCGGGTCGTGGTTTATGGCTGCATCCACCGCTCTGCCTGTGGCAAGCTCTATTCCGGTTGACGCACCGCCTCCGCCTGCGAAATTGTCTATGATCATTTCCTCAAAAAAATCTATCTGCCTCATTCCCTCACTCCTCAGAATGGCAAATCATCATTTTCCAGTGTTTCTTCAATGGGATAGAATCCCTCCTGCTCCGCCAGCCCCATTTGTTTCCCGGTCTGTGCCGCAGGCTTGCTCTGTGCCGGCTTGCTCTCTGCATCCCTCTTACTGCCCGTAAAATAGCAATTCTCTACAACAACCGTTGTTGTCCAATGCCTTTCGCCGTCCTTCTCCCAGCTTCTGACATTCAGCCGCCCTTCAACAGCGAACATGGCACCTTTTTTCATAAATTTTTCTGCAAACTCCGCCATGGCTCCCCATGCAATGCAGGAGATAAAATCTGTATCTGCCTGTCCATTCTTTTTGAACCGCCGATTGACTGCTAATGTATATGTGGCGTACTGTTTGGAATCCTCTGAACGTGTCCAATCCATTTTTGGGTCGCTTGTCAGCCGCCCCATTAGAATCATCTTGTTCATGCCTGCCTTCCCCTTCTCTTGTAATGGCTTACCGCTGCGCTCTTTCTTTTATCCGCTTCATGCAGTATGCTTGTCCTTCTGATTCTTTCCTGCCGCTCCGCTTGCCGCTTCCCGTTCCATGCCTTGTATCTTTCACACGTCCCATGACAACCGACAGTCCTCTCTTGGCATCCGCAACAGGGGCAGTCCCTTCCGCTTGTGCTGTATGTAATGCCTTTGCCCATGTTTACGCCTCCTCCAATAACTCCGGATTGTCAAATTTATTTCCGATAACCTCTGTTTGCCAACCCCAGTAATTATCAAAATCTGCGGTTATAGAATTATTTTCAATGCAAAATTTCGCATCATCCTTATCCCAACAAATGATAAAAAAATCTTCCTCTGTTGGCAGTGTAACAATGTCATTCTCCCAAATAAGATTACCATTCTCGCTTTTCAAACCTGTACATTGGCAAAGTGTAGCCGGTCTGATAAGAACAATCTCATTCCCTCTTGAGTTTTTTCCCTCGTCAACCGCATAATACTTTTCTTCTTGGTTTTTGATAATGACCTCTCTGCCGCCGATAACTGCATAGTAGCCGTGTACCCATTCTCCGTTATCCGCTCTTTTTGCTTTGTGTAAATATCTATCCTTCATGCTCACACCTCCTACAGTAAGTAAAATCCATCCTCATCCTCAGGCATCTGCGGTTTCTGTTCTACATCGTCAGATAAATAGTTCCGCCCGATAATTGCCATAAATTCCTCTCGGCTGTGCGTCTCCTCAAATCTCCGCTGGCAAACCCGCTTCAAGAGCAGGTCAGTCTCGTGTCCGTCCCTGCCATGCACGCCCTCTGTCCCTCTGTGCATCTCAGCCGTCAGCCATACCCAGAATCCGTGCTTGTCGGAAATCTGCCGCAGTCCTGCCCCAAAGTAGATGTGATGCTTTTCCAGTCCTCTCTCCTCTCCGGTCAGATAGCAGTATTTATCCTTCCCCGTCAAAATACTGCTCGTGTGGCTTCCCTTCGCCATAGTCCTCTCCTCCAATTCGTATTGCCTTCATGTATCTGGTGAATCCCGTCATGTCGCTGTAGTAGTTGATTTCCTCTACCACCCTGTAATTTTTCGGCACCCGCAGCCTTCGGCTTTTCGCCACTTCAGTCACCGTTTCCTTTGGCTTTTCTAAATTGCGGCTCCCGTTCCATCTGCGTCCGTATTCCTTGTAGTTCTCCTTCGTGATGTAAAACGCAAGCCCTGTGTAGTCGCCTCCCGGCTCCAGTCTGGAAATCATCACGCGCCCCAGCCCCCAAAGCTCCGTAATCTCCTTCAGCGTTACGTCCATGTCATTGATAATCATGTGCAGGTGCTCCCTGCCCTTCTTCCCAGTCTCAATCACATATATGTATTTCAGCGCATCCAGTCCCTTTCGCTTTCGCAGCCGCTTCAATCTCCCAATGAAATTTCTGAAAAGCCGCAGAGCATCCTCAATCCCAACCTGTTTTCTGTAGGTCAGCGTCAAAAAAATGTCCCCCGCCTTGAAGTTTGCGTTTATCATCCGCCCGCATTTCTTCCTCGTTTCCAGAAAATTGTATTCCGCTATTTTTTCCGGGCTGATGTTTTCCCGCATGGCTCTTTCGCAGCCCTTCCCCTTCTGTCTTGGGCTGTTGTATTCCTTCGCTTCGTATACATCCCCCGCCCAAATCTTCTTTAAGTATCTCGGCATCGGTTTCCACCTCTGTTTCTTATTCCTATTGTTCCCCTATGTATATGGTGCAATGGCTGAATTGTTAATGATATTATCAAGGAGCAAAAGGGTTCCCCAACCCTTGATTTTTCAGCCTTTTTCTGCTATACTTTAATTAAGTATTTCGGCGGTTTCCCTACCGCTCGACCGGTACCGAATTTCCCCTTCGGTGCCGGTCTTTTTTTGTTCTTCTTTCTTCATCTTTCATCTTGACAGTCACATTTCTCCCCGTGGTCTAAATGCGCCCCGCAGTGTTCGCATACCTGATATTTCATGTTTCGTCCTTCCTCCTCTCTTTCCGTTTCCACGCCTCTCTGTTCACATCGCATCCATAATATCTGCACCTGCTCATAAAGGAACTCCGACATCTTTTTCTCGGGAATAATGGCAATCAGCACCAGCCCGTCCTTCACCGCAATCATCCAGCCGTTCCCAAACCTCCGCAGGAAGAACCGCAGATAATTTGTATCCCCCTTCATGATTGGCTCCATGTTCTTTACATCCAGCCAGATTACGCCATGCAGCGCCGTGTAAAACGGCATCAGCCTGTATCCATCCATGTCGACCACAAGCCCCGCCATGTCACTTGTCAGCGCTATTTCATCCCCCGTTTCGTTCCGAAGTGATGTTTCCGGAATATTATTCCCTTCTACATAAAAGCTCCCGATTTTTTCCTCGGATACCCCTGCCAGCCGCAGGAAATCCTCCGAGCTCATCTTCGGCAGTCCTTCCAAGCGGTACACAGCCGCGCCCACATTTACCCACTGCACACCGTTTTCATCCGTCAGCACACAGGCAATCTTCGTTGCCTTCGCCCGCTTCGCAATGTCCGCAAATTTCATTTGTATCCCCTCCGATAAAGAATCTTTTTCAGCCGCTCATTTTCTCTTGTCAGCTTCGCATTTTCAAGCAATGCCGCTGCAAAGCCCGTCGCAAGCACGGTAAAAAGAATAATGTAAATCAGAACCAGTTTTTCAAAATCCACGCAAACGCACCTTCTCTCCCATTTCTGTCCGCAGTAAGGAGTTGTATCGGAAACATTCCTTGTATCCACCCATGTCGCATTGAAAGAAATGCTGAAATAACCGCACCACAACGCCGCTCCGCTTTCTCCGCCGCAGATTCTCCTCTCCGTCGATGCTGTCAATCACATCAACCTTTCTTCCTGCCCGCAGTCCCAGCTCCTCCGCTTCCCGCCGCAGGCTGTTTGTCGTTGCTTTCTCCATCTTCTTTCTCCTTTCCGTAGCTTGTCCTTCTCATGGGGCAAAGCCCCTCTATGCTGTCACCACCTCTGGCGGATCGTCCAGAAAATCCACCGTATAGCCATGTGCCTTCGCTACCGCCTCAATGGCTCTCCGGTTCATTCGCTTTCCAAATTCCGCCTTTTCCTGCTCGCTCAGGGAATCATAGGGGATAATCCCATCCGCACGCACAATCTTTGTAATTACTTTCAACGGCTCCTTCTTTGCCATCTTCAACACCTCCCCTTTCATCATATTTCAACGGAATTTTGTCCTATGTATTCCCACTCCTTATTCCTTTTTATCTGTACCACTTCCGTTTTGATTGACTTTCCACTTTCCTTCCAATATCCTGTTATTGGCGGCTGGAAGAAAGGTAGGAAGTATGCGTTTTTTTGATATTAAAATTGCTTGTCCGCAAATTTACGGTAAAATCCGAACTTCTCAACTTCGAGGTGTTCAAATTCAAAATGGAAACTGGGTCTATTCTCCTTTCAATGGATGCGAATTTTCTAATGGTATGCCTGTTTGCACCCACTGTCAGGAAAAACTCCGCTCATTCTTCATGTGCCAACATGAAGCACTCGAACACGGCATCGTTTATGACCCTCTGAAAATGTAATTGCTTTTTGATACATCCAGCCGCCACCTCAACCGCTTCTCTAAAAGCCGCCTCATTTGCATTTATGTATCCCGCTGTCTGTCCTTCCTTGCATTCCTGCAAAAATCCCAGAAGTTCCAAAGCTTTCTCTAAATACATCATTCTCCCTCCTTATACCGCTTTGTTGTCGGGTACCCTTGCTCTTAAGAAGAATCCCGCATCAACGCCAAGAACGCCACAAATCAATTCGTATTCTTCAAACGTCAATCTTCTCTTGCCATTCAGCGCCAAGTTTAACTTTGGGCTCGGCATCCCCGTTTTTCTGCTTAAAAAAGCCTGCGTGACACCATTTTCTTCCATATACTTTTTAATTCTCATTCCAACTTCCATATTTTTCGCCTCCTTTTTCGATTTAATCGAAGTTTCCTTAATATTAAACCGATAATTTCGGAATGTCAATATATTTTTTCGATTATGTCGAAATTTATATTTACAAAATCGAAGTATAGTGATATACTCCAAACTAAAAGGAGGTGTCTTAATGGCTTTTAGTTTTGGTGAAAGGCTGAAATCAGCTCGAATTTCAAAAAAATTAACACAAAAAGAACTCGCTCTGAAAATTGGCGCAAAGCACAATTCAATCAGCGATTGGGAAAACAATAAAAATAAACCTGATCCAGATACCATAGAATTATTGTGCGGTGTGTTAGAAATATCTCCTAACTATTTGTTAGGTTCCTTCTCGTCAGACACTTTTACTCCGGAAGAAAATACGCTTATTAAAAAATATCGTAAACTTGATGGATTCGGAAAAGAAGTTGTAGATTATATTTTAGACAAGGAATACGAACGCTCTACGGGCGAATATGTAGAATTTGCCGCCCGTGGTGGGAAAATTAAATTGGATAAGGAAACTGCTGCCAAACTCGCCAAAAGTGCAGACGAAGCACCGAATAGTTCTCAAGACAGGGATGTGTTCTAAATTTCCAGTGATTTCATAAGGAACTGCTTTCTGCTATCATTTACAATTCTTCTATAAAAATATAGGAGGATTGTAAAATGTACAATTATTACAAAGAAGCGAGGAATATCTCTTGGGGAACTCTGTTGGAATGTGGAATCAATCAGCTGCCTGTCAATCTCGGCAGCATAGCCGATTATTACGGTATCAAAATTATCCTCTATTCCAAAACGGATTTACTACGGACATTCCCGCCCGATGCCTGGTCTGGTGATGGCTTTATCGTAAATAGAAATAAACGGAAACAAATTTTTATAAACGATAAAATTAAAAACCGCCCTCGCCGCCGCTTCACTCTGGCGCATGAACTCGGTCATGCCATTATGAACCATAATACTGATACCATTCATTATCGCAATTCCGAATTTGATAATGAATCTAACCCCTTTGAATTACAGGCTAATGTCTTTGCAAGGGACATCCTCATGCCTGCCACTGTGCTTGCGGCATTGGATATACATACACCAGAGGAGATCATGGCTCTCTGTGATATTAGTTATCAGTCTGCCAAGATACGCGCCGAACGGCTGGAACTGCTCTACCGTAGAAATAAATTCAATACACACCCGTTAGAAAAACAGGTGCGAGAGCAGTTTGACGATTTTATTAGAAACTACTACAAATAATCAACATAATCTATTCGATTCTAAAGATAGGGGATGCTGTCCATGGATGCTTTCGGACTTTTTGTAATTTCTGCAATAGCCAACATATTTTTAATTATAGAATTAAACAGAATAAAAAATGAGCGAAAAAAGGATATTCGCATCACCAAAACAAAATCCATCGATGCCTTCATTGAACATAACCCTTTTCTCGTAAAAAAATTTATAAACAGTGCGAACAGAATTTCAGAACCAGATTGTACAAACGCCGAAAGAATTGCAAATGGTTTAATTGACGTAGCTGTTTGCTACTTAAATAGCGGAAGACCCTTTAGAGTTAAAACTCTAATAGATAAATCAAAAAAAGAAGATTTTGAATACTCCAAAACCTGCTCTGCGGATGTTAAAGGCTATTATAATTTCTTTTCCAGCAGCACTAATTCCAAGCAAACAATAGCCTTAAGAGGCTATGTATGCGAAATAAATGACAACGAAATTTTGGTTGTTCCAATACCTTGCAATCCAGAAAATACCTCAATCATAAATTCAGCTATCGGAATGGATGATATAGCATATTGTTTAAGCCATAACTTATTCGGCTATATTTTGGTGACGGTTTCTGATAAAGCATTTCCTCCGGTTTGCATCGGAAATCATGTTGAAATCTTCGGAATAATAAATGCACCAGACTCAAATCACGAATTTAAATATATAGTAGCAACAAAATTATCAATCTTAGAATAACAATCAAAAAAATCCCCCTTCCTGCGCCAACAGGAAAGAGGATTCATATAGCGGTCGCATGATACAACCACTCCTAGCAAAAGTATTGTATCATAAGACCGCTTTATTTGCTATACATTTTTATAAGCAAAAGGAGGTCTTTTTTATGATTATCGCAGCTGCTTACGTCCGCGTTTCCACGGACGAGCAAACCGATTATTCCCCCGCCGCTCAGTTGGCGGATATTAAAGAATATGCCCGCAATAATGGGTATCACATTCCCGAAGAATTTATTTTTATGGACGAAGGCATTTCCGGCAAGCGTGCTGATAAGCGTCCTGCATTTCAAGCCATGATTCGGCAGGCCCGAAAAAAATCCAATCATATCCAGTATATCATCGTACATAAATTTGACCGTTTCGCCAGAAATAAGGAGGATTCCGTTCTGTATAAAGCCCTGCTGAAAAAGGACGGTGTGAAGGTGATCTCCGTTAAAGAGCCTATTCCACAGGATGATAAATTCGCCGTTATCTACGAGTCCATGCTTGAAGCTATGGCAGAATACTATTCTCTGAACCTGGCAGAGGAAGTGAATAAGACCATGATTAAAAAGGCACAGGCAGGCGAATGGCAGGCAACCGCTCCCTTCGGATATAAGAACGAAAACAAAAGCCTCACCATCGTTCCGGAGGAGGCAAAGATGATTCGCTATATTTTTGAGCAATACATTGCAGGCACTTCCATGTTCGCCCTCTCCCGTCAGATGAACCAAATGGGCTACCGTACCCACAGGGGCAACGTATTTGAACACCGGACTATCCAATATATTCTCAACAACCCTGTGTATAAAGGCTATCTGCGCTGGACACCCGGACGTATGCACAACCGTGACTATTCTGACCCCGCCTCTATCGTCTCCAAAGGAAATTGGGAGCCTATTGTTTCAGAGGATGTTTGGGAGGCAGCCGCTTCCCGTTTCCACGCCGAGAAGAAAACCCACTATAAGCATAAACGCCCCGATACAGAAGGGATTCATTGGCTTTCCAGCATGGTAAAATGCTCCTCCTGTGGTAGAAGTCTGATTGTCGGCACAAAATATAAAAACGGTGCCGTTCAGTTTCAGTGCGGCGGCTATAATCACGGACAGTGCCACGATTCTCACGCCGTTTCATCGAACAGACTGATTCCTGCTATTTTATCCGAACTTGAAAAAATTGCCGCACATCCGGATACCGAAGGCTGCCGCTACACCATACGCCGCGAACTTCCTGCATCCGATGAACTGGATGTTTATGTGCCGCTCCTTGCCAAAGCACAGCAGAGATTGAAAAAGGCAAAGGATGCCTACTTGAATGATATTGATACTCTGGAGGAATACCGCTCCAATAAAATGAATATCGAAAAGGAAATCGCAGAATTGAAGGAGCATATCGCAGAGATTGAAGAACGGCAGAATATGCCCTTCGACCAAGCCGCCTTTTCAACAAAAATTGCATCCGTTATTGAAATCCTGCGTGATGATTCCCGCCAGATGGAAGATAAACGAAAAGCGTTTAAATCTATCTGTGATAAGATAATCTTTCATAAACATGATAGCAGCCTTGAGCTGTTTTTAATTGATCAGTAAGCCTATACCCTAATGAAGTATGGGGGTGCAGATGGCGAGTTGGGTGCCTCCCTGCGGTATCTCAGCCAGAAATTTACGATGGTAACGCCTGAGACAAAGGCAACGCTGAATGACATTGCTACAGAGGAATTCGCCCATTTGGAGATGATGGGCACCATCGTGCATCAGCTGACACAGGGGCTAACAAAGGACGAAATTCTTGCCGCCGGCTTAGATCCTTATTATGTGAACCATGGCTTAGGCGTATACCCCTCCTCCGCCGCGGGTGTTCCCTTCACTGCTGCGTATCTGCAATCCAAGGGAGACCCTATTACTGATTTGTATGAGGATATGGCAGCAGAGGGTGCGATTGTATAAAGACAACATTGAGGTTTTAAAAGAAAGTTCC
>OLWB01003800.1_pt1 | contig 10468 bp, 10 predicted proteins | sample 1673331 | NCBI WGS metagenome assembly OLWB01 (sample SAMEA3178943, study PRJEB25190) | human gut metagenome | biome: human gut; feature: human-associated habitat; material: faeces | place: Austria | collected 2013 | reverse complement strand
ACTTTGCTGCATTCTCGTAATGCTTTGATTCCGTGAAGCTTAGCGCCGGATATTTCAACATCGTCAGAATACCACAGTGCCGCACGGCAAAGTTCAGTCATTTCTGAATCCGATATTTTCAGTTGGTAAACATGCCAAAAGGGATAGCGAAGATTAAAAAAGCAGTTGTCTGCGGAAATATTTGTGCACTCCTTAAAAGCGCTTTCGCCATCTGCCGGACCATCAAAGGCGCAATGCCTGACGATCACCTCTTTGCTCCCGTAGAACGCCCGTTCTTCATCAAAAGTTCTGTTCACGATTTCGTTCATTTTTGCTCCCCTCCGTATTTTTCAGAGAACGAATCATAAATCGACGGTATCGGCCTTGCGCTGTGCAAGATGCAAGTTATCCATCAGCAGCTTACGTTTTCGATTCAAAATATGAAGCGTATCATCTGTTCGATTTTCTCTTGCATATTGAATATATTGCTCTGATTCCTCTGTCGAAAAGTCACAGCCTTTCAAACAGCTTTTCAAATAGGTCTCATTTGTCGGTTCAATATTCAAACTGCCACCTCCTTGTTTGATTTTAGTATACTTGAAAAACAAAAGAATTGCAAATAGTTATTAATAATAGTTTATCATCGTTGACAGGAATAACAAAAAGCAGTATAATGTTTTTAAAGAATTTAAAGGAGCTTATAGAATGATTGAAACAAGACTTCTGCATTATTTTCTTGCCATAGCGAGAGAACAGAATATCACAAAGGCGGCCGAATCTCTTTATGTAACGCAGTCTACTTTATCCAAGCAGATGATGGACTTGGAAAAGCAGCTCGGAAAACAGCTTTTTATCCGTGGAAAGAGAAAACTGACACTGACTGAAGATGGGTATTTTCTCCGTGATCGGGCACAGGAAATTATGGAACTGCTGGATAATACGGAATCTGTATTTCATGCGGACGAGGAAATACTGAGCGGACATATAACCATCGGTTGCGGCGAAACGATTGCGATGGACTATATCGCCGGACTTTTGGCTGACTTTCACAAGCGTTATCCTGATGTGGTACTGCATACGCACAGTGCAGACGCTGACGGCGTTTTAGAAAGGCTCGACAAGGGACTTGCGGATATGGGGCTGTTGCTTGGGCCGATTCGGCAGGAAAAATACGATTATATGAATATCCGGCAAAAAGACATCTACGGATTGCTTATGCCAAAGAACTGTGAGCTTGCAAAGCAGGAAATGATTAACATTGACCAGTTGAAATCGATTCCATTGATTATGTCAGAACAGACTTTCTCAGGACATCAGGTGCTTGAATGGTTCGCCTCGGATTATTCGGTTATGAATGTGGTTGCAACTTATAACCTGATTTATAATGCCACTTTTATGGTTGAACACGGTATTGGATATGCGCTTTGTCTCGACCGTCTTGTAAACACGGAAGGACGAAACCTGACTTTCCGACCCATCGTTCCGGAGCTATCCGTCGACCTTTATATTGTAACAAAGAAATATCAAACCTTTTCTCCCGCTGTAAGAGTGTTTATTGAACAACTAAAAACAAGTATTGAATAGCAGAAAAGACGCTGCCATAAAGCAGCGTCTCATCGTGCAAAAAGGTGTAATTTTATTGTGAGAAAGTAATGATTACTCGGTTTCATCTTCCATAGCTGCTGATTATGCGCATATCAAATCTTGCAGCGTAATTTCTTTGGCACAGGCTCTGATATTATTCATCAGCCTGACCCATTCCATTTGATTTTCTGTTTTTAGCTGTTCTGTTACACCTTGTTCTTCTGCCATTGGTTTTACCAACCGAGAAACATATCTTCTGCCTGTTTGTCAATGTCAGCAAGGTAGCCATTCAGCTTACCGCTTGTCAATAAGTTCATATACAGAACTTTGTGGTACCGTCTTAAGTGCCGTGCGTGTCTCTGACCCATATGCCGATAGATTTCTGCTCTTCTTCGGGAGATGTCAAGTTTGGAAGCGGATAATCTCCAACCTGCGAATATTTACCGCCCATTTGCTCAAATAATGACGTTGTTGCTGTCGCTTGAAAATTCGTGCTCTAGTATACTCATATAAACCTTATCGACATACTTTCCATCAATAAAAAGCACTTCAGGCAATCTTCCAACTTCACGAAACCCTACTTTTTTATAGCAAGACATACCTGCGAAATTGTCGGCATGGACTGTGAGATTTATGCTGTGCAGATTCATTGTTTTAAATCCGTAGTTGAGGACTAATCGAATGGCTTCGGCGCCGTATCCTTTGTTTCTTTGCGCCTCACCACCGATAAAGATACCGATATAGGCGTTGCGGTTTAGATGATCTATGTTGTGAAGGCTTATATTTCCTATCAACATATCATTGTCAAGAAGTACTATCGCAAAACGATGCATATTTTGGGGTGGCTCATAAAGCCAATTCAAATCATTTTTCAATGAAATCATTCGAGAATATTGACCAAAGTTCACTGCGAGCGTTTTATCCTCATTCATCCATTTTAAATAGGTATCCACTTCATCAGTGTTGACAGGTGAAAGATATAGGCGCTCTCCGATAATTTTCTTATAATATTTCATTAAACTCCTCCCGAGTTATATAAATTTTTTAAGTGATATTTTCTGAACTAATTATACCATATTTCATTCAACTGTATAGCCATTCAGAATAAACGAAGAGGGCTTGGGAAATTCCCAATAAGCAGTTTTTCTTGCTCTTGCAAAAGCTGTGCTGAAAAGACGGGGACGGAGTGGAATGTGATTATAGTCTGTTTCCCACTTCCCTACGCTTCCCTGCTTCGCGGCATAAGCGTATTGCGGCGGCGATAAAAAGGAAAAGTCCGCTACCATTTGTAACGGACTTTCCTTCGGATTCGCGATTAGGCGACTGGTGGACCCAAGGGGGATCGAACCCCTGACCTCCGCATTGCGAACGCGGCGCTCTCCCAGCTGAGCTATGGGCCCAAATGCTTCTGTCCCGAAGACCGTTTCTAATCATAGCACAGAATCGAGGATTTGTCAATAGGTCAAAAGTATTTTTCCAACAAATTCTGCAAAAAAAGAGAGTGTTCTTCGGCACGTCCCTCTTGCTCTTTCGGCGTTACGCGGAGTGACCAGCGGTTCATTTGTCCGCCCTTTCCAATAAGTCGAAGGCCGTTCAAGACGTTGTATATCCCGTATAACGCAGACGCATATGTTCCAAACAACATTCGGCAAATGGATACCTGCAAACATTTCCATCGCATAACTGAAAGTCCTGCCATTGCGCATCGGGCAGGCAAGGTTTTCGCTCTGCGCTTTCTCCATTATAAATCCATATCTTCGCTTATCTTCGACGAACGAAAAGGGCTTAGTCGTATTTTTTATTTTTATGCGATGATTGGTCTATTCATGACGGGCGGCGCTTTTTTGAATACCCTTTTTGAATCATCTGAGCATCACTCCATCGTCGATTTCAAAAAGTTCGGTTTTATTTCCTTCGGCAATTTTTTCTTATCATTTCCATTCCCGCCCGCCTTTTCCCAAAAGTACGATTCCTTGTTGTCGGACACGCAAGGCTATGCACATAGCGCCGTGTGCATAGCCTTGCGCCTTCTTACGCCGCGCTTCTTTTTCCCCGTCGGATGTGCAGCAGCACGCAGGCGGCCAGCAGCAGCACCGTAAAGGCGCCGAGGACGGCGTACATCATCGGCTGCGTGACTTCGGCGCCGAGCAGCGTCAGACGGCCGTCGAACGCCTCGCGGAGCGTTTCCACAGCTTCGGCCGGCAGATAATCGGCCTCCAGCGCGGCAAAGACGCCGTCCATCAGCCGATGGCGGATCAGCGCCGTGCCGTAGGTCCCCGGCAGAAATGAAATGACATTCCGCAGCCCTTCGCTGAACTGGGAAAGCGGCATATACGCGCCGCAGATAAAGCCGTAGCACGAACTGACGATCGTCCCGACGGCCGAAAGCTGTCCCTGCGTGGAAAGAAAGCCGTTGACGAGCGACGACAGCGCCGTGCCGAACAGCACAAGCAGAACCGTGTCTAAAAGCAGCAGGAGCACGTCCGACAGCGCCAGATACCAGCCCGCCTGCCACAGATAGAAAAGGCCCGCGCACAAAGCGGCGCCGCAGATGATCAGCGTGGTGAAGGCTGCGGACAGAAAATAGCCGAGCGCCAGCGTCGAGCGCTTGACCGGCGCGACGGAAAGATCGGCCTCCGCGCCGCTGACCTTGTCCTGCACCATCTGCATATTGGAGCAAAACGCGACGGTTACGCAGCAGACCGCCAGCATCGAGGACAGCAGCCAGCCCCCCACAAAGCCGTCGGCCAGCGCGGCGGGCACCTGTACGCCGTCGGGGACGAAGGACAGAAAGGTATCGCGGTAAACGTTGCCGAGGAAGGTGAAAAAGAGAACGAGCAGGATCAGCGGCGTGATCAGCGACGTGAAAAACATGCCCTTGTCCTTGAAAAACAGCTTCATATTGCGTGCGGTCACATAATACAGCGTTTTCACAGCGCATCCTCCCCGACTTTTTTCCCGGTCGCGGCCAGAAACACGTCGTCCATCCGCCCCTTGGTGATTTCGTAATCGGTGAAAATCTCAGGATGCGCCAGAATAAGCGACGTAGCCGCCGCGGTGTCCGGCACCTCGATGCGGTACGCGCCGCGCAGCGCCGTATACGGCGTTCCAAGCAGACGGACCTGTGCCTCCGATACGCCGTACAGCGTGATAAAATCGCCGGTGTAGGCGTTCTTCAGTTCCAGCGGCGTACCCGACGCCACCCGACGCCCGGCGTCAATGATCAGGACGGCGTCCGCGTCCGCGGCTTCTTCCATATAGTGCGTGGTCAGCAGAACGGTCATCCCCTGCTCTTTCCGCAGCCGTCCGATCACCCGCCAGACGACAGAGCGCGTCTGCGGGTCCAGCCCCGTCGTCGGCTCGTCCAGAATCAGAATGGCCGGCGCGTGCAGCAGCGCGCGGGCGATGTCGGCTCTGCGGCGCTGGCCGCCGGAGAGCTTGCCGACCGGGCGGCGCAGCAGCGGCTTCAGCTCCAGCAGTTCATCCAGCGCTTCCAGCCGTTTGCGGAACGCCTCCCCGGTGATGCCGTAAAGCGCGGCGCGGCTGCGCAGGTTGTCGAGCACGGTCAGCGCCTTGTCGAGCGCGGAATTCTGGAATACGACGCCGAGCCGGGCTTTGATTGCCGCGCCCTCCCGCTCAAGCTGCCGGCCGCCGATGCGCACCTCGCCTGCGTCCTGCCGCAGACGGCCGCATAAAATCGATATCGTCGTGCTTTTTCCGGCCCCGTTCACGCCCAGAAAGGCGAACAGCTCGCCCTCGCGGACGGTAAAGCTCAGGTCCCGCACCGCCTCAAGGTCGCCGAAGCGCTTGCTGAGGTGTGCAATTTCAATGATCGGTTTCATCGACGCCCTCCCCTTCTTCCGCTTCTTCGGAAAGGACGCCAAGCAGCTTTTCGGTCAGCGCCAGCATTTTGTCGCCGCTCAATATGGCCAATCCGCGTTTTTCGTCGCCCAACAACAGGACGGTGTCGCCGGGACGGATGCCGAACATGTCCCGTGCGTCCTTTGGAATGACAATCTGCCCTTTCTCGCCCACGCGCGCCGTCCACGCGCCTTTTCCTTTGGGACTGCGTTGTTTCATTTTTTTCTCCCATTTCCCATTTATGTGATTTGTATAACTAATAATACCATGCACGCCTACAAAACGCAAGAAAAACATATGTATGCAATGTGAACAATTTTGCTTTTGCTTGCCGTTTGCCGCAAAAAAGCGGATAGCTGCCGCTTGGGCAGCTATCCGCTTAAGCAAGGCTTTGTTTTTTTGCTGCGGCAAATCGGCGCGCAGCATCGGCCGCCCGTGATGCAAACGCCGCCGCGCCGCCATAGCCGTATATGTGCATGCGCGCGCATGTATAGGCATTCCGCTTCGGTGCGCGACGCAGCGGCGCGGGCAAGGGCATATTGCCCTTCGTCCGTTGCCGGCGTTTGTTCCGTGCTGCTGCGCCGCTGCCGTCGGGAAATCGGAAAATCGGAAAAAGCGAGCCTGTCATTGGCGCCGCCGAACGAAGCGGCGGCAGTTGGGAACCCTGTTTTTTCGCCGGAGACCGCTTGACGGCAATTTACAGGAGCTTGATAAGTCGTAGAAACGAGGGCTCTGTTGACGGTCGGCGCCTGAGAACACGGTCAACAGAAACGATATTCATTTTATAAATCGCTTATCGAAGTATTCGACATACTGTATTTTTTCCCTAAGCGCATTGTTGGGAAAAAGATAAGCAAAAGCGTCGATAAAATAATCATCAGTCATACTGGCAATGAAATCCACCACAATATCATTCGGGTCATGGATGTCGGTCTGGATAAATCGTTTGGTCGGATGGCGATAGAAGCTTCCGATGAGCGTTCCGTTTAGATAATGCTGATAAAGCAGCGAATTATAGTCATTTGCTTTAAGTTCATCTAAAAACCGCGTATACATCAGCTCCATCATCGGCTGTATCGCTTCATAATACGGCTTTGTTACTTCATCACATTGGTATATTTTATCGTTGTTTTCCTGCAGGGCTTCCGTCATACAGTTAAAAACATCTTTGCTGATTGAAAGATACGGCTTTTCCAAGCTGTTTTTTATAATGTCGGTCACAATTGTTGTAATGAACTCAGAATTGTTTTCTCCCAATCGATTCGGCTGATATTGTATTTTCAATTTGGCTTTGAGGGCATCCTGCCGGTCTTTTCCAAGATATGCAATGATATCGCTGATTCTGACAACGCATCCTTCCAACGTGCTTGGACGCAGCGATTTGATATACCCCGTCTTTGTATAGCAGTCGTTGACCATTTTGTTGTATTCTTCGAATGTGCGCACATGATTCGGCGTGTAAACTTCAAAGGCTTTTTCGCCGCAGTGACATAAGATTCCGTCTAAGGTTTGAAGCGTCAAGTTGCAGTTCGTGATTTTTTGAAGGACCCTAACGCTGTGAACGTTATGGTTGAAATATTTGCCTGTATGCGCATGATAGAGTTTGCTTAAAAATTCTTCGCCTTTGTGTCCAAACGGCGTGTGCCCTACATCATGTCCAATGGCAATCGATTCGATCAAATCCAAGTTTAGCCGAAGCGCATGGCCGATCGTGCGCGCAATGCGTGATACCAACTGTACATGTGCGGAGCGTCTGGTTATATCGTCGTTTCGATAGAAAGAAAATACTTGTGTCTTATCATTTCCCCGATTATATAAAGCGCTATGTAAAATCGAATCTACGTCAATGGCGAACTGTGTGCGAAGCACATCGTTATCGTATTTGCTTGCATGTTCTCGAACGGCGTTCGTATTTCTGCAAGCATAGGGAGACATATGATTTTCCTTGTCTTCTATAATTTTTTGCAGCAAAGCTTTTTCGCGTTCCGTTAACGTCTGCATACTTACGTTTATCCCGCCATACACGCATAGCCAATACGATTTGCCAATCAGAAATAAAAAAGCTGCATTTCAAACTTTCTAACAAATTTGAAATGCAGCTTCCTGTCTGGCGCGCCGTAAGGGATTCGAACCCCTGACCTTGTGGTTCGTAGCCACACACTCTATCCAGCTGAGCTAACGGCGCAAATTGGGCTCCGAACAGCCGCGGCAATTTGCCTTTCGCACCCTTGTTGCGTCCAATGGCTTCTATGCCCGAGACGCGAGCGCTTCTGTTCAGAACATTTCATATCTTAGCACAACTGCGGGCAAATGTCAATACCTTTCTTCAATTTTTCGCGCCAAATCTCCTTTTTGCATCCGTCAACCGTTGTGCGGCCGCCTTAAAAGCGGCTTAGCGTCTCTGCGGGCCGGATAGCGCAGATCAATATGAATTCCTACGCACATAGAGCGAGATTTTCGGATAGCACAAATATTAAGAAGAGAAAATACGGATTGCGTTTCGCTTAACCTATAATTTTATCTATCCGGTACAAAAAATGCCAGCCAAAGCGCGGGCGACGCAGTTTTGAAAAAAGTCTCGAAGCGCGAATGGGCTTCAGCCTCTGCCTAATGGCGGAGGCAAGCCCGCATTGTTCGAGTCTGTTGGATTCTAACAGAGAGCATTTCATTTTACCTCAAGCGCGAACCCCTAAGCGAAAACATAAATTCTCACATCAGGGGTTCGACTGAGGATAACTTTGAGAAACCTTGGCAAAAAACGCTTAGGCGCAGGCGTAAAAGAAAACACACCCCACAAAGTGAGGTGTGCGGTTTGGGTGCGGCAGCTTGCCGCTGGTGGAGGCGAGGAGAATCGAACTCCTGTCCGAAAACCCCTTGACACAGCTTTCTACGAGCGTATCCGTTCGTTTGCATTCCCCTCTCCGGCCGCCGAACGGAAGGCTGCCGGCTCGGGTAGCTTCATAAGTTCATGACGGGACGCAAAGCTTAGTCCCGTTCACGTTCACTACTGTGTCGCGCCATATCCGAAGCCGTAGTCCTCTTCGGTATGACGGCGGCGTTAGGCCGCTAAAGCTCTGTTGTTAGAGTTTAATTTGAATTTGCACATTTTATAGAAGATATGCGCTTCTGCTCGCTTACCGTATCTCAGAATCCCCGTCGAAACCTTTACGCCCCCATATTAAAATTTTTCTCTTGCCGCGCGTTCTATTTCGCGCTCGGCGTCTTTTTTCGCTATTGTCTCGCGTTTATCGTACAGCTTTTTGCCTTTGCAAAGCCCAAGCTCCACCTTGACCCATTTACCGGAAAAATAAAGCGACAGCGGGATGATTGCGTAGCCCTTCTGCCCTACCAGCCCGAACAGGCGCAGCGTCTCCTTTTTGTGCAGGAGCAACCGGCGGTCGCGCAGCGGGTCCCTGTTGAATATATTCCCCTTTTCATACGGGCTGATATGCATTCCGAGCACATAAATCTCGCCGTCGATGATGCGGCAGTAGCAGTCCTTCAGGTTGACGGAGCCCTGCCGCAGCGCCTTGACCTCGGTGCCGGCCAGCTCGATGCCGGCTTCCAGCGTTTCCTCAACAAAGTATTCGTGATAGGCTTTTTTGTTTGTGGAGATCACCCGTTTGCCCGACATCCGCCGCGCCCCCTTTCGTTGCTCAGTGTACATGCAGGCCGCGGCTGTTCGCCGCCGCGCCTTTCCAGAAATCAATCAGCTTTTTTACTTTTTCCGTCTCGCCGCGGTCGGGATTGTCGACGCGAACGGGAAACTGGTAACATACTTTTGTAAATGACCGGCCGAAAAAGGACATATCCACTCCCTGCGAAGCGCAGGCGGCGTCGCATTTTACGCATCGCCCGACATGCGCCCACACAAATTCGGCCAGTTCCTGATCTTTGCTGTCGCTGTACGGGCCGGCGAAGAACCAAAGCACCCATCCGCGATTGTTCGCTTTCGGATTCAAGCCGTAAAAATGGATGCCGAATAGATTTCCGTTTTCCGACGGGACGATCCAAAAGCCCGGGCCGAACCATCGCCGCGGCGTCAGTCCGTTCTCCCGCAGATAGGCGGTAAAGGCGAGCGCGTTTTCGCGCTGCGCAGGGTCTAACACCGTGAGGATTTCCGTTTCGATCGACGGCATAGCCGACTGCTTATCGTCATTCATACCCTGTGTTTGCATCGCTGCTGCGCTTGGCCGTCACAGCGCCGAAACCGTCGCCTGCGCTTCAAAGCAGTTGGCGCCGGTGCGGCCGTTGCGCGCCGTCAGCAGAAAGCCGCTCTCGCGTTCCTGCACGCCGACGGCCAGCGTGTCGCCCAGCCGCGCCTCCGAGAGAAACGCGATCTGCAGGCCGCTGATCCAGTGGTCGTACAGAGACACGGGCGCAAAATCGGCGACGATGTCCGAGTAATACGCGTTGTTGAGATGGTTGTTTTCGTCCAAATCGGAAAACGCCACCTGGCGCTCGCCGGACGGCGTCAGTACCGTACCCCGTTCTGTCAGCCGTTTTTGCACGGGGATGCCGGGGACGGGAAGATTGAGCGCCGGTATTGTGAACGGCAGCGCCGAGGGACGGAGAATCGAGCGCTTTTCAAAATCCAGCAGCGCCCACAGCGTCGTCGCCGCGGCGACCTGCTCGCCGCCGGAGAAAAACAGAAACTCACGGACGAACGAAGCGCCCTCCAGCCGGTTGTTGATCGTGCGGATGGTCACAATGTCCTCGTCGCGCAGCGGCCGCTCGAATTCCACGGCCAGCCGCGTGATGACGAACACCATGTTCGCTTCGCGCATCTTGGCGTAGGTGGCGCCGTAGGAATCGCTGTCCTCCCGCGCAATTTGCTGCATATATTTCTGCAGCGCAGATATTTTGACCACCCCGTTCGGGTGTACGTCGTAGCTTTTGATTTTGATTGTTTGTTCAAGCATTGTCGTTTGCAGTTCCTTTTACTTCTTCTTGGCCAGCGGATTGGCTTCCATCGCCGCCTCCAGCTTCTTGTCGGAGACATGGGTGTAAATCTGCGTGGTGCTGAGCTGTTCATGGCCGAGGA
>OLWB01003796.1_pt1 | contig 10472 bp, 7 predicted proteins | sample 1673331 | NCBI WGS metagenome assembly OLWB01 (sample SAMEA3178943, study PRJEB25190) | human gut metagenome | biome: human gut; feature: human-associated habitat; material: faeces | place: Austria | collected 2013 | reverse complement strand
TCCGATCTGGGGAAAATCCCCGCCGCCGCCTGATAGCTGGTGCATACCGCCAGAATCCCCAACCCGGACGCAAGCACATACGCCGCAGTATTCCGGTTCCGGCACAGCAGCGGCACCACCGCCGCCAGCACGGAAAACGCCATATACGGCGCGTCAAACCGGAAGCTGACACAGCCGAGGAAATAAGGATTCAGCCCCAGAATCGACAGCACCGCCAGCTCCCAGCCGGAAAATGTCGTCCGTTCATAGACAATATACCCCATGAGTATCCCGGACACCGCCATGATGAGCATGGCAAGGATCTGGGGCAGCGGCGCGGCGTCCGCCAGATAATCGCCTCCATGCACCAGCGTTGCAAGTGCCGTCGAGAGATACCGGCTGAAATAGTCCCACTGCTTGTACCCCAGCGCCGCCCGGGGGGAATCGTCCATATAGTAGAAATTCGCCCGAAGAATGGCGCTGATGCCCACCACGGAAACGGCAAACAGAATCAGCAGCGCCTTTCCCATGGGAATGCCGGTTTCCCCGGAGCGAAGGGTCTCCCCTTTCGTCCTGCGGTAGTCCTCCTGACCGGCGGAGATATAATAGGAGATCACGCACCCCGCCGCCGGAGCCGCCGCGATGGCGAAGAACGCGGCGCAAAGGGGGACGAACAGCCCGTTCTCCATGCCGAGCACCCCCGCCACGCGCTGCATTTTCTGGGAATCGACCCAGTTGTGGTAGAAGTTTACTGCCAGCGCGCCGTTGAACGCAAGGCTTAGAGCCATGTGTACGGGATTGGAAAGCAGCGCCCGCACCCTCTGCCGGGAGACGGGCAGCCGCCACACCGCTGCGCACAGCAGCACCGCCGCCACGCCGCACCACACAAAGCCCGGCACCCACGCCGGGACGATCAGCAGCAGAAACGCGGCGCCGGAAAGCATCAGCAGTCCCTTTTCCGGGAAAAATCGTTTTTCTTTCATGTTGTTAGTCCTTTCCCCTACCCTTGGGGACTTTGGGAAGCTCTGACCGTCCGCAAGAGGTTCAGAGCTTCCCCCATAAATCACGCCGTCAGAATCTCCACCAGCATCCGGACGCACTTCTCCATGTCCTCGGTGGGGATGAACTCAAAGCGTCCATGGTAGTTTTCGCCGCCGGTACACAGATTGGGACAGGGCAGCCCTTCGTAGGACAGCCGCGCGCCGTCGGTTCCGCCGCGAATGGGTACCTCCACCGGGTTCATGCCTGCCGCGGCCATGGCCTTTTTCGCCCGCTCCACCACGTACATACACGGCTCAATGCACTTCTTCATGTTATAGTAGCTGTCCTTGAGGGTCAGCTCCAGCGTTCCCGCGCCGTACTTGCGGTTGATAAAGTCCGCGGCAGCGGTCATGACCGCTTTCTTTTCCTCGAACTTCTCCATGTCGTGGTCGCGGATGATATAGTGCAGCTCGGAACGCTCCACCTCGCCCTTCATGCCCAGCAGATGGAAGAAGCCCTCATAGCCCTCCGTCAGCTCCGGACGCTGCCCAACGGGGAGCAGACTCTGGAATTCCATGGCGATCAGCTGGGAATTCACCATCTTCCCCTTGGCAGAACCGGGGTGGATATTCAGTCCATGGACAACGACCTTTGCCCCCGCGGCGTTGAAGTTCTCATATTCTATCTCGCCCACGGGGCCGCCGTCGGCGGTGTAGGCAAAGTCCGCGCCGAAGCCCTTCACGTCGAACCGGTCAGCGCCCCGGCCGATCTCCTCATCAGGGGTAAAGCCGATCTTCAATGTGGCATGCCTGCCGCCCATGGCGAGCAGCTCCTGCGCCGCCGTCATGATCTCCGCTACGCCTGCCTTATCGTCCGCGCCCAGAAGCGTCGTGCCGTCGGTGACGATCAGGTGCTTGCCTGCGTGGTTTTTCAGGTACGGATAGTCCGCTTCCCGCAGGAAGATGCCCTTTTCCTCGTTCAGGCAGACATCCCCGCCGTCATAAGCCACGATCCTCGCCTTGACATTCGCGCCGGAAGCGTCCGGCGCGGTGTCCATGTGGGCGATCAGGCCGATGGTGGGGAGCTTTGGGTCGCCGGGGACGGTGCCGTAAACATAGCCGTTTTCGTCCATTCTCGCGTCCGCAATGCCCATGTCCCGCATTTCCTCTACCAGCGCGGCGGCCAGCGCCTTCTGCTTCTCCGTGGAGGGGCAGGTGTCGGATTCCTCGTCCGACTGGGTGTCAAAGGTCACATAGCGCAAAAAGCGCTCTACAACAGATTCCATGTGGTTCTCCTTCCAAACAAGGTAAAAATAGTATGCCCAAAGGAAAAGAGCCGCCGCCTACTGTGGCGGCGGCTCCTTGCTAAAAAACTTACTTGGCAGCGTTGACCAGCGCGGCAGTGTCCTGCGCGATCATCAGCTCTTCGTTGGTGGGGATGACCCAAACGGTGACCTTGGAGTCATCGGCAGAAATGATGGCTTCCTTGCCCCGGGTGTTGTTCTTCTCGGGATCCAGCTTGACGCCCAGGAATTCCAGGCCCTCGCAGATGCGCGCACGCATGGAAGCGGAATTCTCGCCCACGCCGGCAGTGAACACCAGGCAGTCCAGTCCGCCCAGAGCGGCGGCGTAGGAGCCGATGTACTTGCGGACTTCGTAGGCAAACTTGTCCAGCGCCAAAGCGCAGCTTTCGTTGCCTTCCTCAGCGCCGTTCTCGATGTCGCGGAAGTCAGAGGACACGCCGGACAGCGCCAGCACGCCGGACTTCTTGTTCAGCATGTTCAGGCACTCGTCAGCGCTCATGCCGTACTTGTTCATGACGAACTGCACGACGGCGGGGTCGATGTCGCCGGAACGGGTGCCCATGGGAACACCGGCCAATGGGGTCAGACCCATGGAGGTATCCTGGCACTTGCCGTCCTTCACCGCGGACAGAGAGGAACCGTTGCCCAGATGGCAGTTCACCAGCTTGATGTCCTTGCGGCCCATCAGCTCGATGGCGCGCTTGGTGACATACTTGTGGGAGGTGCCATGGAAGCCGTAGCGGCGGATGGAGTCATTCTCGTAATACTCGGTGGGAATGGCGTAGCGGTAAGCCTTGGGAGGCATGGTCATGTGGAAGGCGGTGTCGAACACGGCCACCTGGGGGGTCTTGGGCATGACCGCCTGGCAGGCGCGGATGCCCATCAGGTTGGCAGGGTTGTGCAGGGGGCCGAGGGGAATGCACTTTTCGATGGCGGCGATGACCTCGTCGTTGATGATGCAGGAGTCAAAGAACTCCATGCCGCCGTGCAGGACGCGATGGCCGACGGCATCGATCTCGTCGGTGGACTTGATCACGCCGTCCACGGGGTCAACCAGAATGGCCAGGACTGCCGCAATGGCCTCGGAATGGGTGGGCATGGGGATATCCTTCACGATCTTCTTGCCGTTGGCGTTGTGGGTCAGACGGCCGTCGATGTAGATACGCTCACACAGGCCCTTGGCAGACACGGCGCCGGTCTCGGGATCCATCAGCTGATACTTCAGGCTGGAGGAGCCGGCATTGATAATCAGTACATTCATTGGGGAAAGCCTCCTAAATAAATATTTTCTTTTTGGTCGGTTTGTGATATGATAGCCATAACTGAACACATTATAGAGCATTTGCGTCAATTTCTCAAGCCCTCAAGGGAATTTTTTCAAAAAAAGGAGGGAGAATTTTGAAAACCGTTGGTATCGTTGCCGAATATAACCCCTTTCATGCAGGCCACCGCAAGCAGTTCGACCGGGTCAAGGCGGAGTTTGGCGGGGAAACCGCCATTGTGTGCGCCATGAGCGGCAATTACGTCCAGCGGGGCGCGCCCGCCGTCATGGATAAAACCCTCCGGGCAAAGGCCGCCGTCGCCTGCGGCGCCGACCTTGTGGTGGAGCTGCCAACCACCGTGAGCCTGTCCTCCGCCGAGGGGTTCGCCGCGGGAGGCGTCGGCATTCTGTCCAGGCTATGCGATGCCCTTTGCTTCGGCGCGGAAACCGGCGAAGCAAAGCTTCTGATGGAGACCGCCCGGGCGCTGCTTTCGGAGGACTTTTCTCCCCTGCTCCGCCGGGAACTGGACGGCGGCAAATCCTTCCCCGCCGCCCGCGCCGGGGCTCTCGCGCAGATGGGGCTGTCCGGGGAGATTCTGCGCCGCCCCAACGACATTCTGGCCGTGGAATACTGCAAGGCCATTCTCGCCCAGCGCTCCCCCATGGTTCCTTTTCCCATCCGGCGGGAGGGGTGCTATCACGACCGGACGCCCGACCATGAAAATCCCTCCGCCACGGCGGTACGACGTCTCATGCTGGAGGGCGGGGCGTGGGGTTCCTTCGTCCCGGAACCTGCCCGGGCGATTTTTGAAAACGCGCCCCTGCACAGCCTTGCCGCCGGGGAACGGGCGGTTCTCGCCCGGCTGCGCACCATGACCGACGCAGAATTTGAAGCCCTGCCCTACAGTGGGGAGGGTCTGTGGCGCAAATTCATGCACGCCAGCCGCCGGGAAGCCACATTGGAGGACATCCTCACCAGTGTCAAATCCAAGCGCTACACCCGCACCCGCCTTGACCGGATGATGATGTGTGCCTACCTTGGCATTACGGCGGAAATACTCGTCGCCCCCGTCCCCTATATCCGGGTGCTGGCCTTTAACGAAAAAGGCCGCGCCATTTTAAGCGCGGTCAAGAAAAGCGGCGTTTTCCGAAACGCCGGGAAAACCGTCCCCCACCCCTATCAGTCGCTGGAACAGCGCTGGGGCGACCTGTACGGTCTGTTCGCTCTGGGGCAGCCGGAAGCCCCCGGCGCAGAGCAGCGCCGGAGAATTGTATTTGCGTCGGACTAACGCCTCGGTCCGTGTTGACATTCCCCGTTTTTCATGATATTGTATTCGAAAAATACCAAAAAGGAGAAAAATCCGCAAAAATGTCGTTAAAATTTCCAAAACTGAAAACAACCAACTGTATCGTCGCTTTCCTCAGCTCCGCGCTGCAAGCCTTTGGCATGTACAACATCCACGCCCTGTCCGGGGTGACCGAAGGGGGCGTGCTGGGCGCCACGCTGCTGTTTGACCACTGGTTCGGGCTTTCCCCCGCCGTCAGCAGCTTCGTGCTGAACATCGCCTGCTATGCACTGGGGTGGAAAACCCTGGGCAAGTCCTTCATCGCCTACTCCGCCATCGCCGCCTGCGGCTATTCCGCCAGCTATGCCATCTGCGAGCTGTTCCCGCCCCTGTGGCCGGGTATCGCGAGCCTTCCCCTTCTGGCCTCCGTGGTGGGCGCATTGTTTATCGGCGTCGGCGCTGGACTTTGCGTCCGGGCGGGCGGCGCCACCACCGGTGACGACGCCCTGGCCATGAGCCTTTCCCATCTGACGAAAATTCCCATTCAGTGGATTTATCTGACCAGCGACCTGATCGTGCTGGGGCTTTCCCTGACCTACATTCCCGTGCGGCGCATCGGCTATTCCCTGCTGACGGTTGTTCTGTCGGGGCAGCTGATCGGTCTGATGCAGCGGATCAGACTCCGCCCGGAGCCTAAAAGGGCAGCATAATCATCCCTTCAGTCCCCTGGACTGTCTGTCCATGTCCTCTACCACGATGTCGTAAATCTCTCCCAGAGACGCGCAGTATTCCAGCACCTTCCAGGGTTCGTTCGTGTGGAAATGGATTTTGATCAAATCCTCATCGCCCACTGCCAGCAGACAGTCGCCCCTAAAATGCTCCACAAAGTAGTTGTTGATGGCGTCTTCATCCAGATCATGCCCCTCAATGAGCAGCTGGGTGTCATAGCGAAATTCCGTCATAATAATCTTCCTTTCAAGTTTACTGGGCTGCCCTGTTTCAAGGTAGCCTAAACAGTTGATAAAATGATGCAGTTTCACAGGGCTTCAAAAGAGTTTATTCTTTAATTCTACTACATCAAATACTTTTATTTGCATCTTCCTTCCTCATAAATTGTAATTTTTTAGTCTATAATTTTTTTATTTTCAAAATATTGTGTCAAGATTAAAATTAAAGCAGTAATTGCAAGTATTCCATCCATTATTCCTGCTGGTAGCATAAACATCATTAAAGCCATTGTAACAACACAATTTATTACTGATAATACCAAACCCCACATTCTGTTTTTCCATAAGCCAACTGCTCCTATAATTCTTACAATTCCATAAATCGCTCCCATTACAAGCATTAAATTCATATTATCTTTAAAATATGGAACTATAAAAGAAATATACTGATTTATATCAAACTTATCACTACCCATAACAAATATAGGAATAAGGCATAAACATCCTCCTACTTCCATAAATACTCCGTGTATAAACATCAATATTGACGCAATTTTATATTTTTTCATAAATTACAACTCCCTCTACAAATTCCAATTTGTATTTTGATTATTATATCACAGAATTGTGTCTTTTTCCACCTTGCCGTGATATGTAAAGGCGGTATGAGATGATTCCCATACCGCAAAAAGCCTATCTTTCGTAGACTTTTTCCTTTGTGATAGGTACGCTGTCGCCCTCGTCCGGCGCACCGTCCACCAACTCATTTTCTCGCTTATCCACATTAAGCAGACCATTAAGGACATTGAGCCGATTTGTTTTTTCGGTCAGTTCTTCTTCCTTATCAAACGGTTTCTCAACCTCTGCTTTCGCAGTAGCAAATTGCTGTTCGAGAGTTGAAAGCTCCCTGCTTTTTGCCTCCAACCGTTCAGGAATTTTCTCAATGGCATTGTCGATTCGGGTAATGTTGCCGACAGCGTCCGTGCCTAAAGAGACGGAACGGGAAAGGCTGCCCTTGATTTTTACCTGATAGGCTTTTTCAAAGGTATCAAAGGAAAGCTCCAAATCAAAGCCTCTGTACTTGCCGAGAGGTACGGGATCGGGCGAGGTCATTTCCTTGCAGGCGTCAATGATTTTCTGTCCGCCTTCCGCTTTTTCGGAATAAGAAACACCCTTAACCTCAATCCCTACAAAGGTATCGTCAAGAGGCTTCGGGTGTTCTTTTGCAAGCAATATGTCCTTTTCCAGCCCCGCAATCGTCTCTTTCGTCCGGGCGATTGTTGTCGGGTAGTATTTGATGATCTTGTCCTCCAACTCATATTTTTCGGAGAGATAATTGGACTTCAAAAGGCGCAGCTTCTGTACCTGAATATCCAAGTCCATTTTCTCCTTGATGTGCGGATTATCCGCCGCAAGCATTTTGATCTCCGCATAGGAAAGAGCAGTAGCGTCCACATCTTCGCAGGAACGCACGGGCGATTTGCTCGTCATAATCTGACTTGCGAACTTCTGCTTGCCCTCTACGAGCTGCCAGCAGTATGCGTCAAAAGTCCCTTCCGTAACATATCGGTACAGACCGACCTTCGGGTTTTCGTTGCCCTGCCGCACCGTCCGTCCGGCACGCTGCTCCAGATCGGCAGGTCGCCACGGGCAATCAAGGTCGTGGGAAGCAATGATCTTATTCTGCACATTTGTCCCTGCGCCCATTTTCTGCGTACTGCCCATCAGGATTCGCACTTCGCCACGGCGCACCTTTTTGAACAGCTCCTGCTTTTTCGTCTCGGTATCCGCCTCGTGGATAAACTTGATTTCCGATTCGGGAATACCACGCTCGATCAGCTTTTTTCGTATGTCTGTATAGACGGAAAATTCGCCTGCGCCCTTTGGAGTGGAGAGATCGCAAAAGAGAAGCTGCGTCAGCCTTTTTTCGCTGCCTTCCTCCCATATACGGAACACTTCATTTACGCAGGCGTTGACTTTACTGCCTTCTTCATCGGGCAGCATTGGATTCATCATTCGTTGGTCAAGGGCGAGCTTCCGCCCGTCGTTTGTAACCTTCAGCATATTGTCCACGCTGGAATCCACATTGCCGCCCCTTATCTTTTCGGCTCGTTCGCCGAGAGAGGCGACCATTTCCTTCTGCACCTGTGACGGCTTCACGGCGATGTTATGATACTCCACTTCCGGTACGGGAAGATCGAGCATATCCGCCGTTTTGATGTCCGCCACCTGTTTGAACATCGCCATCAATTCGGGCAGGTTATTGAATTTCGCAAAGCGTGTTTTCGCTCGGTATCCTGTTCCTTCGGGTGTAAGCTCGACTGCCGTGACCGTCTCGCCGAACATCGACGCCCAAGCGTCAAAGTGCTGTAAATCGTGTTCTTGCAGCGTTCGGTACTGCAAATACCGCTGTATGGTATAAAGTTCTACCATTGAGTTAGAGATCGGCGTACCCGTTGCAAATACAACGCCACGCCCTCCGGTAATCTCGTCCAAGTAGCGGCACTTCATAAAAAGGTCGGAAGATTTCTGCGCTTCCGTCTGGGCGATACCACCTACATTCCGCATTTTTGTATAGAGATACAGATTCTTGTAATAATGACTTTCATCTATGAAAAGCCTGTCTATACCGAGTTCTTCAAAGGTTACGACATCATCCTTTCTTGATTGATCGTTTAATTTTTCCAGCTTCGTTTGCAGGGATTTTTTCGTCTTTTCAAGCTGCTTGACCGAAAAACGGTCGCCACGGTTTCGCTTTATATCCGCAATCCCTTCAATAATATCGTCAAGCTGCTGTTGTAAAACAGCCCTCTGCCGTTCAATGCTTATCGGGATTTTTTCAAACTGCGAGTGACCGATAATCACAGCGTCATAATCGCCCGTGGCAATCCTGCCGCAGAAGCGTTTGCGGTTTTTCATCTCAAAGTCTTTCTTCGTAGCGACTAAGATATTCGCCGCAGGATAGAGCTGCAAGAACTCCGCCGCCCACTGCTCCGTCAAGTGATTCGGCACGACAAAGAGGGATTTATTGCAAAGTCCGAGCCGCTTGGATTCCATTGCGGCGGCAGTCATTTCAAAGGTCTTGCCTGCACCCACAGCGTGTGCTAAAAGGGTATTCCCGCCGTATAGGATATGGGCGACCGCATTTTTCTGATGTTCCCGAAGCTCAATTTCGGGATTCATACCACTGAAAGTGATATGGCTTCCATCATACTCACGGGGACGGATGGAATTGAACTTGTCGTTATACAGCCGCACCAGCTTTTCCCGTCTTGCAGGATCACGCCATACCCAATCCTGAAAGCCCTGCTTGATAAGCTCCTGCTTCGACTGGGCGATAGCGGTTTCCTTTTTATTGAGGACAGCTTTCTTTTTGCCCTCATCATCTTCGATATAGTCAAAGACACGCACATCTTTCATATTGAGCGTATCTTCGATAATCTTATATGCGTTTACCCGTTTTGTACCGTAGGTATTATAGGCTTTCAGGTTTCCACGGTCATAGGATTTTCCCTCCACATTCCATTCGCCCGTCAGCTTTGAATAGTGAATTTTGATGTTCCACTGTGCATATCTGGGCGTATCCAAAAACTCGTACATAAACTGCTGTGCGATTTCTTCCGGCAGCCAAGTCGTGCCGAGCTGCACGAAAATCTCGCTGGCAGTCAGGTCTTTCGGCTGTACCTTTTCCAGCGCTTCTACATTGATGTTGTAATCTTCGGGATAAACTTCTGCGGATTTTTTCGCCCAAGCGAGCTTTTCCCGCACATTGCCGGAAAGGTATTCGTCCGCCATCAGGTACTTTCGCTCGGTGCTGTTTCCGTAGCCGTACATCGGATTCAGGAAGATAACGCCCTTTAATTCCTCATAGATTTCCTGCTCGGTCTTGCCCGTAAGGGAACACATATATTCCATATCCACACAGGCTTTTTCGCCCATAGATACGGCAAGCGCTTCGCTGGCGGTATCCACCGAGGTAACAGGGGTGTGCGGCTTGATCGTCCGCTTCGTGAACATATCCGCCTTGCGCTCCAGTTCTCCATTTTCGTCCAGCACCTCCAGTGCGGAAAGCAGGGCAAAGGAACTGTCCTGCGAAAATGCGGACACATTCGCACGGGAATTGATCAGCCCGTACTTCTTGGAAAAGTTATCATAAAGCGCATTGAGCTTCTGCTGTTCCTTTTCGATTTCATAATCGGTATAATCAGCAGTCTGCATAACATCATCCGGGATAGAGAGTTCTGACGGATCCGGCAACTGGAATGCAATCACACGTATAACAGCGGCCAGTGAACCACGCTGTTTATAGGCGTTGATCCTGAATCTGGAAAGACCGGGGACAGAAAAAGAAAAATCGTCATCCCCGGTATTCAGAAGGTGATTGATGTCGCGGTTATTTGCCATCTGATAAATGCATTCGAGAATCTGTTTTGTATCATCCGGCATCAAACGTTCTCCATAATCAGTAAGATGACCGTCCACTTTAATGGACAGCGGACGACCGGCAATAATAAAGATATCAGACGCATGCTGGTTTGCAGCAGTTGTAAGAAATTCCAGTGTTTGTTCGTTTGTCATGATTGAGCTCCTTTGTATACAGGCTGATGGGTGTCAGGTGTCCATGATGCTGTATTGCCTGTTTTCCATTGTAATATTTCAATAAAAGGTTCTGTGTCCGAAGATGGGTACAGGACTTTTAATTTTACAGATAACTC
>OLWB01003793.1_pt1 | contig 10475 bp, 9 predicted proteins | sample 1673331 | NCBI WGS metagenome assembly OLWB01 (sample SAMEA3178943, study PRJEB25190) | human gut metagenome | biome: human gut; feature: human-associated habitat; material: faeces | place: Austria | collected 2013 | reverse complement strand
GTAAGGAAATGCCGCGATCTGTTCCCCAACCAGCAATACACCTCCCCTCAGATCCAGTTCTTCCCGATGCGCCAATGCACGTTGAATGGCTTCCGACTCCGCAGCCACCGCCCTTTTCTCCGCTTCGTCCTGACGCGACTCCACCCAACGGCGAGTCAAATCCAGGCAGGCCGGGACCCATTCGTCCGTCAATTCCTCATAACGATAATCCGGATACAAGGCTTTAAAACGATTCACATGATTACGTTTGGCCTGTAACTTTTTACCGGACAACGCAGCCAACGACTCGCGCAAATAGATATAATCCGCATGGTCCCGGTTGGCATTCACACGGCAGTCTTCCCCCATGCACTCTTCCACCTGCGGCATCAAATCCTCACAAACGCCTAACAGCAAAAGAGGATGAGACAACCGACACGCATCTTCTTTCAAAGCCTGCAGGATGGCACACCAATCTCCCTCACCCACAGGCATAAGATAAGCCAAATGTCCATCCGCGTAAAAACGAAACACCAGAAAACCGCCCCACTCCGCCACCTCCGTGCGATAAAGCATTCTCCAGGCATAAAGATTGGCAAAAGACAAATCACAGTTGCGACGACCTGCGTTTTCAGTATATTTCCACACAAGCGAACGGTCTGCTAAAGATAAAGGATGAAAATCAAGGGACATAAAATATTTTTTTGATACCAAAGTAACATAAAAATTATGAGAGGAACACCATCCCGGAATATAAAAAAATAAAATAGGAATCATACGGTTATTCGGTCAAAAAACAGTAATTTTGCACAATCCTACTAATTGCAATGTAGAGTTATCAATTTAAAGATTTTAAATATGGACTTAATCAAAGAGATTGTCTCACGCGCTCAAGCTAACAAACAGCGCATTGTTCTTCCTGAAGGTACGGAAGAGCGCACATTAAAGGCTGCCAACCAGATTCTTACCGATGAGGTGGCCGACTTGATTTTATTAGGAAACCGTTCAGAAATAGAAGAAGCGGCAAAAAAATGGGAATTGGGAAACATATCCAAGGCTACTATCATAGACCCGGCTACCAGCCCGAAAAAAGAAGAATATGCCCAATTGCTTTTCGAATTGCGTAAGAAAAAAGGCATGACGATAGAAGAAGCCCACCAAAAAGTGCAGGATCCCTTGTTCTACGGTTGCCTGATGATTAAGGCCGGCGATGCCGACGGACAGTTGGCCGGCGCACGCAACACAACAGGTAACGTACTTCGTCCCGCTTTACAGATTATCAAGACTACTCCGGGTATCACTTGCGTATCCGGTGCCATGCTGTTGCTGACTCATGCTCCCGAATACGGAAATAACGGTGTAATCGTAATGGGTGACGTTGCTGTAACCCCGGTACCGGATGCCAACCAACTGGCTCAAATTGCAGTTTGTACCGCTCAGACCGCCAAAGCTGTTGCCGGAATTGATCCTCGCGTAGCTATGTTAAGTTTTTCAACCAAGGGTTCTGCCAAACATGAAGTGGTAGATAAAGTGGTGGAAGCTTTGGCAATCGCTAAGGAAATGGCTCCCGATTTGAAGATTGACGGTGAACTGCAAGCTGATGCAGCTTTGGTTCCGCACATCGGTGCAAGCAAAGCCCCGGGATCAGAAATTGCAGGTAAGGCAAACGTATTGGTTGTTCCTTGTCTGGAAGTAGGTAATATTTCTTATAAATTAGTAGAACGTCTGGGACACGCTACCGCTATCGGCCCGATCCTGCAAGGTATCGCTCGTCCGGTGAATGACCTGTCACGCGGTTGCTCTATCGACGATGTTTATAAGATGATTGCCATTACTGCCAATCAAGCAATTGCCGCTAAAGAAAACAAATAATCATTCTCCAAAAAACAACAACATCATGAAAATATTAGTGCTCAATTGCGGTAGTTCTTCTATTAAATATAAATTATTTGATATGACTACCAAAGAAGTCCTGGCACAGGGCGGTATAGAAAAAATCGGCTTGGTAGGCTCTTTCCTGAAACTGACTTTGCCCAACGGTGAAAAGAAAATATTAGAAAAAGACATCCCAGAACATACCGCAGGTATCGAGTTCATTCTGAATACATTGGTGAGCCCGGAATATGGCGCAATCAAGTCATTGGATGAAATCAACGCAGTAGGTCACCGTATGGTACATGGCGGAGAACGTTTCAGCGAATCCGTATTGCTGAATAAAGAAGTACTGGATGCTTTTATCGCTTGCAACGATTTAGCCCCGCTTCATAACCCGGCTAACCTGAAAGGTGTGAATGCTGTTTCTGCCATTCTGCCCAACGTTCCCCAAGTAGGTGTATTTGATACGGCATTCCATCAAACAATGCCCGACTATGCATATATGTATGCCATTCCATACGAACTGTATGAAAAATACGGTGTGCGCCGTTATGGCTTCCATGGAACTTCTCATCGCTATGTTTCACAACGTGTATGCGAATTCCTTGGCGTTGATCCGAAAGGAAAGAAAATTATCACTTGCCACATCGGTAACGGTGGTTCCATTTCAGCTATCAAAGATGGTAAATGTATAGACACCAGTATGGGGCTGACCCCATTGGAAGGTCTTGTAATGGGAACTCGTAGTGGTGACATCGATGCAGGCGCCGTTACTTTCATCATGGAAAAAGAAGGATTAAATGCAACCGGCGTATCCAACTTACTAAACAAGAAAAGTGGTGTATTAGGCGTTTCAGGTGTATCCAGCGATATGCGCGAACTGGAAGCCGCTGTTGCTGCCGGAAATCCGAAAGCTATTTTGGCTGAAAAGATGTATTTCTACCGCATCAAGAAATATATTGGTGCATATGCTGCCGCTCTAGGTGGTGTAGACATCATCCTGTTCACTGGCGGTGTAGGTGAAAATCAAGCCAATTGCCGTTCTGAAGTTTGTGAAGGTTTGGAATTCATGGGTGTGAAGATTGACCTTGAAAAGAACAAGGTTCGTGGAGAAGAAGCTATTATTTCTGCCGATGACTCCAAAGTGACAGTAGCTGTTATCCCAACTGATGAAGAGCTGATGATTGCCAGCGATACTCTGGCTATTCTGAATAAGTAATTTTATTGTTTGGTTAAATATATAAATTATAAAAGGCTGCTACGCGTGATGCATAGTAGCCTTTTTTAGGAATATTGACTTTCTCCCTCAACATACTGCTCAAGGAACATATTTTCACCATCAAATACAGCATACGAAAAATCTTGTATCCAGTCACCAAGAATCAACATACGTGAAGTACGGCTCAGCATCAAGTCTAGCATAATGTGGCGATGACCATAAATAAAATAATTGATATCCGGATGGTCTTTAAGGTAATTTTTAGTAAACAAGACCAACGGTTCCTTATCCTCTCCCATATACTCGGGTTCCTTACCGCCTTCACGCTTCAGACGGCTATGCTTGGCCCATTCCAAGCCAAGTTCTATGCTCCAACGGGGATGTATGGTAGAAAACAGCGTTTGTAAAGTGGTACTATGAAACATGGAACGCAACAATTTGAACTTGGCATCTTTATCTCCCAATCCGTCCCCATGCGCCAAGAAAAACTCCTTCCCATAAATCTCACAGGTCAACGGCTGACGATGAATAGTTACCCCGCACTCTTTTTCCAAATAATCACCACACCAGATGTCATGATTACCGATAAAGAAATGCACCTCCACTCCCAAATCGGTCAACTCGGAAATCTTCCCCAAGAAACGAGTATAGCCTTTCGGCACTACCAGTTTGAACTCGTACCAAAAGTCGAATATATCTCCCAACAGGTACACTGCTGCAGCATTATGTTTTATACTATCCAGAAAATTCACCAAACGGCGCTCCTGTGTCCGCCCGTGTGCTATGGCACGAGAACCTAAATGTGCATCGGAAAGGAAATATACGTTCTTCATAATCTTACTAAATTAAATACCTCATAAATTAAAAATCCGAGAATAGAGAATTAAAAAACAACACCTTGTCCAATAACTTAGACATATTGGCAATTCTTATTCCCCAATTTTAATTCTCAACTTTCAATTTATTAGAGGAAACCCAATTCCAATTTAGCTTCTTCACTCATCATATCTTTATCCCATTCGGGTTCAAAAACCAAGTTCACGACCGATGAAGTAACTCCTTCCACAGAGTCGACTTTCTGACGGACATCCTCCATAATAAAATCAGCAGCAGGACAATTGGGGGCAGTCAATGTCATATCTAACACTACTTCTCCATCATCTTGCAAATCAATCTTATATATCAAGCCTAAATCGTATATATTCACCGGAATCTCGGGATCATATACGGTTTTCAACATGGCTATAATCTTCTCTTCTGTTTTTAAACGGGTATCTGCATCCATATCTCTCGTTGTTTTAATTGCAAATTTAATGATTTTCTATATTTTTCCTTCATCAGCATAACTATAAAATTTGCCATCCGTTAAAATAACATGATCTATCAGTCTTATGTTCATTACTTTTGCCGCCTTGTCAAGATGTTCCGTCAACCGATCATCCTCTGTACTAGGTCGCATACTGCCGGAAGGATGGTTGTGACAAAGTGCCATGGCAACGGCCCGTTTCAACAATGCTTCCCTCAATACACAACGGACATCTACCGCTGTAGAGACCAGGCCTCCGGAACTTATCTTTATACGGTCAATTACTTTGGAAGCCTGGTTCAACAACAATACCCAACATTCCTCTATAGGCAAATCACACATCAACGGATAAAAATATTGATAAACATCACGGGAGCTGAGAATGACCTTACGTTCTTTTCCTTCTTCCTCCTTTCGGCGCTTTCCCAATTCGGAAGCCGCCAAAATGGTGATAGCTTTGGCAGGACCTATTCCTTTATAGTGACACAGTTCATCTACGGTAGTTTTGCCCAATTCATTCAAACTATTATGATAATCACTCAACACTTTACGCATTAACTCCACAGCAGAATCCTCCGTATTTCCCGAACCTATCAGAATAGCAAGCAACTCAGCATCCGAAAGTGTCCCCACTCCATGCAACATCATCTTTTCACGAGGACGATCTTCTTCCGCCCATTGGTTTATGGTTAGTTTTTCTGCCATCTTTCTTTATTTTTCCCCGCCATAAAGACGCATAAAAAGTCCATCACTTTTAATACCTCTTCATGGTAAAATTCTATTTATAAAAATTCTTCTCAAATGCGGCAAATTCGTTTTTCCCCAACACACAGCGTTTCCACCAGGCCCGCAGGAAACCAGTTCCATAACCAATCAACTGAATAAAAGAAGCAAGGATGGATAATAATCCTATTTTGAAACTTTTATTTCGCAATGTGGAGTCTACACAAATGATAAGAGCAAAAAGCAGCAGCAAAGACAAACTCCAGCTACAAACCAACGAACATAACAACAGGAATACAATTCCTATAGTAAAAAGTGCCGGTAACAAATGTACAACTTTCAATGATTCAGGATACTTTTTATACAGATTGATACGGGCAATACCCGAATTATGCACTTGCTTGAAAAACTTCTTCAAATCGGTACGACGCTTGTGCCACACCCATGCTTCAGGGAACAACCGACAAGCATATCCCCCTTGAAAGATACGGATACTGAAATCAATATCTTCTCCAAAACGCATCTTAGAAAATCCTCCCAACGCTTTATATACCTCAGCCCGTACCCCCATATTAAAACTACGGGGATAGAATTTATCCATTTTTTTCTTCCCTCCACGGATACCTCCGGTAGTAAAAAACGAAGTCATGGCATAATTTATTGCTTTCTGTATATTGGTAAACGAATCATGAGCACGGTCAGGACCACCAAAAGCATCTGCCTTCTGCCGTTGAAGCTCTGACTCGACAGCCGCCAAATACCCTTCAGGCAAAATGCAATCAGAATCCAATATGATAAGATATTCTCCATGCCCCCGTTCCGCTCCATAATTGCGGGTCTGCCCGGGACCGGAATTGGATTTGAAATAATAACATATATCCAACCGGTCAGCGTAATTATCTACCACTTCCTTGCACGGAACTGATGAACCATCCTCCACTATCAGGACTTCAAAATTCTTATTTGTCTGCCTTGTAAGACTGTTCAATAACTCATCCACCTCTTCAGGACGATTATAAACCGGTATAATAAAAGAATATCTCATTGCTTTATTTTGATTTTATCCATCACAGAGAAGTACAAAGAAACATAAAAAAGGCGGAGCTTGCAACAAGTTCCGCCTTTTTATATGCATATATAAATAGATTATGCTTTCACACGGCCTACATATGAACCGTCACGAGTATCAATTTCAATTGTTTCACCTTCATTAATGAATAAAGGAACACGCACGGTAGCACCCGATTCCACTGTAGCAGGTTTCAACGTATTGGTAGCCGTATCCCCTTTCAGACCCGGTTCGGTATAAGTAATTTTCATCTGCACTTTTACCGGAACATCAGCAAACAATACTGTTTCTGTAGAAGCATCAGAAACCACATCCACCACCATTCCTTCCAACAGGAAGTCTACTCCGTTAATCAAGTCATGAGCAATAGGAATTTGGTCGAATGTTTCCTGATTCATAAAAATATAGTCTGCACCTTCCATATACAAATATTGGTGTGGACGACGTTCCACACGTACATCTTCCAATTTTTCACCGATGTTGAAACGACGTTCCAAAACGTAACCATTAACCACATCTTTCAATTTAGTACGCATGAATGTGTTACCTTTTCCCGGTTTTACATGCAGGAAGTCAATACAGAAATACAATTTGCCGTCCATACGGATAGCTGTTCCGATTTTAATGTCTTGAGCATTAATCATACTTTTCTTCGCTTATATTTGATTATTATTTCAGATTATATTCACTTATAGCTGTGATTTCGAGTGCAAAAGTAATGTAAATCAAGAAAAAACGCAAAAAGAAATCACTAAAAATGAGTTATCTCTTTGTTTATTTCAAAAAAGTCACTAATTTTGCAGCCCGTTACTCATGGTGAATAATAACATAAAATAAGTATATACAATGAAAAGAACGTTCCAACCCTCTAACAGAAAGAGAAAAAACAAACATGGATTCCGTGAAAGAATGGCAACTGCTAACGGTCGTCGCGTATTAGCCAGCCGTCGTGCAAAAGGTCGTAAGAAATTAACTGTATCTGATGAATACAACGGAAAATAATTCATCTGACCAGAACAAATAAAAGGAGTAAAGTGAATCACTTTACTCCTTTTATTTTTATTCATTCTCCCGTATCCAGTCCATCACATTTGCCGGGGCGCGTTCTGCCAGCAGTTCTTTTTTCATAAAATCCATATAGGGGGCTACATGATCAAAAAACTTATAATATCCTTTGCACAGATAGTTCAGTCCCGGTTCTCCGTCCTCCGTCACAACAAATCGATTCTTGGGACATTCACCGTGACAGGCAAATTCATATTGGCAATCCAAGCATTGCCGTGGCAAGCTGTTGTGCTTCATAGCCCCAAATGCTTCCTGTTCTTTGCTATACATCATCTCCACCAATGTCTTCTGATAGATATTTCCCAATTTATATTCAGGAAAGACAAAGTGATCGCATGAATACACATCCCCATTAAACTCCATCACGGCGGCATGGCCACAATATTTTGCCATCGAACAAACACCCGGCTGTTGTCCCACCCAATTCGCCAACGTAGAATCGAATATCTGAATAAAGTAATTGCCTACATCCTTCTTTACCCATTCATCAAAGATGGTACAAAGAAAGTTTCCCCATTGTTCGGGCGAAACAGTAAAAGGCGCTACTTCCCCATCCTTCTGCTTTAAAGAAGAAAGCTTAAGCCCATCGGCCCGTTTAGATAGACGTTCTACAATCGGGGTAAACTGAATATAGTGGCAGTCCAACTCATCGCGGAAGAAGCGGTAAAAATCCAAAGGATAATCAGCATTATAGTCGTTCACCACTGCCATGGCATTCCATTCCACCCCATGCTTTTTCAACAAGTTGATACCACGCATCACCTTCACAAACGATGGCTGTCCCATCTTATTTTTCCGATACTCGTCATGAAATTCTTGCGGACCATCAATAGAGATGCCTACCAGAAAATTGTTCTCGCGAAAGAACTCACACCATTCATCTGTCAGCAGTGTACCGTTGGTCTGAATGCAATTATCAATCGTACGGCCTCCGGCATATTTCTTTTGAAGTTCCATCGCCTTTTTATAAAAAGACAAGGGGCGCATCAGGGTTTCACCTCCATGCCAAGTGAACAACACTTGAGGCATGGTTTGCGATTCAATATATTCTTTTATGAATTTCTCCAACAGTTCGTCACTCATCACATGGCGAGGCTGTTCTTCATATAACTTTGCTTTTTCCAGGTAATAACAATAGTCGCAAGCCAGATTGCATACTGCGCCCACGGGCTTGGTCATTACATAAAGCGGCTTCGCAAAGGGGGTTATGGTTGCTTCTTTCATCGGTCTTTCATTTATATCTTAGCGTTTATATTACAAAGATAAATCTATTTTTCTATCCACAGAGGAGAAAATGCAATTTTCGGCATGAAATTCATAACCGCCGTAGATCTGCTCATATTACGTGAGCCGGCCTTTGAGATAGAAATCTGTTTCTTCTTTTCTCCTTTCATTAACTGTTGAAACGTCCTGTTGATGGGGGTTCCGATAGTGAATGAACATCCCGTAATCGCCCTTTCAGTCTCCTTTCATCTGTAAAACTTCGTCTGGCAAGACAAATACTGAAGGCAGATTGTGAAGGGACTTGGAAAGCACAGCTGAAGGGAGGATGAGGGGAGTACTTTCAGAATTAACAAATTGATTACCTGTATGTTATAATTATAATGTAAGGATGAACGGAAAAAAGGGAATAACCGACTTAATAAGGGGTGATGCAACCTGCCCTTACATGAAAAACATACCGGGCTTAAAAAAAGACTTTGAGGTTTTTAAAAAAGATGGTAGTGTTTCAATAAAAGACTTTGAGATTTAAAAAAAACATCAAGGTCTTTTTGCAACATTCAGTGCGAGCTGCATATTTTTTAATGTACGTACGCATCGGAATACACATACGGTAGCATAAGCCTACACATATATACGTATCAGGCTACACATATATACGTATAGGCCTGTATGTACGTACGCATCAGGACAGTCTTATAATATACAATAAATATATTTGTCAAATCGCTTTGCTATGGAGGCTGACACATTTGTCTGCCTTCACAGCAAAGCGATAATGAGAATTACCTTCGAGCACTGCCCAAAGGATATAAAGAAGTTATGTTTCCGTTTATTTCAACAAGATTCCAACCTCACCAACGGTGGTTGCCGGCTTGTTGTTTATTTCGGCAGCAGGCTCCAGTTTAAAGTAACGCGCCGGATATTTCTTACCAAAACGAACAAAATAAGGAACAGGATTGTGCATGATGTTGCTGAATTCTCCACCGGCATCGCACTTAGTCCAATTCTTGCCATCGATACTAACATAGAAATTATACTTATAAATCGTTCCCGTAAGGTCTTCTTTTTGCGCAGGTGCATAACTGAAACCGATAACTTCCGATGCTTTACCCATATCCACCACCAAAGGAGTCAGAGCCTTGGCAGTCCATACAGTCTGAGGATCTCCGTCAATGGCATTAGCCGCTTCCGCCGGCATACCCACCGTTTTCCAGTCTTTCACCGAGACATCACTTAACTTCACTTTCACATTCTTTTCTGTCAAAGGCTGTGCATAATAAAGACCGATATTGGAAATATTGGCTGTTCCGCGAGCGGCATTTACAGTCACCCTCAACTTTTCCGCTTTGCTGTCGGAGAAACGGACAAGACGTTTATAACCCACCGTCGTTCCTTCAGCCACATGACGCCACGCCCCATTGGTAAACACCTCAATCGTAAAATCTTCTATGCGTTGTCCCTTAGAGATATCTTCCTGAATAAGGAATGTATTGACCAAAGCATCTTTTTTCAGTTTATACACTTTCGACTCACCGGCTTTGGCTGTCCATGCAACATTCCCCTTTTCCACCTGATTGTCGGCAAATGTTTTTTTGACATAGGAAGCCAGTTCCTTGATGCGGTTGGCATCATTCTCGTGAATCAATCCGCGTCTGTCGGGAGGGATATTCAGCAACAGCACAGAGTTATACCCCACCGACTTGAAATAAATATCAGTCAGATGTGCCAATGATTTTACCTGGTTGTCCTGTTCGGCATGATAGAACCATCCCGGACGGATAGACACATCCACTTCCGACGGATACCAATAGAGTGCCGGAGCCTTCTCTAATAAAGCACGGCTTCCCAAATCCTTACCGGTTCCTTTAATACCCAACTTTGCATAACTTTCGTCGGCACCCGCATAAGAATGGGGCATAAGAGCCGTAGCGCTCCATTCGGTTTCACGCCCGATACCACGTTCGTTGCCCACCCAGCGTACATCATCACCCATAATGGCTGTCACGGCTTTCGGT
>OLWB01003792.1_pt1 | contig 10478 bp, 9 predicted proteins | sample 1673331 | NCBI WGS metagenome assembly OLWB01 (sample SAMEA3178943, study PRJEB25190) | human gut metagenome | biome: human gut; feature: human-associated habitat; material: faeces | place: Austria | collected 2013 | reverse complement strand
CATGCTGGTTCTGCAGCGAATGGTAAAATAACAAACATCCAACCAGTATCTGCATCTGATATTCCATCCAGAGTTGGTGGTGATATTCCTCGTGCTTTAACAACAGATGAAATCTACACGATCGTTGATAAATTTGCTGAAGCAGCAAAACGTGCAGTTACAGCAGGATTTGATGCTGTTGAGATTCAGGCTGGACATGGTTATTTATTAAACCAGTTCTTATCTCCAACAACAAATGATCGTACTGATGAATTCGGCGGTTCTAAAGAGAATCGTGCACGTTTCACTACATTAGTATTAAAAGCTGTTCGTGAGACAGTTGGTGAAAATATTCCTATCTTCTTAGGAATCAGTGCTGATGAACTTGCTGAAGGTGGTAACACATTAGATGATACATTAGAGATCGTTGAATATTTCAAAGATTATGTTGATGTATTTGATGTTTCTGCTGGACTTACATGTTCTATCCAGTACCAGTATGATGCAGATTACCTTCCAGATGGATGGAAATCTTATATGTCAAAAGCTATCAAAGAAAAGACTGGAAAACCTTGTCAGACAAGTGGTAATATCCGTGAGCCAGAAGTTGCAAACCGTATTCTTGAAGATGGCGAAGCAGATCTGATCGCTATCGGACGTGGACTGATTGCTGATCCTGAATGGGTAAACAAAGTTCAGTTTGGTAACACAGATGATATCAATCGTTGTATCTCTTGCAACAATGGATGTACAGCAACATTAGGTGATGAACCTATCCGATGCAGCATTAACCCTGCTCTTGTTTCAGGTTCCTTATATAAAGACAAGAAATTAAAGAAACCATGTAACGTTGTCGTTGTCGGTGGTGGTACTGCTGGTCTTGAAGCTGCATGTACAGCTGCTGAAGTTGGATGTGCAACTGTTCTGATCGAGAAGTCAGGAGAACTCGGTGGACTTGCCAGACGTGTAGGAAAAATGCCTAACAAACAGCGTCTTGGATATTTCCCACAGTACTTAGAACGTCGTGCGATGAAACTTAAGAACCTGTTTATCTGTAAGAATACAGAAGCTTCTATCGAATTTATCGAAGGTTTCAAACCAGATATCGTTGTTAACGCAACAGGATCCGTTCCTCTTCTTCCAAATATCCCTGGATTAAAGGAGAACTTAGAAGCAGGAAATGTATCTACGATCTTTGATCTGGTAGATCACGTAGATTCTTATCCAGAAGATTTATCTGGTAAGAAAGTTGTTGTAATCGGTGGTGGTAACGTAGGACTTGACGTTGTTGAATTCTTTGTTCCTAGAAAAGCTGATGTAACGATCGTTGAGCAGAAATCTCACTTTGGTGAGAACCTTGACTTTATTACTAAGACTGGTTCTATCGAATTCATGAACAAGAACAAAGTAAATCAGTATCCTAATGCTTCTTTATTAGAAGTAAAAGAACACAGTTTCGTTGTAAGACACGACTATAAAGATCTTGAATTAGACTTTGATTATGGATTTGTATGTCTTGGAATGCAGTCTGCAACTCCTTCTCTTCAGGAATTATACAACCACTTCATTTATGAAGGTGTTGAAGTACTTAACATCGGTGACAGTGCTCAGACACGTCGTATCATCGAAGGCGTGAAAGAAGGTCGTGACATCTTAGTTGCATTAGAGCGTCAGGATTTTATCTAAAAAGTTTTGATTTAAAATAAAATAAATTAACATAAAAATACAGGTTAGAAACTTAAAATCTAGCCTGTATTTTTATTATATTCATTTTTAGTGTTTTTTCTTACGATATTGCCATAATACGATCTTCTCAAAATAACGCTTTATGACGATCTGAATCTCTTCTTTCGGATTCATCGGTGTTACAAGAATACTATGTATACCTGTTCTGTTTGCTCCATAAACGTCTGTAAACAACTGATCTCCAACGAAGAATGTATTCTTCTTATCCGTTCCCATCAATTTCATTGCTGTCTCATATCCTTTGATCGATGGTTTATTTGCTTTGTATACATAATGTTTTCCACCGACTGCCTTGCAGAACGCTTTCACTCTTGGTTCTTTGTTGTTACTTGTAAAACAATACTGCATCCCAATCGCATCCAGTCTCTTAAATAACTTCTTTGCACGTTCATCTGCTGGTGCATTGTGTGGTACTAACGTATTATCGACATCGAAGATGACTCCTCGATATCCTTCTTTGTAGTATCGTTCGAAATCAATATCATAAGTACTTCTGATATCTTCGGACGGGTAGAATTTCTGAAACATAATTTATCTTCCTTTTTATATATTCTTTTTTACATTATCCTATTCATTTTATAATACGTTTTTGCAATTGGCAAGAGAAACTATAGGAATGCAAAGAATCTGTGCATAATTTTTCAAAAATCTATGCACAGATTGTATCTTTTACTGATTTTCTGTATTTTTTAATAATACACCATATCTTAAATTGACAAATAATGCTAATAACACACCAATTGCTGTAATTACGATGTTCATAACAATAACGTTTGTAGATGTCATCTTCGCAGCTGCTGTTAAGATTGTGTAGTTACATAAGCTTGATGCGATCATAACCAAACTTGTGATCGTTCCTTTGATTTTAGGGAACAGGTCATTTACAACGGCTGTAGCCATCTGAAGTACACCACCTGCTGCTGCATATCCAATCACGAATGCTCCAACGTAGCAGATCATAGGTGTCTTGATCATATAAACTAATGCTAACATTACAAGAGAGATTGCTGTGTAGATAACCAGGAATCTTACCTGTTTGAATTTTGTGATCAATGCACTTGTTACGAATAATGCTACCATTGTACCTGCAGAATAGTATGTCTGCATAACAGATACATTCTGAGATGGGATCTTCGCAATTTCAGTACCAAATGTCTGAGCACAGTTTAACCATAACTGGAATGTAGCTGTACTTGTGAATCCAATCAGGATTAATGCAACACTTTCAACAGAAAAATGTGCATTCTTTAAATTGTTGATCAGTGATTCTGATTTTCCACTTTCAGAAGCTGCTGGAAGTGGTGCAAAAATACATAATACTCCAAGAACAGCAATGCAAATTCCTGCTACAACTGGAAGCATTAAGTATGACATGCTTGTTCCTGCTACAACACCTAAGAAGAAAGGCATTAATAACTGTGCAACAGAAATAAATAATTTGATTCCCATCGTTGCGATTCCTGTGTATTCATAGATAATCTCTGCTACTGCAGGATATGTTGCTGTATCTAAGAATGAGTTTGCAATACCACCAAGAACTGCTGCGATATAAGCAATTGTTGTATTTGGTGAGAATGCGATTCCTACTAAGAAGATAACGTATGAAGCACATCCAATGATCACTGATAAACGACGTCCTAATTTGTCAGATAAAGGTCCTGCAAATGGAAGGGAGATTAAACGTCCCAGTCCTAATGCTGCTGCGATAGACGTTACTGCCATAACATCTTTTAATCCCCACTGGCTTGCGAGCATTTCTTTTACTACCTGCTGACTTAAGATTGAGCACCCGATTCCATGAATGAAATAATTCAGGTACAAGATTAAAGCACTTGGTAAATATTTTTTATTCATTTTTAATTCCTCTCGTTGGCTATATGGTTATGATGAATCCTATTTATCTTCTCCTCTGAAGATCTCACCCATTGCTTTCACTGCTAATGAATATGCGGATGCACCCATTCCAGCGATCATTCCATGTGCAACTGGTGCAATTACAGAATGAGATCTGAAATCTTCTCTGTTAAAGATATTTGACAGATGAATTTCAAGAATTGGGCATTCAAGAATCTCTAATGCGTCATGAATTGCATAGCTGTAGTGTGTCCATGCACCTGGGTTAATGATAACTCCATCATATTTTTCATAAAATACTTCATGAATCTTGTCTACCATTTCTCCTTCATGATTTGTCTGGAAATTATCAACGATAATTCCTTCTTCTTTTGCTGTTTTTTCAATTAATTGATTAATTTCATCTAGTGTAATTGTTCCATACTGTTCTGGGTCTCTTTTTCCATACATGTTATGATTTACGCTATGAAGCATCATTACTTTTTTCATTATTTTTCTCCTATTCGTTCTCTAACCAAGGTTTTTTCTCCAAAATCTCATGCAGTACATCATTTTTCGCACCGATCACTTCGATGTGGATACCGCTTGGAAGTTTGATCCAGTTATGCCCCTGTGGAAGTTCTTCCACTCCAAGAGCATATGCTTTTTCAAGTACTTCTTCTACATTATCTGTCATGATTCCAAGATGATCTGCTCTTCCTTCTACGTTCTCAAAATCTGTTTCTTCATTTAACTGAATTCCTGCATGAAGCCAGATTTTTCGATTGGGAGCCTCACCAAGAGTCATTCTGACCGGCATATCAAATACTTCTTCAAAAAACTTTACATGCCATTCAATATCTGACACCTTAAGTGCCATATGTTCCAAATAAGAAGCCATACTATCCTCCTGTTATTTCTTAAGAGATGGTTCATATTCTAATAAAAATTTCTCAATTCCTTTTACACATGTAACCAATGTCTGATTGACTGGTGTTGGAATTCCAAATTTCTTTCCCCATTCCACAACAGAACCATTGATAAAATCAATTTCTGTTGGGCGTTTTAATTCAAGACTCTGTAAAATAGATGTCTTGAATGTTCCTGGAAGTCCTTCACTTGCTGCATACCAAGGGTATTCTGGATCCTCAGATTTTAATTTAACTCCTGCTGCTTTGGCAACATCGATTCCTTCCTGAATCGCAGCAACGGCTGTTTCTTTGATATATTCTTCCTCATAAAGTGGTCCGTAAGGAAGTCTCGTGATACCACAAAGTGCTCCTGCTGCCACATTGATCAAAAGTTTATCCCAGATCAGTCCTTTGATGTTATCACTGACTTCACATAATAAGCCTGCTTTATTAAATTCATCACAAACGGCCTGAATTCGATCTGTGATCTCTCCTGTCAGTTCTCCGATATATGTGTATTTTCCTTTGACTCCGGCACTTACATATCCAGGGCTTAATAATCTTCCGCCAACATATGTTTTACCACTGATCACATTGGCTTCTCCAACAACTTCTGCGATTGTCTCTTCATTTCCAAGCCCATTCTGCAGTGACATAACTAATGTATTCTCACCGATCACATTTGTCTCTTTTAACTGGGAAACTGCTTCTTTTGTTGCAAATGATTTTACTAAAACAATGACAAGGTCCACAGGTCCAATGCCTTCTGCAGTTGTTCTTGCATCAACTTTTACATACCAGTCTTCTTTTTCGTCTGTCATTTTCAGACCATTTTCATTGATCTTATCAATATGTTCTTTCCACTGATCAACAAAGTATACTTCAGATCCACCCTGTGCAAGTGTTCCACCAATCGTACTTCCAAGGGAACCTGTACCTAACATACAAATCTTCATAGTTCTTTTTCTCCTTCAATATAAACTGCAGAAATACTATTTATCCTCTTCTAATGGGAAGAATTTTAAGATATGTGTTGCTGCTAATACGATATCTCCATGCTGATTGAATACTTCCAGTTTAGAGAATGTCTTATTTGTCTCTTCTTCGATACGGTCTACTGTGTATTTACATGTTAAAGTATCACCGAAGAATACTGGTTTGATGAAACGTAATCTGTCATATCCATAAGATGCACTTGGAACTGGAGATTTTACCTGCTCCTGAATCTTTGTTGAAGCTGTACATCCGATTGCAAATGTTAAAATACCATGTACGATTCTTGTTCCATACATTGTTTTCTTCATGAATTCTTCATTAAAATGCATCTGGCTGTAATCTGCTGTGATGCCACCGAATAAATATACATCTGTTTCTGTGACTGTTTTTGTAAATTCTGCTGTGTCTCCTACATGTAATGGAATTTCTACTTTTTTAATGTTACTCATAATCTTGATTCTCCTTTATATTTTGATTTTGTTAGGTTTTTATATTTTATTTGAAAGACTGATTCATGAATTCTTCACGAATGTTCATCTTTTCGTCTTTAAAGATTCGCTCATCCATCTGTTTTAACTCTTTGGAAATGATCGGCTTAAATCCCATCTGTGCAATGATGTCTTTTTCAACATCAATTCCTGGAGCTAGTTCTGTTAATACGACCCCTTCTTCTGTTAGTTCAAAAACTGCACGTTCTGTGATATAAACAACTTTCTGCCCTTGTTTTAATGCCTGTTCTCCGCTAAATGTAATCTCTTCACATTCTGGAATCATCTTTTCAAATCTTCCTTCCTGTGCTACTTTGATCTGACCATTTCCGACTTCAGTTTTCAAACCACCAGCTCGTAATGTTCCACAGAGAACAACTTTTTTAGATCCAGAGCAAATGTTGACAAATCCGCCAGTTCCCATGATCTTTCCATTAAACTTATGCACATTTACATTTCCTTTGGCATCAAGTTCTGCAAAACTTAAGAAGGCAACATCCAGTCCGCCACCATCATAAAAATCAAACTGTGCCGGCATATCCATCAATGCTTTGGAATTAATACTTGCTCCAAAGAAGATTCCCTGTGCTGTTGCTCCTCCAACTGGTCCTGTCTCTACCGTTAAAGTAAATTCTTCACCAACGCCTTCTTCTCTTGCAACGGTTCCAATTCCATCGGCAATTCCAACTCCGACATTTCCAACATTCCCAGGTCCGATTTCCATTAATGCTCGCCTTGCAACGACTTTTCTCTGGTCTAATGGAAGGGATGCATTGTCATCTTCCTCTGCAATATAATCTCCTGTAAAGAATGCATCGGAACCATTATATAACTGTTCCTGTTTTTCATTGATCACAACGATATCTACTAAATATCCCGGAACTTTTACCTGTCTTGGATGAATCGTTCCTGCTTTTACCATTCGTTTTGCCTGTAAGATGACAAGTCCACCATTGTTATGGACCGCCTGTGCCATCGCAAGAACATCAACATATGTGATCTCATCTTCCATGGATGCATAACCATCGCTGTCAACCGTTGTTGCACGGATAAAGCAGACGTCCAATGGAACAGTTGGATAGAATAAATATTCTTTTCCATTCAATGTTGTATACTTGATCAGATCTTCTTTGGTCACATCATTTAACTTTCCACCCTTTTGTCTTGGATCTACAAATGTGTTTAATCCAACATGAGATAATAATCCAGGCTGTCCAGCTGCCGCTGTTCTTAACAGCTGTGCCATGATTCCCTGTGGAAAATTATAAGCTTCGATCTCATTTCGCTCTGCCATCTCTGCAAGTCTAGGTGACTGTCCCCAGTGACCACCGATCACTCGTTTTACAAGTCCTTTCTTTGCAAGTGGTGACATTCCTCGGTCATTTCGATCTCCTAATCCAGTGGCATGCCAAAGTGTCAGATCTTTTGGTTCTCCAGTTTCTTCGTATCTTTCACTTAATGCATGAATCAATACTTCTGGATCAACAATTCCTCCACCAGCTCCACAGATTGCTACGCTGTCATTATCTTTAATATATGTTACTGCCTCTTTTGCTGTCATTACAGGAACTTTTGTTCCTTTTCTTTCTGGTTTTCTCATCTTTAAAACCTCCTGTTTTCTATACTTAAATTCTACCAAATATCTTGTTTTTTGAAAGAATGTATCCTGTTGTACTTTATAACTATCTTGTTTTATTTTTATGGTTAATATATAATAAATGCATATATAATGCTAAATTTTAAAATTATCTTGTTTTATTATGAAATTATCTTGTATTTATAGGAGAAATTATTATGTTTTTAGAAGAATACCCACAGCAGACTAAACCACCCGTTTTTGAAAATGATCAGTATGCAAAGATTACTCGTCTGTCCCATACTTACAATAATCCAAACTGGAGTTATCAATACCACCTTCACAAAAATGAAACAGAATTTATTTATATTGCAGGCGGCAAAGGAACGTTCAGCATTAACACAAACTTTTATCATGTCTCCAAAGGCGATATCCTGATCGTAGAAAAAGGAGCGATCCATTCTCTGATTTCAGATAAGGATGCTCCTCTTGACTGCTGGACTTGTGCCGCATATGATTATAAACTTTGTGACCGGATCTATGTTGGCTTTATGCTGCCTGCAAATGTCTGCCCACATATGAAAGCAGGGATTCATGAGCCATTGATCCAGTCTATTTTTCATGAACTTAATCTGCTTCGTACTTTCCCATCCAACACAAGAATCTCTACTTCTGATATCTTAGGAACTGCTCTTGTTAATATTTATTATGAGATTTTTCGTGAGAATCCAACGATGGAACGAAGAAAAGATTCTTCCTTCGCACAGAATATTTTGATCTATGTCAATGAAAATTATAACAAAAAAATAACTTTAAAGCTGCTTTCTGAGCATTTTCATATCAGTGCCGATTATATCAGTCATGAATTTCGTAAAATCTATGGAATCTCTCCGATCAATTATGTGATCGACCGCAGATTAAACGATGCAAAATAGCTGCTGATCAATACCGACAAATCCCTTGTCTCTATCTCTGAAAAAGTTGGTTATGAAAATACCAGTTATTTTTCTAAATTATTTGAAAAGCGGATTCATTATTCTCCCCTTGAATTTCGTGAAAAATATAAAAAATAATCTATATTTTTGCATACAAAAAGAAGCATGTACTTTTATCTTACATGCTTCTTTCTTAGAATTCATCCTATTTTTGCACAATTATTTTTCTACACCGCTTAAGTATGCATTATAAATATCTTTTGAAATATTCTTCTTAATTGCATCGTAAACTGGCTGTGCTTCTTCTCGCACTTCTTTCTGTGTCTTTGCGTCTAATTTGACAATCTTTGTACCGCTGTCTTCAATGATCTTGATACGATCTGCGATTCTCTCATCAGATGCTTTTCTTGCATACGTCTTTGCTGTCTGTGATGCCTGATCGATGATCTTCTGCTGATCTTTTGACAGACTGTTGTAGAATTCATCACTGACGATCAATGAAATATAGTGTGGCAAATGGTTTGTCTCTACAACATAATCCTGCTGTTCATATAATTTACTTGAAACGATTACTTCATAAGGATTTTCCTGTGCATCAATCGTTCCCTGCTGAAGTCCGATGTAAACTTCACTGAATGTCATTGGTGTTGGGTTTGCTCCCAGAGTCTTCCAGAACTTCAGATGATAGCTGTTTTCCATCGTGCGGATTTTCTGTCCTTTAAAATCTTTGATACTCTTAACATTCTTGTTTGTGGACATAACACGGAATCCCTGATCGGCATATCCGAGAAGTTTGTACCCGCCTTTCTGGTAAACTTTTTCCATCTTCTTATAAAATGTTGGATTGTCGACAGCTTCTCGTGCCTGTTTGATCGTTGTAAATGCACTTGGCAGGTCAAATACCGCTGTATCTGGAAGGAATGTTACCTGTGGTGCTGTATTTTGTACAACAAATGGAATATCTCCATCTTTACAGCTCTCAAGAAGCTCACGATCTCCTCCAAGGGTACTGTTTGGATAAACTTCGATCTTCATCTTTCCATGACTTAATTTGGAAACTTCTTTTACAAATTTCTCTGCATAAAGCTGTGTTACGGTATCTTCCGGGCTAGAAGTTCCAAGCGGCCATGCATATCTTTGTACTTCGTCTTTACTCTGTTTCTTCTTGCATCCAGATAAACTGAATAATAATACTCCCGCAAGAAGAACAACTACAGATCTTTTTATGATTTTTCTCATGAAATCCTAAACCTCCTTATAAAAGTGCCAGACTGATCTGTGGGATAAATGTGATCAGAAGCAAAGCGATCAAAAAACAAATGATCAATGGTATTGCTTTCTGCGCAATCTTCATCACTGGAATATCCGTTAAGGATGATGCCACAAATAAGTTGACTCCAATTGGTGGTGTAACAAAACCAATTGCAAGGTTTACAACCATCATAACACCAAAATGAATCGGATCCATACCGATTGCTGTAACGATTGGTAATAAAATTGGTGTCAAAATAAGAATCGCTGGTGTCGTATCCATGACCATACCTACGATCAACAGGAATACGTTAATTACCAGTAAGATCACAACTTTATTATGGAAGTTGCTTAAGATCCATGCACTGATTGACTGAGGTACACGCATCAATGTTAACACTCTTGAGAATGCAATGGATGCAGCAAGGATAAATAGGATAGGGGCATAAGTTCTGACACCTTCCACCATGATCCCCCAGATATCTTTAAATTTCATGGATTTATAGATAAATAAACTGACTACTAAAGAGTAAAATACAGAAATAACCGCTGCTTCTGTTGGGGATGCGATTCCTGTGTAAATACATCCAAGAATGATCACCGGACTTAAGATCGCAAAAAAGCTTTCTTTGAATACTCCGATAAATCCTTTCGCATGTAACTGATCGATCTCTGCTGCAATCTTTTCTTTATCTTCTCCATGTTTCTTACAATAACAAATGGCATAAACCATTAATAAAGCTCCGATCAGTAATCCTGGTAC
>OLWB01003780.1_pt1 | contig 10499 bp, 12 predicted proteins | sample 1673331 | NCBI WGS metagenome assembly OLWB01 (sample SAMEA3178943, study PRJEB25190) | human gut metagenome | biome: human gut; feature: human-associated habitat; material: faeces | place: Austria | collected 2013 | reverse complement strand
ACCAGAACGATGTCCTTGCCCTGACTGCTTTGGATCAAATGACCGACACTCTCGCCATTGGCATCACCAACCTCGTTAATCTGATGGACATCAATCTTGTACTGCTGAGCGGCGGGATCGTCGAGCTCTATCCTGAGATCTGTTCCCAGATCAGCAAAAAAGTAGCACAGCGCCGTCAATCCTATTTCCACGACTGGAGTGTTGCGATCAAGCCCCTCCAAATCGGCCCAGATGCCGCAATGATTGGCGCAGCAACAATGCTCTTAAAGCAAATTGTTGACGGCGGGAATCTGTGATTATTCCCGCCCCACAGCCCGAAACACAAAAAGGACAGACGGTACACGCCAGCAGCCTCACAATCCCCATATGCTGCAGCACAGATGCGTCTGTCTTTTTCTATTTATCTGCATTCTTCTCCATCTATTCAGCATTCCGTCTGTGCTCCAGTGCTTATTCGGCGTTTTTACTAAAATTTCGCCCTTATTTTTGACTTGACGAAAAAATGATTCTGTGTTACTCTATCGACGCGATAACTTACGTTATTTAACTAAGTTACAGACTCTGAATTTAAAAGGAGATGAAGAAACCGCAATGAACAGAAAGGAACGGATGGCCGCAACGCTGTCCGGGCAAAAGCCAGACCGCGTTCCCGTTGGCATGTGGTATCATTATTCACCGAGCCTGAGCGCAGCCCAGGCTGCCGTTGCACACTTCGATTATGTCAGATCTGTAGATCTGGACATGATCAAAATCATGTACGATAACCTCTATTCCCTGGAGGAGCCGATCCATCAGGCCAGCGACTGGTACAAGATCAAACCGCAGGGCACGAACTCGAAGTATTACCAAAAGCAGTGTGATATCCTGCGTCGTCTGGCCGAAAAAGGTGCCGGCGAATATCCCATCTGGATGACAATGTTCGGCGCATTCAAGTTCGCTGTCATGGCCTCCAGCGATGCGTTGGTCATGGCACACTGCCGTGAAAATCCCGACGCCGTGGCCGCAGGTGTTTCCGCGATTGCCGACAGTCTCTGCGAATGGGCTGACGGTTATCTGCAGAACGGTGCCGATGCGATCTTCTATTCCGCGCAGTTCGGTGAAATCGGCCGCTTTACAAAAGCTGAATGGGAAAAGCTCGTCCGCCCGTATGATCTCCGCGTACTCTCCGTTGCAGAGCAAGCCTCGGATAAGTACAATATTCTGCATCTCTGCGGCGAGCCGGAATATCAGTTCCGCGTACATTTGGATCGTTTCGCAGATTACCCCGGCGCCATGATCAACTGGGCAATTTACCCGAACAATTATGAGATCGAGCGTGGACGTGATCTGTTCGACCGTCCAATCTTTGGAGGGCTTGACAACCATGGCGTTATGGCGCACGGCACGGAGGATGAGGTCGAACAGGCTACCCGCGCACTGCTCGATCGTTATGGAACTGTCAATTTCGCCATTGGCGCTGACTGCTCGATCGAATCTCCGGACTGTGTATGGCGGATCCGGAAAGTCATCAACACCGTAAAAGACTACTGCAAATAAGAAAGAGGGAAATTTAGCATGGAAGGAACGATGAAGCGGCTCGCATTACATGACCGTAAAGCATGGGTCGAACAGGCACCGATCCCATCGGCACACGGCGCCAATGTGGTCGTCCGTCTGGAGTCCACACCGATCTGCGGCAGCGACAAAAAGCACTTTCTCAATCCCGACAAAACGATCCGCTATGCCGGCCATGAAGGGACTGGCGTTGTCGTTGAAGTTGACAAATCCAACCTGGTGAAGGTCGGTGACCGTGTTCTGACGAACTGCCTGTCCGGCTGTGGCGTATGTGAGCACTGCCGTTCCGGCAACTACGTATACTGTGAAAACAAGCTGCCGATGGACCAGATGGCCTCGCACTTCTGCCAGTATACCATTTTGCAGGATTTTCTCTGCATTCCTCTGCCGGAAGATATTTCTTACGACATGGGCACTTTAGCCGGCTGCGTGTTGGCCCCAGCATTCCAAACGCTTCAGAAAATGCAGGTTATCCCTTCGGAGCTCGTGATGGTTCTCGGTTGCGGCCCCGTCGGCCTCGGTGCGATCACGATCGCCAAACACTACGGCGCACAGGTCCTTGCGGTTGAGATCTCAGGATATCGGAAAAATCTCGCGCGTAAGCTTGGTGCCGACTTTGTGGTGGACGGTGGAGGAGATGACTTGGAGCAGCGGATCCTCGAGCTGACGCACGGACGCCGCCCCAATAAAGTCGTTGACACTTCAGGTTTTGGTCCTCTTCAGCAGTTCGGTATGAAGATGGCCGCCGTCCGCGGTCACTTTGGCTTTGTCGGCCACAATCCGAAGGAAATCACGATCATCCCCAACGAGATCATTTTCAAGGGTCTGACCATCTACGGTTCCTGGCACGTCAATCTGAACGACATTCCCACCAAACTCTATGACATCATCCGCCGCTCCCCTGTCGCAGCGAAGATCATCACACATACCTATTCTTTGGATCAGGCACAGGATGCATTTGATACCTTCATTGCCGGCAATTCCGGCAAGATCCTGTTCCATCCTTGGGAATAAAGCCGCAACAAAAAAACGCAAGAAAGAGAATTGAAAGGAGAATTGACAATGAAAAAGGCACTTACACTGTCCCTCGCGTTGCTTCTAGTCCTCGCACTGTTCACCGGCTGCCAGAAAGCTGATCCTGCCCCCAGCGACACAGCGCCTTCGACCAACGCTCAGACTCCCGCAGACGCCTCCGACACCGCCTCTTCCGAAGAACCTTATTATGTTGCTATGCATATTCCGCTGACCGGTGATGCCTCGCAGTATGGCGGATATATTTCCAACGGCTTTATGGTTGCCATTGACGAGTGCAATGAAAATGGCGGGATCAATGGCCGTAAGATCCAGGTCGATATCTTTGATGACAAGAGTGACAGCGCTGAAGCCAGCACGATTGGCACCAAAATCGCTGAGGACGACAAATATATCGCTGTTGTCGGCAGCTATACCTCTACCTGTTCCCTTGCTGTTGCTCCGATCTACAGCGAATACAAGATCGTAAACTTCTGCCCGACAGCCGGCAGCATGGATCTGCCCGAATATGACTATACGTTTACCATGGCCATGGGTGAGAAGTATGAGTTTGATCTCTTTGCCAAACTGGCAGCCAGCTTGGCCGGCCAGGGCGGTAAGGTCGGCTACATCCATCAGACCAATGACAACGGCATCGCCTCGATGCAGGTCGTCAGTGAATCCATGCCGAAATACGGTGCAGAGGTCACCTTCACCGACAGCTACAACGAAGGCGAAGTCCGTGACTTCACCGCGATCGTCACCAAAATCCAGGATGCTGGTTTGGATCTGATCTGCATGAACGCGACCTACGCAGAACAGGCAAGCTTCCTGATCCAGCTGCGCAGCGCCGGCGTGAGCACGCCCGTCATGTTTGCCTCTCCTGCGAACTGCAAGGAATTTATTGACGCTGCCGGCGAATATGCCGAAGGCTGCTACACCGTTGCAACGTTCTCTTATCTCGATCAGAGTGAAGGCGTACAGCACTTTGTCAAAGGCTTTGAGGCAAAAACCGGCAATGGTATGCCCACCTCCTTTGCACAGCAGCCGTACGAACAGGCCTGCATGCTGATCAAGGCGCTGCAGGAAGGCGCGACAGACCGCGCGAGTCTCTATGACACGCTCAAGAGCTGGACTTCCTGGGACGGCCCGACCATCAAGGCAACGTTCCGTGAAAACGGAAGTTTGGAACGGGACTCTCTGACCCTTCTGCAGGTTGTTGACGGCGCGTGGGCGGTTGCAGGCAACTGATTTCTAAAATCCCCCTTCTCCATTATCAGGGAGGAGCGGCAGAATTGCTGCTCCTCCCCACACAGAATTTGATCCAGCATTACCATACAACGAAGAAAGGCTAACTATGACGCTTTTTATTCAACAGATCATCAATGGCATAGCGTTGGGAAGCGTCTATGCTTTAACGGCCATTGGATACTCCATGGTCTACGGCGTCCTCGAGCTGGTCAACTTTGCTCACGGCAATGTGTATATGGCCGGCGCATTTATTTATTACCTGTTTGCCGTATCACTGGGGCTGCCCTGGTGGCTGAGTTTCCTGCTCACGATTTTGGTAACGGGCCTGTTCGGCGTATTCTATGACGCTGCAACGCTCCGCCCTCTCCGCAGAGCAGGGCTTCCAAAATTCACCGGCCTGATCAGCTCCATTGGCGTTTCCACTGTGATCTACAATTTATTTTTTCTGTTTCTCGGCTCGGAGACCAGAATGTATCCGACCTTCTTTGAAGGCCAGCAGCTCAAGCTCGGCTCCATCAGCGTCAACTATATCTATATCGTGATCGTGGCTGTTTCAGTAGTGACGCTCCTGCTGCTCACGCTTTTTATCAACAAGACCCGTGTTGGGATGGCCATGCGCGCCGTGGCACAAAGCACAGAAGCTGCAGAATGTATGGGGATCTCAACCAATATGATCGTTTCCGTTACATTTTTTATCGGCTCTGCACTCGCGGCGATCAGCGGCATTCTCTCCTGTATGAGCTATCGCAGCATCGACATTTCAGTCGGTACCGCGATCACCATCAAAGCCTTTGCCGCAACCGTTCTCGGCGGTGTTGGCAATCTGCCCGGCGCAGTTGTAGGCGCATTTGTGATCTCCATCGCCGAAGTCCTGACTGCCGGCTATATCAGCTCTAACATCCGCAGCATTTCATCGTTTGTGATTCTGATCCTCGTCCTGCTCTTCCGTCCGAACGGTCTGATGGGCAAATCCGTGCAGAAAAAGGTGTAGCATATGAAAAAAATTCTGACAAAGCGCAGCATCCTGCTCGCACTATTGCTCATCGGGCTTGTGATCCTTCCTTTTATGGGCCTTTCCAATTACATGGTCCGTGTGCTTGTAAACTGTCTGTTGTATTCGGTGCTCGCGCTTTCCCTGAATATGTTCAGCGGCATCTGTGGACAGATCTCCCTAGGTCACATTGGCTTTTTCTGCATTGGCGCTTACACTTCCGCATTGATGTCTCTGCGGCTGAACGCCCCATTTGGTCTCTGTTTCCTGTCTGCAGGCGTGCTGGCAGCCGTCGCCGCGATCCTGATCGGCATTCCGGCCTTAAAGCTGTCCGGCGGCTATCTGGCCATCATTACGATCAGTTTTTCCGAGATCATTCGTCTTGTGATCGTGAACTGGGTCAGCTTTACACGCGGGCCGATGGGTCTGCCCGGTATTCCGCCGATTTCGCTATTCGGTTGGCGTTTTTCCAGCAATATCCCCTACTATTTTTTTATGCTGGTATTCTGCATCATCGTCGTGATCCTCATGAAGCACATAATCAACAGCGCTTTTGGCCGCGACCTGCAGGCCATTCGTGATGACGAGATCGCAGCAGAGGCTATGGGCATCAACAACTACTGGAACAAGGTCGTGGTGTTCGCCTGCGCTGCCTTTATCGCGGGTCTGGCCGGTTCGGTATATGCACAATGCATGAAATTCATCGACCCCACTTCGTTCAAAACCGACGCTTCCTTCCTCGTTTTGAGCATGGTCGTGCTCGGCGGCATGGGAAGCATTTCGGGTTCAATCATTGCAGCCGTCGTGCTGACCATTCTGCCGGAATTATTGCGCGGCTTTGACGACTACCGGATGCTGTTCTACGGTCTGGCCCTGATCATTATGATGCTGCTGCGCACGATTAAGCCGGAAAGCTGGCAGCGAACACTGAGGATCTTCCGGAAAGCCTTCGCGCTGCACGGCCAACACAAGGAGGTACACTGAATGGATATTCTGCGTGCGGAGAATCTTTGTATCTCCTTCGGCGGCCTGGCTGCTGTTAAAAATGTATCCTTTACCATTCCGCAGAACAAGATCATCAGTCTGATCGGTCCCAATGGTGCTGGTAAAACTACGATTTTCAATATTATCACCGGCTTCTATCAGGCAGACTCCGGTACAGTAGAGCTCTGCGGCGAGGTAATCAATCATATCTCCCCTGAGCGGCGCATCGCACTCGGCATGGCGCGCACATTTCAGAACGTACGTCTGTTCCGGCAGATGACCGTGCTGGAAAACGTAATGATCGGCAACCGCCGCCACATTCATTACAATGTTGCCGACGGTCTTCTGCATACTAAAAAGTGGAAACAAGGCGAAGAAACTTCCAAAGCTGCATGCTGTGAGATTCTGGAACGAATCGGTCTGCTGGATGAGAAAGACGAGCTCTGTTCCAACCTTCCTTATGGCAAACAAAAAAAGCTGGAAATCGCCCGCGCGCTGGCAAGTCAGCCGAGGCTGCTCTTGCTTGACGAACCCGCAGCCGGCCTGAACCCCCAGGAAACACAGGAGCTTAGCGCTTTCATCCGTGCTCTGCCGAGTGAATCTCTTTCCGTGCTTCTCATCGAGCACGATATGAGCATGGTCATGAACATCTCTGACTATATCTACGTGGTCAATCAGGGAGAGCAGCTGGCCGAGGGCCTTCCGGAGCATGTAAAAAGCAACCAGGACGTCATTGATGCCTATATCGGCAGAGGAGGGATCAGGAAACTTGCTGAAAGTTGAGCATATCGACACCTTTTACGGTCATCATCAGGCTCTGTGGGACGTATCCGCCGAAGTGCATCAGGGCGAGATCGTCGCGATTATCGGCAGCAACGGTGCCGGAAAGAGCACATTTTTGAAAACCGTAGCCGGACTGATCCGGCCGAAAAACGGCAGGATCCTCTACGAGGGCACAGACATCACCGTCTGGCCCGCAAACCGAAGCGTCCGAAACGGCATCACGCTTTGTCCGGAGGGACGAAAAGTCTTTCCCGCACTCAGCGTATGGGAAAATCTTTGCATGGGTGCCTACACCAGGCCCCGCAGTGAAGTCGCTGCCGATCAGGAGCGCGTGTACAGCCTGTTCCCCATTTTGAAAGAGCGCCGCAGGCAGGCTGCCGGAACGCTCTCGGGCGGCGAACAGCAAATGCTGGCCATTGGGCGTGCCATGATGAGCAATCCAAAGCTTCTTATGCTGGACGAGCCGTCTCTCGGTCTTTCTCCCGTGCTGACAGAAAAGATTTTTGAACTCGTTCTGGAGATTCAGAAGCAAGGCTATACCATCATTCTGGTCGAACAGAATGCAGTCATGGCTCTGTCTATTGCAGACCGGGCCTATGCATTGCAAAACGGTCGCATCACGGCCACTGGCACGGGCGAAAGTCTGCTTGCCAGCGCAGAAATCGTAAATTCCTACTTGGGATAAGTTTTGATAATCATTGGAGGATGTACTTATGAAATTTGATCATTATGGTGTTCCGACCACTGAAGACCGCGAAGGCGCAGGGTTTCATCCTGTGCTGCGTCTGAACTTCTCGTCGTCCGTCAATCCCCTGTTCCGAATCGAGTATCTGAAGTTCCATGACGACTGCATCTTCTCCAAGGAAATCACCGAGACCCGTCATCTTGGCTTCACAGTTGGCAGCATTGATGAAACGCTTAAAACTTTGGACTGCCGCATTCTGCATCCAAAAATCGAGGTCAGCCCCACGCTTACGATCTGCTATGTCAAGATCGAAGACGTAGTTGTAGAGCTGATGGAACGCAAATAAGAAAGGAGATCATCATATGGCAAAGCCCATTGCACTCTGCGTCGGACAGTTTTCCGACATGTCTTTGGAGGACATCTGCAAAATGGCCAGTGAGATCGGTTATGACGGTCTTGAAATGTCTTTCCGCAGCAGTATCATCAATCTGCCCCGCGCCGCTTCCGACAAGGCCTACTGCGATGAGCTCAATGCGCTCCTTGCAAAATATAATCTGAAAGCCTGGGCTGTCTCCGCGCACATGTTCGGTCAGTGTGTTGGCGACTACGACGACCCCCGCCTGGATAATCTCTGCCCTGAGGAATACCGTGGAAAGCCCGACGAGATCCGCAAATGGGCCTGCGAGCAGATGATGCTCACTGCCCCGGCCGCAAAGAACCTCGGGATTCCTGTCGTCACCGGCTTCATGGGCTCTACGCTTTGGAAATACTTCTATTTTTATCCGCAGACCTCTCCCGCTTTCGTGGAAGAACGCTGGGCGGAGTTCCTGGATCTTTGGATCCCGATCCTTGACGAATATGCGAAGAACGACGTGAAGTTTGCGCTCGAAGTCCATCCGACCGAAATGGCCTATGATTACTACACCACGCAGGAATTGCTAGAACGGCTGCATTTCCACGAGGCGTTCGGCATCAACTATGACCCCAGCCATCTTCTCTGGCAGGGCGTTGATCCCGTCGTATACCTCCGCGATTTTGCTCCTTATATCTACAACACGCACATGAAAGACGTATACGTCAAGATGGACGGCAAGAATGGGATCCTTGGCTCCAATCTGCGCTTCGGTGATCTGCGGCGCGCCTGGAACTTCCGCTCGATCGGCCATGGCAGCGTCAATTTCGACGACATCATCCGTCAGATCAATACGATGGACTATCGTGGCCCGCTCTCCATTGAGTGGGAAGACAACGGCATGGAAAAGCACTACGGCGCACGGGAAGCTTTCGAATATATCAGCAAGCTCAACTACGCACCGTCTTCCATCGCATTTGACGCCGTCACCATCAATAAAGACAAGAAATAATAAGAGGACAGCAAATTATGAAAAAAGAGTATAAAGTTGGCATCCTCGGCTTTGGCTTTATGGGCAAGGCGCACACGTTTGGTTATCAGACCATGCAGCTTTATTACGATAACCTCCCATTTTTGATGAAGCTCGGCGCTGTTGCCACCCGCGACGAAGAAAAGGGCAAAGCGCTTCAGCAGGAGTTTGGCTTTGAATACTATGCGGCCGATGAAGATCGGATCATCAATGACCCCAACATCGACATCATCGATATCTGCACGCCAAACAACATGCATAAGGATGCGCTCATCAAGTGCATCAAGGCCGGCAAAAATGTTTATTGCGAGAAGCCCATGGTTTTGAGCATGGAAGAGGTGGCAGAGGTCAAGGCCGCCATGGAAGAATATCATTATGACAAAACCGCGCAGGTCGTCTTCCATAATCGCTACTTCCCCACATCTCTGCGGGCCAGGGAGCTCATCGACGAAGGCCGCATCGGTAAAGTCTTCTCCTTCCGTGCCGCATATCTTCATCCCGGTTCTTCCGTCGGCACCCGTCCGGCCACTTGGCGGTTCCTCCCGGAAATGACCGGCATGGGCACGTTGTTCGACGCTGGTTCACACATTCTCGATCTGCTTGTCAGCATGCTCGGCCGCGAATATGACAGCGTGCTTGCGGCCTCGCAAATTGAGTTTCCGCAGCGTCCCTCGATGGATGGAAAGTCCATGGTCGATATCACTGTAGACGACGCCACCTATATGATCATGAAGTTGAAAAATGGTGCGGTCGGTACCATTGAGTGCTCTAAAATCGCCACCGGGACCAGCGACGAGCTTCGCTTTGAGATCCACGGTTCGAAAGGTGCACTTTGCTATAACAGCATGTCCCCGAACTACCTGCGTTTTTATGATGCCACAACGCCGGACTCCTTCCTCTCGCTCGGCGCAGACCGCGGCTGGCAGGAAATCGAATGCGTACAGCATTATAAAGCTCCGGGCGGTGGTTTCCCGCACGCCCGTTCCAGCATCGGTTGGCTGCGCGGCCATGTTCACAGCTTATATACGTTCTGTGACAATGTCTATAACGGTCGCCCAGGCTGCCCTTCGATCGACGACGGCGCCTACATCCAGTATGTAATGGAATGTGTCGCAGAGTCGGCCGCAGAAGGCCGCTGGGTCAAAATTGCAGAATAATTCACCTTCCTGATACATTAAAAACGGCGTTTCCCGTCCTGGGAAGCGCCGTATCGCATTTACATGCCTGTTCCATTCATCCTCTGTGACCCCCGCCCCCATGACATAACGTCCCCCATCCATACTGATTTGTGCAGCAGAACAAGTATCGAAAAAAGCGGTGCCCGCTCGCCCTCCGGCAAGGGCATCGGCCGCCTTCTTTGCAATTCTTTTGTCCCTCATGGTATGCTTTCTATAATAAGAAGTGTGTTTTACATGGCGACGCAAAAAACAGTTACGATATTCTTTTTGAGGCATCAAAATATCTGGATCAGTAGACAGATGTCCACCACACCTATATCGGTCAGTTGGAGCGCAGCGAAAAAACGCCACGATTGAGAGCATTTCAAAAATCGCCGGAACGCTGGGTGTCTCTCTTTCCAGTCTCTTTGAAAATATCAGCGTCGAGCAGCAGGAAGATAATCTCCCCGCACAGTGCTATGCTCTGCTGCAGGAACAGCCTGTGAACGCTCAAAAAGCGTTGGCAGAAATTCTGGCTGCGCTGATTCAATATAAATTGGCATAAAAATACCCCCGACGGACCGTAATCAGTTCTCGTTGGGGGTGTTGCATAAATTATTAGCTGAAGTATCATTTCATCTCTTTCATGACTTGACTATCGACAAAATTCAAGTTACAATCCACATCCACCCCGGCAGAAC
>OLWB01003771.1_pt1 | contig 10504 bp, 9 predicted proteins | sample 1673331 | NCBI WGS metagenome assembly OLWB01 (sample SAMEA3178943, study PRJEB25190) | human gut metagenome | biome: human gut; feature: human-associated habitat; material: faeces | place: Austria | collected 2013 | reverse complement strand
CTACGGGACTTATCGTGCCGAATGAGGGGCATATATTCCTAAATGACTTGGATATAACCAGCTATCCTGTATATAAGCGTGCACAGAATGGTATTGGATATTTAGCGCAGGAAGCTTCTGTTTTCCGCAAAATGAGTGTGGAGGACAATATTGCTTCTGTGTTGGAATTGACTAATACTAGACTATCTTTTTCATAAGCGCACTCAAAATAACCGGCAAGCAAACCGGGCTCCTTTCCGTCGTGCCCGAGCAAAACCGCAGCGGAACCGCCGTAATCCGCCCATACGACCGATACGGGAAAAAGCAGAGAACACCGGCCGGCCGTTCCTTCCCCTTAAAATATCCCGAAGAGCCGGACGGCGGAGCCGTACCCTGCCCCGCCGTCCGGCTTTTCTGCAAATACGATACGAATCGGCCCTTATGCACCGAAATTGTCGTACATGATGTTCTCTTCCGGGACGCCCAGACTGTCGAGCATCTTGGTCATCGCGGCGGTCATCATCGGCGGACCGCAGAGATAGTATTCGATATCCTCGGGCGCTTCGTGATTCTTCAGGTAGTTGTCGAAAATCACCTGATGGATGAAACCGACGTAGCCCTTCCAGTTGTCTTCCTCCTTGGGTTCCGATAGCGCGATATGGAACTTGAAGTTCGGAAATTCCTTCTCGATCTCCTCGAACTGTTCCTCGTAGAAAATCTCGCGCTTCGAGCGAGCCCCGTACCAGAACGTTACCGGAGTCCGAATTTTCTCGGTTTTGAACAAATGGAAGATATGCGAGCGCATCGGAGCCATGCCGGCACCGCCGCCGACGAACATCTTTTCGTTCGGAGTATCCTTAACGAAAAATTCGCCGTAGGGACCCGAGATAGTCACCTTGTCGCCCGGCTTGCGCGAGAAGATATAGGACGAGCAGATGCCCGGATTGACTTTCATGAAGGCTCCTGCCGTACGGTCCCAAGGCGGCGTGGCTATACGGATGTTAAGCATGATGATGTTGCCTTCGGCCGGATGATTGGCCATCGAGTAGGCCCGGAACGTCGGCTCGGGATTCTTCGTAACCAGATCCCACATTTTCATATGGTCCCAGTCCTCGCGGTATTCCGGCTCGACGTCGAAGTCGCGGAAGCGGATCTCGTCGTATTTCGGGATGTCGATCTGAATGTAGCCTCCCGAGCGGAACTTCAGGTGCTCGCCTTCGGGCAGCTTGACGACGAATTCCTTGATGAAGGTCGCCACATTGCGGTTAGAAACCACCTCGCACTCCCATTTCCTGACGCCGAGAACGGCTTCGGGAACCTTGATCTTCATATCCTCCTTTACCTTGACCTGACAGCCCAAACGCCATTTCTCGACCTGCTGCCGACGCGTGAAGAAGTTGACCTCGGTGGGCAGAATGTCGCCGCCGCCCTCAAGCACCTGACAACGGCACATCCCGCACGAACCGCCGCCGCCGCAGGCCGACGGGAGGAAAATCCCGTTGTTGCCGAGCGTCGTAAGCAACGTGCTGCCGGGCTCGACGGTCAGTTGTTTTTCTCCGTCGTTGATGTCGATACGGACCTCTCCGGAAGGAGTCAGTTTCGCTTTGGCATAGAGCAGCAGAACGACCAGCAGGAGCGTTACTACGAGAAATGCCGCGATTGCTATGATGATTGATAATTCCATCTCTACCTTGTGATTTTAAGTTACAACTGAATCCCCATGAACGTCATGAACGCAATCCCCATCAGACCGGTCAGAATGAAGGTGATACCCGCGCCGCGAAGCGGAGCCGGTACGTTCGAGTAGGCGATCTTTTCCCGAATGGCAGCGATCAGCACGATAGCAAGCCACCAGCCGATGCCCGATCCGGCAGCAAAGGCCGTCGCCTCGCCCAGCGAAGCATAATCGCGCTCCTGCATGAACAGCGAGCCGCCCATGATCGCGCAGTTCACGGCGATCAGCGGCAGGAAAATACCCAGCTGGTTATACAGCGCCGGAGCGAATTTCTCGACGACCATCTCGACGAGCTGCACGAACGAGGCGATCACGGCGATGAATACGATGAAACTCAGAAAGCTCAGGTCGATCTCGCTGGCACCCCCCGACCCGTATGCCGGATCGATCCAGCCGAGCGCGCCCGGAGAAAGGACGTATTCGTTGAGCAGATAGTTGATCGGAACGGTCATTACCATGACGAAAGTCACGGCGATGCCAAGTCCCATAGCCGTCTTGACGCTCTTGCTGACGGCGATGTAGGAACACATGCCGAAGAAGAACGCGAAGACCATGTTGTCTATGAAGATAGACCGAACGAATATGCTGATAATGTTTTCCATGTTCTGCCGGATTTACTATTTCTCAATCAGATTACGGTTGCGGCTACGCTGCACCCAGATGATCAGTCCGACGCAAATCAGCGCCATCGGCGGCAGGATCATCAGGCCGTTGTTGACGTATCCGGTCTGATACAGCCCGATCTTCTCGAACACAGGATAGCCCCACAGCGTACCCGAGCCGAGCAACTCGCGGACGAATCCGAGAATGATCAGAATCAGTCCGTATCCCATACCGTTCCCGAGACCGTCCAAAAACGAAGGCCACGGCTTGTTACCCAGCGCGAACGCTTCGATACGCCCCATGATGATGCAATTGGTGATAATCAGCCCGACGAAGACCGAAAGCTGCTTGCTCACGTCGTAGACGTAAGCCTTGAGCACCTGGTCCACGAGAATCACCAGCGCGGCGATGACCACCAGCTGGACGATGATGCGGATGCGCGAGGGAACGCCGTTGCGCAGCAGCGACATCACCAGGTTCGAGAAGGCCGTGACGACCGTCACGGACAGGGCCATGACGATGGCGGGCTTGAGCTGTACGGTGACGGCCAGCGCCGAGCAGATACCGAGAATCTGCACGATGACCGGGTTGTTCGCCGAGAACGGACCGGTCAGGTATTTGAGGTTCTTTGCCGAAAACAAAGGCTCTTTTTCCATCTTACTCATTGTTTTCTACGTTTTCTTCGTTAGACACTTCGGCCGGAGCGGGAGCCGTAGCGTTGCGCTTGGCCTCCAGCAGGGGCAGGTAGTTCTCCAGGCTGTTGTAGAGCATCGCCGTCACGCCGTCCGAGGTCTTCGTACCGCCCGAAATGGCATCCACCTCGTGCGCGGGGTCCTTGGCACCGCCCTTGCGGAGCGTCACCGAAACGAACTTGTCGCCGTCGAAGATCGTCTTGCCGACGAAATTGGCCTGGTACTTGGGCGTCGCGATCTCGGCGCCGAGACCCGGGGTCTCGCCCTTGTGGGCCATGATGATGCCGGCGACGGTGTTCATGTCCTTCTCAAGAGCCACATAGCCCCAGACGGGACCCCAGAGACCCATGCCGGTCACGGGAATGACCACCCGGCCGTCCCGGGCCTCGAAGATCGGGAACTTGCCCGCCTCGAAGGTTCCCGGCAGGTCGTTGAGCAGCGCGAAGACATCCTCGCCGTCGACGCGCCTGCCGTCCTTGTCGACGACATAGGCGTCGATGAACTCGTCGTAGGACCGGTCACCGGCCGACAGCGACGCGAGGATGGCGTGCTTCTTCTCGTTGAGTTCGTTCTCGTACTGGCGTTTCTGGAGCCCCAGCGCGGCCAGCGCGAGCAGCGTGGCCACGATGACGACCATCACCGTCGAGTACATAATAATATAGGCATTGCCGTTCTTGTCGCTGAACAGGCCCTTCTTCTCCGGCTTCAGCTCGGTGAATTCCGAGGCGGGAACTCCGCAGACGGGGCAGTTAGCGGGCGCGGCGTCTCCTTCGTGGATGTAGCCGCAGACGTTGCATTTGAATTTTTTCGTTGCCATAACAGTCTCCCCTATTTTGCGAGTTTGACACGTTTGCGGCGGCGCGAGATGTTGGCCTCAACCACGTAGTAGTCGACCAGCGGCGCCAGCGCATTCATAAAGAGGATCGAAAGCATCATGCCCTCGGGATAGGCCGGGTTGACCACGCGGATCAGCACGGCCAGCGCGCCGGTCATCAGGCCGACGATGTATTTGCCCGTGTTGGTCTGCGACGAAGTCACGGGATCGGTGGCCATGAAGACCGCACCGAAGGCGAAGCCGCCGACGATCAGGTGATACCAGGCGGGATAGGTCGTCACGCCGAGCGCCTGGAAGAGGTAACCCATCGCCAGTCCGCCGACGAACACCGACGCCATCGTGCGCCACGAGGCGATGCCCGTGAACAGGAGGATGGCGCCTCCGAGAAGGATGGCCAGCGTCGAAGTCTCGGCGAACGATCCGGGGATGAAGCCCAGGAAGGCGTCCAGCGGCGAGTAGTTCATCGCGCCGGTCGTGCCGAGCTGTTCGAGGGCCGTAGCGCCGGTGATGCCGTCGACCTGCGCGCCCATCATCGTCCAGTCGGAGTACCACACCGTCTCACCCGACATCGAAGGGGTGTAGGCGAAGAAGGCGAAGGCGCGCGCCAGCAGCGCGGGGTTGAAGACGTTCATGCCCGTACCGCCGAAGACCTCCTTGCCGAAGACCACGGCGAAAGCCGTCGACAGCGCGACCATCCAGAGCGGCGTCGACACCGGGAAGATCATCGGGATCAGCAGACCCGTGACGAGGAAACCCTCGTTGACCTCGTGGCCGCGCGCCTGCGCGAACCCGAACTCAATGCCCAGACCCACGATATAGGAAACGCAGACCATCGGCAGCACGCGGACCAGTCCGTAGAAGAAGGCCGTGAAGCCTTCGAGTCCGACCTGGATGCCCGTGTTGTAGCAGCCGAACAGAAAAGCCGGCATCAGCGCCGCGACGACCATGATCATCGTACGTTTCATGTCGTTGCAGTCGCGGATGTGCGCGCCCTTCGAGGTCGTGGTGTTGGGTACGAAGAGGAACGTCTCGAACGCATCGAACGTCGACTCCAGAAAGCCCAGCTTGCCTCCCTTGGAGAAGGTGGGCTTGATATTGTCCATGAATTTACGAAGTCCCATCTTTAAGCCTCCCTGATCATTAAGTTAATACCGTCGCGGATGATCTGCTGAATCTCGATCTTCGAGGGATCGACGAACTCGCACAGCGCGAAGTCCTCTTCGGTGACCTCGTAGATGCCGAGGTTCTCCATCTTTTCGATGTCGCCCGCAAGGCACGCCTTCAGCAGGTACATCGGGTAAATGTCCATCGGCAGGTACTGCTCGTAAAGCCCCGTCACGACGAACGGACGCTCGCCGCCGTTCATGTTGGTGTCGAGGTCGTAAGCCTTTTTCGGGCAGAGCCACGAGAAATAGGCGCGCGAGACGGAGAACTTCTTGAAGCGGGGCATCGCCCAGCCCAGCAGTTCGTACTTGTCGCCCTCGGGGATGGCCGTCAGCTGGTTGGCATAGAAGCCCATGAATCCGTCCGGCGAGGTCTTGATGCCCGTGAGCACGTTGCCCGAGATGAAACGGATGCTGTCGCCCTCCTTCTGCGGCTTCACGTTGCCCTTGACCACGGAATCGACCTTCGCGCCGCCCACGATGCGGACGTACTGCGGCTTCTCGATCTCCGAGCCGGTCACGGCGATGATCTTCGTCATATCGACGCGGCCTTCGTTGAACAGGCGGCCGATGATGGCCAGATCCTGCACGTTGACCGTCCACACCACCTCGCCCTTGTTCACGGGGTCGATGTGGTGGATCTGCACGCCGACGTTGCCGACGGGATGCTTGCCGGCGAAGGTGTGCATCTCGGCACCTCGGAGCGACGGCATCTGCCCTTCGGCCTTGGCGCGCACCGAGAGGTGCACCTTGCCGGCCGTGAGTTTACGCATCACGTCGATACCCGTCTGAAGGTTCTTCTGCTCGGCTTTCAGGACGTAGTTGTAGTCCGGGGCCAGAGGCGCCGAGTCGAACGCGGAGACGAAGACCGCTTTCGGCGTGTCGTTGGGATCGGCGATGATGCCGTAGGGCCGCTGCACGATCATCGGCCAGAGGCCCGACCGAAGCAGCAGTTCGACGATCTGCTCGCGCGAAGCCGATTTCAAATCGGGCTTTGCGAACTCCTCGTACTCCTGCGTGGCGTCGGGGGTTACCGTCACGCTGAGAATCTTGCGCTTCTCACCGCGATTGACGGCGGCCACCGTGCCGCTGACGGGCGACGTGAAGAGGATGCGCTCGTTGGCCTTGTTGAAGAACAACGGCGTACCGGCTTTCACCTTATCGCCCTCCTTAACCAGCAGCTTGGGAGTCACGCCCTCGAAATCGAGGGGCGAGAGGGCATACTCCGAAGCCAGCGGCGCTTCCGCGAGCGACTCCTGGGGTTTGCCCACCAGATTGATGTCTAAACCCTTGCGTAGTGTAATGATTTTCGACATGGTTAATGATTTTGATTGTTATGTTTGGAATTCAAGTTCGGCTGTTAGTGAGCTAACAATTAATTCGCGTGCGAAAGTACGAAATTTTTCCCGAAATCCCCCATGCGCAAACCATTATTTCTTAAATTTAATTAAGATTTGGAGCGCCCGCTTTCGGGACAAAATAAAGGCCTTACGAATGCTTCCGATGCGAAAGAATTTCGAAAGAATCCGGAGCGGAAACAACCTCCGGAAAACATCCCCGCGTCCCGCCGGCCGGCAGCCGGAAGCGAAGGTTAAAAAATTGGCTCCAAATTCGCAATGCTCCCGCTAAAATTCCTACATTTGCAATCCGGATGCTCCCTTACGTCAACATACACACCCATCGCCCGACCGGTTCGGGGATCGAACTCCGCACGGCGGGCGTGCACCCGTGGGACGCCGCGACGCAGGACGCCGCAACGCTCGGCCAGCGTCTCGGCGGAGCGCAGGCCGTGGGCGAAACGGGACTGGATTTCGTGCGCGGCGCCGACCGTGCGGCCCAGCTGTCCGCACTGCGGACGCAGTTGCGGCTGGCCCGCGAGCGGGGACTACCCGTGGTGCTCCACTGCGTCAGGGCCTTCGAGCCGCTGATGCGCGAACTGGCGGCCTCGGAACCCCGGGCCGTGATTTTCCACGGCTTCATCGGCTCGCCCGAGCAGGCGCGGCAGGCCCTGGCGAAAGGTTACTGCCTCTCGTTCGGCGAACGCACGTTCGCATCGCCCAAGACCCTTGCGGCGCTGCGCGGAACGCCGCTTTCGCAGCTCTTTCTGGAGACCGACGACAGCCCCGTGCCCATCGCGGAAATTTACGCCCGGGCGGCGGAGGCGAAAGGGGTGCCGGAGGAGGTGTTGCAACGGGCAATTTTAGATAATTACAAACGAATATTCACAGGCGGCGAGTACGAAGGACCGGGCCGGACGAAGGGCGACAAATGACAATGACAATGACAAATGGAAACGCATACGCATAACTGGCTGGAAAGAACCGAATTGCTGCTCGGCAGCGAAAAACTGGAGCTGCTGCGCAACGCCCACGTGCTCGTGGTCGGGCTGGGCGGCGTGGGGGCCTATGCCGCGGAGATGATCGCCCGGGCGGGCGTGGGACGCATGACCGTCGCCGACGCCGACACGGTGAACGCGACCAACATCAACCGCCAGCTGGTGGCCCTCCATTCGACCGTCGGCCGCCCGAAGGCCGAGGTGCTGGCCGAACGCCTGCGCGACATCAACCCCGGAATCGGACTCACGGTGGTCGACAAATATATCAAGGACGAGGAGACCTATATCTTATTGGACGCCGCGCGCTACGACTACGTGGTGGACGCCATCGATACCCTCTCGCCGAAACTGGCGCTGATCGCCGCCTCGCTGGAGCGCGGGCTGCCGCTCGTCAGCTCGATGGGCGCCGGAGCCAAAACCGACCCCACCAAACTCGAAATCGCCGACATCTCGAAAACCCACCACTGCCCGCTGGCCCACATGCTGCGCAAGCGGCTCCACAAGATCGGCATCCGCCGGGGGTTCCGGGCCGTATTCTCTCCCGAGCCGATGCGCGAAGGGGCCATGATCCTCTGCGAGGAGCAGAACAAGAAGTCGAACGTCGGAACGATCTCCTACATCCCCGCGCTGTTCGGAATCGGATGCGCTTCCGTGGTGATCAGGGATTTAATCGGCGAACTGGAGGGCTGAAAGCCCTCTTCAAAGGGCGGCGGACCGAATCCGCATCCGGGAACCGAGTCCGCGCCGCCGAACGCAATTTACAAAAACACAAAGGATATGCAACCGAACATCGTATTTCTGGACGAATACTCACTCGGCGACGCCGACCTCGGGTCCATCCGCGCGCTGGGCAACTACACGGGTTATCGGACCACGGTCCGCGAAGAGGTCGCCGACCGCTGCCGCGAAGCCGACGTGGTGATCACCAACAAGGTGGTTTTCCGCCGCGAAACCCTCCGGCAGCTCCCCCGCCTGCGGCTGATCTGCGTGGCGGCGACCGGCATGAACCACATCGACCTCGAGGCCGCGGCCGAACTGGGCATTGCGGTGAAAAACGCCGTGGGCTACTCGACCCACGCCGTGACGGAGACCACCATCGGCGCGGCCATCGGCCTGCTGCGACAGACGGTCTATTACGACCGCTACGTCAAGACCGCATATGCAGGATCGCCCCTGCAATACCACTTCGGGCGCACCACACACCAGCTTTACGGCTCGAAATGGGGCATCGTCGGGCTGGGCAACATCGGCCGCAGCGTCGCCCGCGTCGCCGAGGCGCTGGGATGCCGCATCGCCTATACCTCGACCTCGGGCGTCGTGCGCGAGGAACCCTATCCCGAAAAGCCGCTCGACGAACTGCTCCGATGGGCCGACGTGGTGTCGGTCCACGCCCCGCTGAACGACCGCACGCGCAATCTGATCGGCGCGCGCGAACTGGCGCTGATGAAGCCTTCGGCCATCCTGATCAACGTGGCGCGCGGCGGCATCTACAACATCGACTCCCTGGCCGACTTCCTAGCGGCCGGCAAGATCGGCGCCGCGGGCATCGACGTGTTCGAGGACGAGCCCTGCACGCAAAGCCCGCTGCATGAGTTCCCCAACGCCATCCTCACGCCCCATCTGGGCGCTTACACCTACGAGGCGCAAAGGCGCGCGGGCGTGCAGATCGCCGATTACATCGCTGCCGGCCTTGAGGGCAGCGTCGTGCCCACCGCGCTCAACATGGCGCCCGTGCCGCCCGAGGTCATGGACGCCGTGGGCCCGTACGTGCCCGCTTGCCAGATGATGGGCAGCATGCTCGCCCAGCTGGGCGGGGAGGTGCCCAAGCGCCTGTCGCTCACTGCGTCCGGCAAGGCAGCTCCCGCCGATGCCACCATCCTTATGGCCGGCACCCTTCAGGGTCTGCTTTCCTACAAGAACCTGGCAACGGTGGTCACGCCCGTCAACGCCGAGGCCGTCGCTCGTCGCCATGGCATCCGCGTGGACACCGGCGCGCATGCATCCGCCGGCGCGTACTCCTCTTCGGTGACGGTGGTCGCCGATGGCCGCGAGATCGGCTGCACGCTTTCCGGCGAGGATCAGCACGTGCGCCTTATCTCGCTGCTCGGCTACAAGGTTGACATCGCTCCTGGTCCGCAGGCGCTCATCTTCCAGTATGAGGACCGCCCCGGCCGCGTGGGCACCATCGGCTCCATCCTCGGCGACGCCGGCATCAACATCACCACCATGCAGATCGTCAACGACCCCGAGGCAGGTCAGGCCATCGTCTACATGAACATCGAAGGCGAACTTGATGACAGCGTGCTGGCCAAGCTGCGTGAGAACCTCGAGGACCTGAAGAACCTCTGGTACGTGAAGCTGTAGCCGAGCAACCGCATATCGTTATGCGCTCGCCGCGTGAAATCGCGGCGGGCGTTTTTGCGTTCAGGCGGTCGAAAAGGCTTTTGCGTTCAGGCGGCCAACGCTTGCTCAGGTCTCGTCAACCGGGGACCTTCGCATTCCGCCGGCAAAAGGGTTGCTTGCGTTTCATCCAATGATCGCGCCCTGCGATACGAGGGTGTTCTCCGGATGCTTTTCCGCGTCCTGTTCCCCGATACTCCTTTGCGTTTCGACATGCAAATTCCTCTGCATTGCATCCTGCGCTAGCGCTCGATGCCGCAAAAGCGTTACCGAATGCTCGATTCGGTCAAGATTTAACATGTGGGTAACTTGTTGAACGGAGTTTTAACTCGACCGTTGCGCTAGGTGTATTAGAATGAGTTGCGTTTTTGTTAACAGAGCTGAAAGGAACGGAAATGACGCGCAAGATCGCAATTTTCGACACAACGCTGCGCGACGGCGAACAATCGCCCGGCGCTTCCATGAACACCGAGGAAAAGCTTGTTGTGGCGCGTCAGCTGCTACGTTTGAACGTTGACGTCATCGAAGCGGGTTTCCCGATTTCCAGCCCCGGCGACTTCGAGAGCGTCCGCCGCATCGCCGTCAGCAACGGGACAGTCACCGTCCTGCTGAAAAATAACCAGACCTTGGAAGGGGGACATTACACATGAACGATACCGTGCCCAATGTCATCGTCATCCCAGCCAAAGTGGAAACACCCCAGGAACAGGATAAACAGATTATTAAATTGCTGAAAGAGCTGAATGTTAATCCGGAGGGGGA
>OLWB01003766.1_pt1 | contig 10506 bp, 10 predicted proteins | sample 1673331 | NCBI WGS metagenome assembly OLWB01 (sample SAMEA3178943, study PRJEB25190) | human gut metagenome | biome: human gut; feature: human-associated habitat; material: faeces | place: Austria | collected 2013 | reverse complement strand
CGAGCGCAGCGACAGGGCCAGCACGCCCGTCACGACGAAAGCCCCTGCGAGAAACCACAGGGGCAGTTCGTAGCGGTCCGCCAGCGCGATTCCCGCGGCGAAAAACACGAGAATCTTGAGCATCGGCATACGGTCGAGCCGGTCGGGCAGGCGGGAAATCTTCATCCGGACAGTCTATTGAGCCGTAAAGATAGCAAAATCAGTCGGAAAACAGCGCCCAGCCGCGCTCGATTTCGCCGCGGTCCGCCGCCGTGCCGTTTTCCACGCGCGAGATGGCGGCGGCCAGGGGGATCATCGTCGCCGGGTCGAGCGTGTCGAGCGGCTCGTCGGGGTCGATGCCCGTGTCGGCGGCCACGGCGCGGATGTAGGCTTCGGTGTGATTCTCCACGGGCGGCGCCCAGCGGGAGATCATCCCGCGGACGGTCCGCAGGCCGTGGCGGACCCGGTAAGTATGCAACAGCACGAAGACGGCCCGGTAGCCCCAGGCCAGCGACTCGAACTGCTTGAAGGCCGGGTCCCGGGAGGGCTGCACTTCGCCCTTGTAACGCACCTTCGACTGCCGGATGTTCCCCGGATTGCAATTCGACAAACCCCTACTCATCGCCTGCCTCCTTCCGGATGCGGCGGTGCACGTAGCGGCGCAGCCAGCGGAACAGCGGAGCGTCGGAGAGCTGCGCGGCGTTTTCGAGAAACGACCACAGTTCCACGCCGCAGGTGAACCCCGTAAGAAGCCGCGCGAGGTTCAGCCGCATGAAATCCAGCACGCAGCTGTCGATCAGCCACGCCATCGAGATCGCCGTGAGCGCGAGGGCGAGCTTGAGCACCGTGCGCCACGCCTTGCAGCTCTCGAAATACCATGCGCGCCCTTCGCGGAGGGCCGCAGCGCGGTCGGCCGCCACTCCCGAGAGGAAATCGACGCCGATGAAGACGACGGTCGTGGCCGCCAGCGGCCCGATCGGTGCGAACAGCGCGGCGATCCCCGCCGCCACGCCGCTAACGAATCTGAACAAAGCCTCCATCGGTCGTACAGCGGTTGAAGATGTCGTTTTCGGGATCGTATTCCGGGAATTCATCCCGGTGTGCGCGAAGGTGCTCCGCGGCGCGGTGCAGCAGCGTGCGGGCCTGGGCCAGCAGGGCGCGCCGCAGGTGTCGGCGGGCCGTGTCCCCGGCCGGCTGGGCATAGGCGGATTTCGGAGCCGTCGTGCCGCACTGCCCGGTGCGGACGTCGAGCCGCGGCTGGAGGACGGCGCGCGTGAAGAGGGCTGCCGGGGAGGCGAGGTATTCGGTCCGGAAATCGGGATAGGAGCCTGCGAGGAGCTTTTCGTAGAGCGCCCGTCCCACGACGGGGACGATGTGACGCTGTTCGGCTCCGGCAATGTCGGCTTCGGCAATGATCTCCGGCGGCAGGTATTCCCCTTCGCCGAAGGCGAGTTTCAGCACCTGGAGGGGTGTGACTAACGTATTCATAAGGTGGAAGGTTAAAAGTGAAAAGTTGAAAGTTTGCCGATGTCACGTGATGAGAATCCCGCTCGGCAAAAAGCGTAAAGCGGTTTGAAACCGCTTTCAGGGGCGACGGCAGGATACTGCGATCCCGTTCTGTGCAAGCACCCATAAAACAGGCGTCTCACGCCTGCGCCGCCTTTGGCGGCGAAAGATCCCGGCCCGATGCCGGAGCCGTGAAACGAAGGCCCGGCTAAAAGTGGCAAGAAACGGGGCCGGTTTGCTTGCAAACCCGCGAATAGGCGCCCGTTTCGAACGTTAGACGGGACGAAGTAGGCGAAGGCATCTGCCGGGGAGTTTTTGGGTACCTTTTTGCGGAAAAAAGGTACAAAACACCCGCGACATCGTCGCGGCTTTCTCTGTACTTTTGATGGCAACCGACGCACGCAGCACGAGCAGAGACCGCTTGCGGGCTATGCCGTGCCAGAAGGAGGAAAACGAGCGCAGCGAAGTTAAAAGCACCAAAACCATCCGCATGTCGCTTTCGCGGGCTGGAGGTTGTTCTCGTTCCGCTCCAAGCGAGAATGCGGCGGTTGAAACCCGCTTCCAGGGGCGATGGCAGGATTCTGCGTATCCGATCTGGCTGTTACGCCAGCTTCTCGCCGCGTTCCGCCGCGAACGATTCCGGCCCGATGCCGAGCCGTCAAACGAAGTCCCGGCTAAAAGCGCAGGCGTAAGACGCCTGTTTTATGAATGTTCGCGCAGCCCCCTAAAACCCGCCTTTTAGGCGGGCGCCCGGAGCCAGCGTTAGCCGGGACGGCATAGGCAGAGGCATCCGTCGGAGAGCTTTTGGTACTTTTTGCGGCCAAAAAGTACAAAGAATTTCACGGTCAAAGACTGCGATTAAGACAATAAATGTAAATTTGTACATATGGAACTTTTCAACGTATATTCGTTATATCCGATCGAACCGGTGAGGGGCAAGGGCTGCTACGTCTACGACGCGGCGGGAACCGAGTACCTCGACCTTTACGGCGGCCATGCCGTGATCTCGATCGGGCATGCGCAGCCCGACTACGTGCGGGCCGTGCAGGAGCAGGTCGCACGTCTCGGATTCTACTCCAACTCGGTCGAGAATTCGCTTCAGGTGAAGTTGGCGGAGAGACTGGGCCGCATCTCGGGTTACGACGACTACCGCCTTTTCCTCTGCAACTCGGGGGCCGAGGCCAACGAGAACGCCCTGAAACTGGCGTCGTTCCACACGGGCCGGTCGAAGGCGCTCGCCATCTCGAAGGCCTTCCACGGCCGCACGTCGGGAGCCGTCGCCGTGACGGACAATCCGGCGATCTCGTCGCCCTTCAACCGCACGCCGAACGTGGAGTTCACCCCCCTGAACGACATCGGGGCGATGCGCGCGAAGCTCGCCACGCGGGAGTTCGCAGCGGTGATCGTCGAGGGCATTCAGGGCGTTGCGGGCATCCACTGCCCGACGGACGAGTTCCTGCGCGCCGTGCGCGCCGCCGCGACCGAGACCGGGACGCAGCTGGTGCTCGACGAAATCCAGTCGGGATACGGCCGCACGGGCCGCTTCTTCGCCCACCAGGCCGCCGGCATCCGCCCCGACCTGATCACCACGGCCAAAGGCATGGCCAACGGATTCCCGATCGGCGGCGTGCTCATAGCGCCCCACTTCGAGGCGCGTCCGGGGCTGTTGGGAACCACCTTCGGCGGCAGTCACCTGGCCTGTGCGGCGGCCATCGCCGTGCTGGAGGTGATCGAGCGCGACGCTCTGGTGGAAAACGCCGCCGAGATCGGCGACTACCTTCTGGCCGAACTGCACAAGATCGGCGGACTGAAAGAGGTGCGCGGACGCGGCCTGATGATCGGCATAGAGATCGACGGATCGGGTCCGGAGCTGCGCAAGAAACTGCTTTTCGACAAGCACATCTTCACGGGCGGGGCGGGAGCTTCGACCGTCAGGCTGCTGCCGGCGCTGTGCTTGACAAAAGAGATGGCGGACCGCTTCCTCACGGCGTTCGACAAGGTGAAAGGTGAAAAGTGAAAGGTGAAAAAGGCCGACTTTTGCTCCGGACCCCATAAAACAGGCGTTTTACGCCGGCAGGCCGCAGCTCCGCCCTGCGAAGGCCTGCTATTGCGCGTTGCTTCATAGCATTCCCCCGCGAGCTGCCGCCTGCCTAAAAGGCGGGGTTTAGAGGACGATCCAGAGACAGCCTTCCGAGATGGAAGCCAGATAATTTAACAAAAAACAAAAAAACGAATCCATGGATAAATTCACCTGCGTAGAAGACATCGGCGACCTTCGTCAGGCTGTCGCCGAAGCATTGGAGATCAAGCGCGACCGCTTCCAGTTCACGGGACTGGGGCGCAACAAGACCCTTTTGATGCTCTTCTTCAATTCAAGCCTCCGCACGCGGCTTTCGACCCAGAAGGCCGCCATGAACCTCGGCATGAACGTCATGGTCCTCGACGTCAACCAGGGGGCGTGGAAACTCGAAACCCAGCGGGGTGTGGTGATGGACGGCGACAAGGCCGAACACCTGCTCGAAGCCATTCCGGTCATGGGATCGTACTGCGACGTGATCGGCGTAAGATCGTTCGCACGGTTTCAGGACAAAGCCGAGGATTACGAGGAACGCGTGCTGGAGCAGTTCATCCGCCACTCGGGCCGTCCGGTCTTCTCGATGGAGGCCGCGACGCGCCACCCGTTGCAGAGTTTCGCCGACCTGATCACCATCGAGGAGCACAAGGCCGTGGAGCGTCCGAAGGTCGTGATGACCTGGGCGCCGCACCCCAACGCCCTGCCGCAGGCCGTGCCCAACTCGTTCGCCGAGTGGATGAACGCCGCGGACTACGATTTCGTCATCACCCACCCCGAAGGGTACGAACTGGACCCGAAGTTCGTGGGCGCGGCGCGCGTCGAATACGACCAGCGCAAGGCCCTCGAAGGCGCCGACTTCGTCTACGCCAAGAACTGGGCCGCCTATACGGACCCCAATTACGGCAAAGTGCTGTCGCGCGACCGCGCATGGACGGTCGATGCGGAGAAGATGGCGCTCACGAACAACGCCCGCTTCATGCACTGCCTGCCCGTAAGGCGCAACATGATCGTCACGGACGAGGTGATCGAATCGCCCCGTTCGCTGGTGATCCCCGAGGCCGCGAACCGCGAGATCGCGGCCCAGGTGGTACTCAAACGACTGCTGGAGGGTCTGAACTGATGGAACGGATCACAGTCGTAAAAATAGGCGGCAACGTCATCGACAACCCCGCGGCGATGAAACGCTTCCTGAAGGAGTTCGCCGCGCTGGAAGGCCCCAAAATACTCGTGCACGGAGGCGGAAAACTGGCCACGCGGCTGGCCGAGCGGCTGGAGCTGAAGGTGCAGATGGTCGACGGACGCCGCATCACCGACAAGGGAACGCTCGACGTGGTGACGATGGTTTACGCCGGGCTGATCAACAAGCAGGCGGTGGCCGGATTGCAGGCCGCAGGATGCAACGCCCTCGGGCTGTCGGGCGCCGACGGAAACGCCGTCACGGCCCGGCGCCGCAGCCCCCAGCCGGTCGACTACGGGTTCGTGGGCGACATCGAACGGGTGGACTCCGCGCTGCTGCGCAGGCTGCTCGAAGACGGCATGGCGCCCGTCTTCTCGGCCATCATGCACGACGGGAAAGGGACCCTGCTGAACTGCAACGCCGACAGCGTGGCTTCGGCCGTAGCGCTGGGCGCGGCGGAAATCGCCCCGACAGACCTGGTTTTCTGCTTCGAGAAAGCCGGGGTTCTGCGCAACCCGGACGACGACACGTCGCTGATCCGCGAGATCACGGCCGCAACCTATCCGCCGCTCAAGGCCGACGGCGTCGTGAGCAAAGGGATGATCCCCAAGATCGAAAACGCCCTGAAAGCCGTCGAAAAAGGGGTGCGGAGCGTGACGATCCGAAGCTCCGAAAACCTGTCGAACGGAATCGGAACGGTGATCCGGAATTCATAATTCACAATTAGAATAGTTCGATGTCGTAATTGCCTGATCCATGCCCCGGATGCTGTCAGCCGCCGTACTCGCCGCCTTTGGCGTCGTATTCAAATCCGACCCCACCCCGGCCCTCCCTCAAGGAGGGAGATGGCGTCGTTCCGAACCGCAGTCGATTGCAACACGAATGTAGCTAATTCTATTAAAATTCAAAATTTGGACGCACGCATCACAGAGGCCGTAGAACTCTTAAAACAGCTCATCGCGACGCCCTCCCGCTCGCGCGACGAGGCACGCACGGCAGACCTGCTCCACGCATTCCTCGCCCAACGCGGAGCGGCGCCCGAACGGCTTGCGAACAATGTCTGGGCACGGGCCGAGGGGTTCGACCCCGCACGACCGACGCTGCTCCTGAATTCGCACCACGACACGGTGCGCCCGGCGGCATCGTACACGCGGGACCCCTATGCGCCCACCGTCGAGGACGGAAAGCTTTACGGACTGGGAAGCAACGACGCAGGGGCTTCGGTGGTATGTCTGTTGGAGACTTTTCTCACGTTCCGCACACGTCCGCTGCCCTTCAACCTCGTGCTGGGAATCTCGGCCGAGGAGGAGTGCATGGGCGAAAACGGCATCCGCGCCCTGCTGCCCGCCCTGGGGAAAGTGGACATGGCGCTGGTGGGCGAACCGACGGGGATGCAGGCCGCAACAGGCGAACGAGGACTGGTCGTCCTGGACTGCACGGCGCACGGCCGGAGCGGCCACGCGGCGCGCGGCGAAGGGGTCAACGCCCTCTACATCGCGCTGGACGACATCGCGCGGCTGCGCTCTTTCCGCTTCGGACGGGAATCGGAACTGTTAGGACCCATCGGCATTGCGGTGACGCAGATCGAGGCGGGCACGCAGCACAACGTCGTGCCCGACACGTGCCGCTTCGTCGTGGATGTCCGCACCACGGACGCCTACTCGAACGAGGAGACGGTCGGGATCCTGCGGGCGGCCCTCCGCTCCGAGGCCGTGCCGCGGTCGACGCGCATCCGCGCCGCGGCGGTCGGCGGGGAACATCCGCTGGTGAAGGCCGCAGTCGCCGCGGGACGCGAAACCTATGTTTCGCCGACCACTTCGGACCGTACGCTGATGCCCTTCCCGGCACTCAAGATGGGTCCCGGACAATCGTCGCGGTCGCACACGGCCGACGAATTCGTCCTCCTCGAGGAGATCGCGGAGGGAATCGCCGTTTATGAAAAGTACATCGGAAAATTAGCACAGGAATATGGCTGGAAAACTTTGGGATAAAGGCTACGAGCCGGACAAAATGATCGAGGAATACACCGTGGGCGACGACCGCGAACTGGACATGCGCCTGGCGCGCTACGACGTCGAAGGGTCGCTGGCGCATATCGCCATGCTCGAGACCATCGGACTGCTGACGGCGGAAGAACTCGAAAAACTCACCGCAGGGCTGAAAGAGATCGCCGCGGAGATCGAAGCCGGGCGTTTCGAGATCGAACCCGGCACGGAGGACGTTCATTCGCAGGTCGAGCTGATGCTCACCCGCCGGCTGGGCGACGCGGGCAAGAAAATACACTCGGGGCGTTCGCGCAACGATCAGGTCCTCGTGGACCTCAAACTGTTCCTGCGCGACGAACTGCGGCAGGTGGCCGACGCCGTGAAGAGGGTCTTCGACCGGTTGCAGGAGCAGAGCGAAAAGTATAAGGAGGTGCTGATGCCGGGTTACACCCACCTCCAGATCGCCATGCCCTCGTCGTTCGGGCTGTGGTTCGGGGCCTATGCCGAGACGCTCGCGGACGACATGCGTCTGGTGGCCGCGGCGTGGCACATCGCCAACCAGAATCCGCTGGGATCGGCCGCCGGATACGGCTCGTCGTTCCCGCTCGACCGCACGATGACCACCCGTCTGATGGGCTTCGAAACGCTCCACTACAACGTCGTGGCGGCGCAGATGAGCCGCGGCAAGAGCGAACGCGCCGCGGCCAGCGCCATCGCGGCCATCGCCGCCACCGTAGGCCGCCTTGCGATGGACGTATGTCTCTTCATGAGCCAGAATTTCGGCTTCGTGTCGCTGCCCGACAACCTCACCACGGGATCGAGCATCATGCCCCACAAGAAAAACCCCGACGTCTTCGAGATCATGCGCGGCCGCTGCAACCGCCTGCAGTCGGTGCCGAACGAAATCGCCCTGCTCACGGCCAACCTTCCGATCGGCTACCACCGCGACATGCAGCTGCTGAAGGACATCCTCTTCCCGGCGACGACCGAAATCAAACGCACCCTCTCGATGTGCGACTTCATGCTCGCGCACCTGAAAGTCAACGCCGGCATCCTCGACGACCCGAAATACGACTACCTCTTCACAGTCGAAGACGTGAACCGGCTCGTGCTCGAAGGCGTTCCCTTCCGCGAAGCCTACAAACAAGTCGGCATGGCTGTACAGCGCGGCCAGTACCGCCCGACGCGCGAGGTGCGCCACACCCACGAAGGCAGCATCGGCAATCTCTGCACCTCCGAAATCCGCCGGAAAATGGAGCGCGTGATGGCCGAATTCGAATAACCGGAACCGCCGCAACAAAAAAAGGATGCCCCGAAAAGGCATCCTTTTTTATTCCCCGGACCGCTTATTTGAGCAGTTTGTACATATCCGGCAGGTCGTCCTCGAAAAGAATCTGCTCCTTCCGGGAGAAATCCATAAAATCCTTCTCGGAATAGCACCCGCGGAAAGCGCTGAAATAGTGCCCGCCGTTTGTCGGGAAATCGCCGTTGCGCCACAACAGCACGAACGATACAGGCTCGTTCTCGATAATCTTGTAGAGCATCGACGTCCACCATTTCTTGTTGTAGTAGTCCGAATCCTCGGGGTTGTTGTTCTCAAGTCCCGTTTCGGTCAGCGCCAACGGTTTGTTCTTCGTATAGGCGATATTCTTCATCAGGCGGATCATCTGCAATCCCTTGTGGTCGTAGTCCGCACCGTTGCGGTCGTAGGCGTCGAGTCCCAGAATATCGACCCATTCGTCGCCGGGCCAGTATTCGAGGTAGGCATCGCGCGAATTGAGATGGACCATATCGGGCGAATAGGCCCAGATCAGATTGTGCAGCCCCTTCACGTCGCTCAGGTACGAGATCGTGAACTGCCACAAGGCGACGAACTCCTGCGCCGTCGCATTTCCCTTGCCCCACCAGAAGCCGGAGCCGGTATGCTCATGCCACGGACGGAAGATCAGCGGAATAGGCTCGCCTTCGGGCGACTTGAGGCTCAGCATGAAATCGGCGACCTTGTCGAGCCAGCCTTTGAACTTTTCGTGGTTCTCGCCGCCCGGAATGATCGAATAGACGGCGCGCGTCCCGTCCCACGAGTTTCCGCCCGAAACGGGATTGGCGCAATGCCACGAAATCGTATTGACGGCTCCGCGTCCGAATGCCGCGATGATGTGCTTGCGCACTTCGGTGAAAAGCTCTCCGTCGATATTGGTCTCCATGTCCAGCTCGATGTTGGAAAGCTCCCAGCCGCAGACTGCCGGATGGCTGCCCGTCAGGTACTTCGTGTCCGAAAGGTCGGTGTCGTCGCCGGCCCACCATTTCCTGTTGTTGTCCAGACCGTACAGGGTCGGTATCTGATGGCCGAACATCGTACCGCGCTCGGCCAGCACGAACAGATTTTCGTAGAGCGTCCGGGTAATGGCCGTGGTGCCGGCATCGACCATGGTCTTGGGGCCTTCGGGATACCCCGAAGGCGCGCGGCTCGGCACACCGTTCACCTCGGAACATCCGAGACCGAGGACAACAGCCATGCAGGCGCACGCAGAAAACAGCAATTTCTTTTTCATGTCGTTTTGAGTTTTAGGTTGAATTTATACGGATATTTTCTTCTGGGTGTAGAACGTCTTGAATGGACTGGGAGTCAAACCCTTTCCCTTCTTGAAGATCCGGTTGAAGTTGGAGAGGTTGTTGAATCCGCATTTGTAGGCGATCTCCGAAACGTTCTTGGTCGGGTTTTCGATCAGCATGCGCGAAGCCGCCCCAAGGCGAATGTCGTTGAGCAGATTCACGAAGCTCTTTCCGGAATGCCGTTTGATGAAACGCCTGAACGTCGGTTCGCTCATGTTCACGAGGGCCTTGACCTCGGCGATGGATATGTCCCGGTGGAAATTATCGTTCAGGAACTGCATCACCTTCTGGATGCGCGGCATGTCGTAATTGACGTTGTTCTCGATCGACACGGAGCGCTGGGCGAGGATATGGTAATCGCTCTCGCGCGCCAGACAGTTGAGAAGCATCAGGAAGTTAAGCACCGAATCGAACCTGTCTTCGCTGCGTATCAGGTTCTCCACGATCGGCTCGACACGGGAGACCGTCTCTTCGGAGAATGCGATGCCGCGGCGCGCATACTCGAACATCTTCTTGATCGGATAGAACTGCTTCTTGTCGATGAACCCCGATTCGAACAGATCGGGCGAAAACTGCACGCAGACCTCATGGACATCGGCATTCTTCGAAAAATTGCCGTTCAGCCACGCGTGTTCGAGGTAGGAACCCGTGATCAGGACCAGATCCCTGTCGGATATTTCGCGGACGGAGTCGCCCACGATGCGGGTCGCCCCCCGCGCTCCGCACACAAGGTTCAGCTCGTACTCCTTGTGGATATGCACGGGGAAACAGAATTCGCGCTTGTAGCGGTCGAACACGACGAAGCAGTCTTGTCCTGAAATAGGCGGTATCTCGGTCAATATGTCAGGATTGGGCATAACAAATCATTATTTGGGCCGGGAGTCGGCCAGCGGATAAAACAGAATGAAGGCACATGTCCCCAAAGCGGCCAAAGCCGGGAAGACGCTTTGCAGACACCCTATAACCGTGAGCGCAGCCGGCGACTGGACGGCATTCGCTTCGAATCCGGCCAGCGACAGTATCCACGCCGTCGCGGCACTTCCGACCGCCCAGCCCATCTTCTGGGCCATCGAATAGGAGGAGAATATCAGCCCCGTATCCCGGCGGCCCGAACGCCGTTCGGCATAGTCCGCCGTATCGGCGGACATGGCCCAGAGCAGCGGAAGCACCCC
>OLWB01003762.1_pt1 | contig 10515 bp, 10 predicted proteins | sample 1673331 | NCBI WGS metagenome assembly OLWB01 (sample SAMEA3178943, study PRJEB25190) | human gut metagenome | biome: human gut; feature: human-associated habitat; material: faeces | place: Austria | collected 2013 | reverse complement strand
AGACTTATTCCAGAAAAGTAGATACCAGAGTATTGAACGTGGTTGCAGGAATCGCTGCAAGTGCACATAAAATGTCAAATGATATCCGTCTGCTTCAGCATCTGAAAGAAGTAGAAGAACCGTTTGAGAAAAATCAGATTGGATCTTCTGCAATGGCTTACAAGAGAAATCCGATGAGAAGTGAGCGTATTGCTTCCCTTTCCAGATATGTAATGGTAGATGCCCTTAACCCGGCGATCACATCTGCAACTCAGTGGTTTGAGAGAACTCTGGATGACTCTGCAAATAAGCGTCTGAGTATTCCGGAAGGTTTCCTTGCTATTGACGGAATCCTTGACCTCTGTCTTAATGTTGTAGATGGATTGGTTGTTTATCCGAAGGTTATCGAGAAACATATGATGGCAGAGCTTCCGTTCATGGCTACAGAGAATATCATGATGGATGCTGTAAAAGCAGGCGGTGACCGTCAGGAACTTCATGAGCGTATCCGTGAGCTTTCCATGGAAGCAGGACGTACCGTTAAGGTAGAAGGAAAAGATAACGACCTTCTTGAGAGAATTGCAGCAGATCCTGCATTCAACCTTTCTCTGGAAGATCTGCAGAGATCCATGGATCCGAAGAAATATATCGGACGTGCCAAAGAGCAGACAGAGAGATTTGTAAATACAGTAGTTCAGCCGATCCTCGATTCCCATAAGGAACTTCTGGGAGTGAAAGCTGAGATCAATGTCTGATCAGTAAATACTTAACATAACGGTTTGGAATATTACAGAATCTGATATAAAGATAATAAGCGTTGCTGTTTCCTGATGATATCTGGCAGGTCATTCTACAAGGTCGGGTAAACAGTAAGCGGTAAATACAGGAGGAATTATATAATGGTAAAAGCAGTTGTTGGTGCTAACTGGGGAGATGAAGGTAAAGGTAAAATTACTGACGTCATTGCTGCCCAATCTGACATTGTCATTCGCTTTCAAGGCGGCAGTAACGCCGGACACACAATTATCAATAACTACGGAAAATTTGCATTGCATCAATTGCCATCTGGTATTTTTTATGACCATACTACCAGTATTATTGGCAATGGCGTTGCACTTAGTGTAGAAAATTTTATAAAAGAACTTTCTTCTTTAGAAGAACGAAATGTGCCAAAACCGAATATACTAATATCAGACCGTGCCCAAATTGTTATGCCGTATCATATTGAACTGGATACATTGGAAGAGGCTCGTTTATCTGAAAATTCATTCGGTTCTACAAAATCCGGTATTGCGCCGTTTTATTCTGATAAGTATGCAAAAATCGGCTTTCAAATCAGCGAACTTTATGATGACGAAACTGAACTGAAGAAAAAAATAGAACGCGTGCTGGCTGTAAAAAATACATTGTACGAACATTTGTATCATCAGCCTCCTCTGAAAGTAGACGATGTATTCAACAAACTCATGGAATATAAGGAATTGATTGCTCCTTATGTTACCGATACGTTTGAATATTTGTATGAAGCAGTAAAAGAGGGTAAAAATATTTTGTTGGAAGGCCAATTGGGTGCTTTGAAAGACCCTGATTTTGGTATTTATCCAATGGTAACATCTTCTTCTACATTAGCAGCATATGGTGCGATCGGAGCAGGTATTCCTCCATATGAGATTAAGAAAGTTGTTACAGTATGTAAGGCATACAGTAGTGCAGTAGGTGCTGGAGCATTTGTAAGTGAAATCTTCGGTGATGAGGCACAGGAACTTCGTGTCCGCGGTGGTGACGGCGGAGAATTTGGAGCAACAACAGGACGTCCAAGAAGAATGGGATGGTTTGATTGTGTTGCATCTAAATACGGATGCCGTCTTCAGGGAACAACAGATGTTGCTTTCACTGTAGTAGATGTACTTGGATACCTTGACGAGATTCCTGTATGTACAGGCTACGAAATTGATGGTAAGGTGACAACAGAATTCCCTGTAACAAATCAGTTAGAGAAGGCAAAACCTGTATTAGAAGTACTTCCAGGATGGAAATGTGACATTCGTGGAATTAAGAAGTACGAAGATTTACCAGAGAACTGCCGTAAATATATTGAGTTTGTAGAAGAACATATTGGATATCCTATTACTATGGTTTCTAACGGTCCGGGAAGAGATGATATCATCTACCGCGGATTTGAGAAATAATTAAATAAATATACTCTTAAGAATCTTTCTAGAGTGTGTTTGAAAAATGTTTTCTGTAAGATGTGCAGATTGCAGGAATGATTTCCCAAACACGCTCTAGGTTTGCTTTTTGACTGGGAGAATTTTTCGTACTAAAGCAGGAACAGAAAGATTCTAAAAGTATATAGGATACCAAAGGAGGTAATTCATGAAAATCCTGACAATTGCAATTCCAAGTTACAATTCTATGGATTATATGAGAAACTGTATTGAAAGTCTTCTTCCAGGTGGGGAAGATGTAGAGATATTGATTGTTGATGATGGTTCAAAAGATGAGACTCCTGCAATCGCAGATGAATATGAGGCGAAATATCCGGGTATTATTCGTGCGGTTCATCAGGAAAACGGTGGACATGGAGAGGCAGTGAATGCCGGACTCCGTAATGCAACCGGATTCTTTTATAAAGTAGTAGACAGTGATGACTGGGTAGACGCAGAAGCTTACCAGAAGATACTTGCCTTTTTAAAAGAGGCAGTGAAAGAAGAAGAGCCTCTTGACATGCTGCTTTCAAACTATGTTTACGAGAAGGTTGGAGCAAAGCATAAAAAGGTTATCCAGTATCATTCTATTCTGCCGGAGAATCGTTACTTTGGATGGGAAGAGATTGGACATTTCCATGCCAGCCAGAATATTTTGATGCATTCGGTGATTTACCGTACAGAGCTGCTTCGGAGTTTTCAGTTTGAATTACCAAAACACACATTTTATGTAGATAACATTTTTGTATACTGGCCATTGCCATACGTTAAGAAGATGTATTATCTTGACGTAGATTTTTATCGGTATTTTATTGGGCGTGATGACCAGTCTGTCAATGAAAAGGTAATGATTTCAAGAATTGACCAGCAGATTCGTGTGAATAAGATTATGATTGACCTTTATGCAAAGCATGAGAGCATGCTCTCCTGTCCACAGCTTAAAGAATATATGCTTCATTATCTTGAGACGATTCAGATGGTAACCTCTGTGCTTCTTATGAAGATGAATACATCAGAATCAGAGGCGATGCGAGATGATTTATGGCATTATCTTGAAGAGAAATCTCCAGATGCTTATAAAATATTAAAAAGCTCTGTTCTTGGAAAGTTTACTAAGTCCCACAATAAGCTGAGTCATAAACTCACGATGGGAGGATATAAGATTGCACAGAAATGGATTGGATTCAACTAAGAAGTCTTATAAAAACGATATTTTGCTGATTCTGTTTTTTCTGATTATTGGTATTGGTGCCTTTGCTTTTTTGCAGCTTCAGGGAAAGAGCGGAGCAGAGGTAAAAGTCAGTGTTAATAATAAGGAATATGGAACATACTCTTTAGATAAAAACCAGACTGTTACAATCGGTGAAGATGACTGGGAAAATATTCTTATCATAAAGGATGGAAAAGCCAGTATGGCAAAAGCAGACTGCCCAGATAAAATTTGTGTCAATCATGCAGCGATTAGTAAAAAGGGAGAGACCATTGTCTGTCTTCCTCATAAAGTGGTTGTGGAAGTCGTTGATGAGAATGGAATACAGGATGGGAATCAGATAGATATTATCAGTAAATAACATCAGTTGATATAATTTATTATTTAACAATAATAGATTGGATTGCATACAATATTGTTCTATTTCAAATACAGTATTGTAAAACTACACAAAAAAATTGCAAATAATTGTATAATAGCGAAGTTTTTTTGTATAAAATATGGGAAATGGCGAAGTTGCTAATCGTTAAAAAAATGACGATTCTTGATTTCGCCCTTTTTTTCTTATATTATTATTAATGATTTTATATCAAATATTGAAATGCTTTCGTAAGAATTTATGTGAGAACTTACAAAAATATGCATGCACTATTTGATTTAAAAAAATTTTAGAAAGAAGGTAAAAAAATGGGACTACTAACATTTAAAGGTGGCCTTCATCCGTATGATGGTAAAGAGTTAAGTAAGGACAAACCATTTACTGAATATTTACCACAGGGAGAGCTGGTATACCCTTTAAGTCAGCACATTGGTGCTCCTGCCGTTGCCTGTGTAAAGAAAGGTGACAGAGTTTTAGTCGGTCAGAAAATCGCGGAGGCTGGAGGATTTGTTTCTGCCAACATCTATAGCTCTGTTTCTGGAACGGTAAAAAAGATTGAACCAAGAATGACAGTTTCTGGTAACAAAGTGAACTCCATTATTGTAGAGAATGACGGAGAGTACGAAACTGTTTCCTTCCAACCAGTAACAGAAAAGACAAATGAAGCAATCATCAATGCAGTAAAAGAAGCAGGTATCGTCGGACTCGGTGGTGCCGGATTCCCTACGCATGTAAAGCTTTCTCCAAAGGAACCGGAAAAAATTGATACAATTATTATCAACGCAGCAGAATGTGAGCCATACATCACTGCCGATTATCGTTGTATGATGGAGATTCCGGAACAGCTTATTTCTGGTCTTAATATTATGCTTTCCTTATTCCCTAAAGCTAAGGGTGTAATCGGAATCGAAGATAATAAGCCAGAGGCGATTGCAAAGTTGACAGAAATGTGTAAAAATGAGAGCCGTATTGAAGTGGCTGCATTAAAGACAAAGTATCCACAGGGTGCAGAGCGTTCTTTAATATTTGCAGTAACAGGTCGTGCCATCAATTCTTCCATGCTTCCAGCCGATGCCGGATGTATTGTAGATAACGTGGCAACTGCGATTGCGATTCATGAGGCAATTACACTTGGAAAACCCCTCTTTGAGAGAGTAGTAACTGTAACAGGAGATGCGATTAAGAATCCTGGAAACTTTAAAGTAAAGAACGGAACAAATGCTGCAGAATTAGTAGAAGCAGCTGGCGGATTTAAGTCTCAGCCAGAAAAAGTAATCTCTGGTGGGCCTATGATGGGTATGGCTTTATCTACATTAGATGTTCCTTGTGCAAAGACATTCTCTTCTCTTTTATGTTTCACAAAAGATGAAGTGGCTGCTTGTGAGCCAAGTAACTGTATCCGTTGCGGACGTTGTATTTCCGTATGTCCTGCCGGCCTGATGCCTACAAAGCTTTCCGAAATCGCAGACCACGGAGATTTCGCATTATTTGATGAACTCAATGGATGTGAATGTGTGGAATGTGGATGCTGTTCTTACATCTGTCCGGCAAAGAGAAGATTAACCCAGTCTATGAAGACAGGTCGTCGTGAGGCGATGGCTCTTCGCAGAAAGAAGAAATAAACATAAGGAGAGGTGAAAAAATGAACGAACAATTATATAACGTATCAGCCAATCCTCATGTAAGGGATAAGGCTTCTACACATAGCATTATGCTTGACGTAATTATCGCTCTTCTTCCAGCAACATTATTTGGTTTCTGGAACTTCGGAGTAAAGGCAATCATCAATACAGTAATCTGTGTTGCTGTCTGTGTTCTTGCAGAATATGTATGGCAGCGCTGCATGCACCAGAAGATTACAATTAAAGACTGCAGTGCAGCACTTACTGGTTTATTATTAGCATTAAACCTTCCGCCAGAAGTACCATTCTGGATTCCTGTTATCGGTGGTTTATTCGCAATCATCGTTGTAAAACAGCTTTTTGGTGGTTTAGGCCAGAACTTTATGAACCCTGCGCTTGGAGCACGTTGCTTCTTATTAATTTCTTTTGCAGGAATTATGACCAACTTCTCCTATAATGGATTTGGTGGAAGTTTTGACGCGACAACAAGTGCCACACCTCTTGCTGCATTAAAAGCAGGAGAAGTCGTAAACTTAAAGGCTATGTTCCTTGGTAATACTGCTGGTACAATTGGTGAGACATCTGCACTCTTACTGCTTGTCGGTGGTGTATATTTAATTGCAAAGAAAATCATTAGCTGGAGAATTCCAGTATGTTATATTGTTACACTTGGTCTTTTTGTTCTCCTTTTCGGTGGACATGGATTTGATATGACATATCTTGCAGAACAGTTATGTGGTGGTGGATTAATGCTTGGTGCATTCTTCATGGCTACAGATTACGTTACATCTCCAATTACACCAAAGGGACAGATTGTATTTGGTATCTTACTTGGTATCCTGACAGGAATCTTCCGTTTATTCGGTGGTTCCGCAGAGGGAGTTTCCTATGCGATTATCTTCTGTAACCTGTTAGTACCATTAATTGAAAGAGTTACAACTCCTACCGCATTTGGAAAAGGAGGTAAGAAATAATGAATTCTTTAGTAAAAGATGCTTTAAAGCTTGTTATTATTACTGTTGTTGCAGGTCTTGTCCTTGGTGCAGTATACGGAATCACAAAGAAACCTATTGCTGATCAGGAAGCAAAGGCACAGATGGAAGCATACAAGGCTGTATTTCCAAAGGCAAGTGATTTCAAAGATGTTGACGGATTCTCCGAGGAAGCAGCTTCTAAAGTGATTGCTTCTTATAAGAATACTGTTGATGGACATGAGAGCGATGTTATCTCTTCTGCAGTAGAGGCAGTAGATGCTTCTGGCAAAGCACTTGGTTACATTTTCAATATCACAACTTCTAAAGGATACGGTGGAGACATTCAGCTTACTGTTGGAATTCAGTCTGACGGAACAGTAAGCGGATATTCCGTACTCTCTATCAGTGAGACAGCAGGTCTTGGTATGAAAGCCAAAGATGACCCAAGCTGGGGCAAACAGTTTGCCGGTAAGAAAGCAGATGCTTTCTCTGTTGTAAAAGATGGTTCCGGTTCTGGAGATGACGCAAAGATTGATGCCATTTCCGGTGCAACAATCACAAGTAAAGCAGTTACAGGTGCTATGAATAGCTGTCTTGCTTATTTCCAGTCATTAGAAGGAGGTAACTAAGATGAAAAATAATAGTGCTTTAGAAAGACTTTATAATGGTATTATCAAAGAGAACCCTACCTTAGTTCTTATCTTGGGTATGTGTCCTACTCTTGCGGTAACAACATCAGCAATCAATGGTGCAGGTATGGGACTTTCCACAACCGTAGTATTAATGTTCTCCAATATGATTATTTCTATTCTGCGTAATTTTATTCCGGATAGAGTTCGTATTCCTGGATACATTGTAATTATCGCATCCTTAGTTACAGTAGTACAGTTCCTCTTACAGGGTTATGTGCCAGCATTAAATGATGCTCTTGGTGTATATATCCCATTAATCGTAGTTAACTGTATTATTTTAGGACGTGCAGAATCCTATGCAAGTAAAAATGGCCCTGTTTCTTCTTTCTTTGATGGACTTGGAATGGGTCTTGGATTTACAGTATCCCTTACTATTTTAGGTGCGTTCCGTGAGTTACTTGGTGCCGGAACAATTTTTGGAAAGACAATCTTATCTGAATCTTTCTACACACCAATTACTATTTTTATTCTTGCTCCTGGTGCTTTCTTTGTACTTGCCTGCTTAGTAGCTGCAAGAAATAAGATTATGAACCGTAAGGTAAAGAATGGCGAGATGGAAGAGATTCCTGCAGGATGTGGCGATTGCTCTGCCTGCGGTAATTCCTGCTGTTCGAGCAAGAGTTTCTTTGATATGTCTGTAGACAATAAAAAAGAAGAAACAAAGGCTGCTTCTGAAGAAAAAGCAGAGAATAAATAGAAAGGGGAAGGATTATGAAAGAATTAATATTATTAATTATCAGTGCCGCTATTGTTAACAATGTAGTACTGAGTCAGTTTTTAGGATTATGTCCTTTCCTCGGAGTATCCAAAAAGGTAGAGACTGCCGGTGGAATGGGAGCAGCCGTAATCTTCGTTATTACAATTGCTTCTTTAGTGACATCATTAATTTACAAGTTTATTCTTGCACCACTTGATTTAACTTATTTACAGACGATTGTATTCATCCTCGTTATCGCTGCACTTGTACAGTTCGTAGAGATGTTCTTAAAGAAATCTATGCCAGCTTTGTATGAATCATTAGGAGTATATCTTCCACTGATTACAACAAACTGTGCCGTACTTGGTGTAGCTTTAAACTCTGTACAGTATGGATATAATATTTTACAGTCTGTAGTTTATGGTCTCGGTATTTCTATTGGATTTACAATCGCGATTGTTATCCTTGCCGGAATCCGTGAGAAAATGGAATACAACGACATTCCAGAGTCCTGGCAGGGTATGCCTATCGTAATGGTAACAGCCGGACTTATGTCTATTGCATTCTTTGGTTTTTCAGGAATCATTTAATTAGGAGGGACAAAAATGAGTATAAGTGGAATTATCCTTGCGGCAGTAGTTGTCGGTGGAACCGGACTTGTTATTTCCATTCTCCTTGGCATTGCTTCCGAGAAATTTAAAGTGCCGGTAGACGAAAAAGAAGTTGCTGTAAGAGAGTGCCTTCCGGGAAACAACTGTGGTGGTTGTGGATTTGCCGGTTGTGATGCACTTGCTAAAGCAATCGCTGCTGGAGAAGCTCCAGTTGGAGCATGTCCTGTAGGTGGACAGCCAGTAGCAGATAAAATCGCTTCTATCATGGGTGTAGAAGCTGGAGTAGGCGAAAAACAGGTTGCATTCGTAAAATGTGCCGGAACCTGCGATAAGGCAAAATCAAAATACAAATATGCTGGTAATGAAGACTGTGTTTCTGCCATGAGTGTACCTGGCGGTGGACCAAAAGCCTGCAGCTTTGGCTGTACTGGTTTTGGAAGCTGTGTAAAGGTTTGTGACTTTGATGCTATTCACGTTATCAATGGCGTTGCTGTAGTTGATAAAGAAAAATGTGTTGCCTGCGGTAAATGTGTGGCAACTTGTCCGAAATCTTTAATCGAGCTTGTTCCATATGCAGCTCCTCATAAAGTACAATGCAGCTCCAAAGAATTTGGTAAAGCAGTAAAAGAAGTATGCTCCGCAGGATGTATCGGTTGTAAGATGTGTACTCGTGTCTGTGAAGCAGATGCAATCACTGTTGAGAACAACATCGCAAAAATTGATTACAGCAAATGTACCGGATGTGGAAAGTGCGCAGAGAAGTGTCCTGCTAAGATTATTCTTTAATCTGTATGATTTAGTTGATGCTATATTCAAGAATGCCCCGGCATTCTTGAATTTGCGGAGAAGATTTTTTCTTCTTCTCATATGTCTTTGAAAATACTTGTTGCAAGTTATGAAATATAGGTTGCTATAGTAATTTTTCAGCCATATTCTGGAATATAGTTTATTGTAAGAAACTTAATAAAAACGAAAGAAAAGGCAATCTATCTTAACGAAAATGCAAGACAGATTGTCTTTCTTTTTTCACATTTATCCTGTATAGTAGTTGAGAAAAGGAATCTGTCATATACAGAGAGGACGGGAGGCTTTTGTATGGCTTATCAGAAATTTACAGGAACATATCAAAGTTCTGATCATATAAACAGAATACATTATTATATCTATGAACCGGAGACAGATCTTCGTGCTATTTTACAGATTGTGCATGATTTTGGAGATTTTGTGGAGAGAAATGAGAATTTGATTCGTTTTTTTACAGATCATGGCGTTATGGTTTGCGGATGTGACCATATCGGGCATGGACGTTCTTCTAAAAAAGAGGACTATGGCTATTTTGGCAGCAAGAATGGATGGACTTATCTGGTAAAAAATACAAAAAAGCTGACACACTATATGAAAAGAGAATATCCAGATACACCGTATTTTATCTATGGACACGGACTGGGATCTCTCATTGTGCGAATGGATTGTATCTATGAAAAAGGCATTAATGGAGTGATTTTGTCGGGGACTAGCGGTAAACAAAAGTATTGTTGGAGAAAGATTCTTTTAGCGGCCCTTTTGAAGAGGATTTGGGGGGCGGAACACAGAAGTGTATATCTTGAAAAAGATATAGAAAAACGTTTAAATCATCGTTTTTTAAAGGAACAGGACACATATTCCTGGATTGCTGCGAATGAAAAAATAAGACGAGAATATTCCAGGATTTATTCTGAACATCTTCCTGTTACCGTAGCAGCATATGAAGATATTTTAAAAATGCTTGCATTAGTCTCCACCAGGAAATGGTATCGTTCCGTAAATGAAGATATACCGATTTTGTTGCTTGGCGGAAAAGAGGATCCTATTGGTAATGGCGGAAAGGGGATATTGGAAGTACACCGGCAGTTAGAAGACACTCGTCATTGGGTGGAGTTGCATTTATATGAAGGGATGCGTCATAATATTTGTGATGAAGTGCGAAGAGATGAAGTATATACAGATATGCTTCAGTGGATGAAATTGCATATGAATGAGGAATATGAACTGCAATAAAGAAATTTATAATAAAAAGAACTTATAATTCCATTACGATCACAATATTTTGCTCCTAGAGCGTGTTTGAAAAATCATTCCTACAATCTGCACGCCCCAATTTGCGG